>JAEEGK010016631.1_pt1 | contig 16137 bp, 12 predicted proteins | sample 8958771 | NCBI WGS metagenome assembly JAEEGK01 (sample SAMN16246547, study PRJNA631951) | gut metagenome | biome: gut microbiome; feature: rumen; material: SC-attached | host: Bos | place: Iran: Karaj | collected 2018-10
ATGTAACATAAATGCCAAGAATGCCGTGTTCTGTATCCTTCTGGCTGGATGGATCACTTAAAATTGTAGCGCAGGCTTTTGTCCCGGTAAAACAGAATTCAAAGCCGCTGCAGGAATAATTAAAATAGCGGACCTCGTTTGCATCAAAGTTTCTGCCATACCATTTTATTTCATCAAATCCAAGTTTCATAAAGGAACTCCGTTAAAGCGCAAGAGGTGCGTACTCAATTCTAATTTCTGGAACAGATTTAAGTTCTGTATAATAGTTATATAGATAGTCACCGTCCGGAAGCTTCATGAGTTTTGTTCCATCTACAGTCAAATCCGAAAGTCCGTTTTTTCCAATCGGGTGATTCATTCCATCTGCCGGAGGTGCAAAAATCCTAAGTTTGATTGTCTGTGGTTCCTTAAGCTTGTTTTGAAAGAACCAGCTCATCAAATCAATGCATTTTACACCAGGAGCTTTGTAGAACCACCAGCCGCCAAACTCCATCATAAGATTCATTGGAATAAGGTCTTTGTCAAAATAAAGCTCTGCAAAGTGTGGGGTTGCTTTAAAAGGAATTTCTAATTCAATTCCCTCTGCGTCTTCTGAGTTTGTCCAGCGCAGCTTTACCGGAAGCTCCAGCTTTTTCTTCGAAGAATCTGCATAACAAAAATTCCTGTTAAAAAACGGATCCTGCATTGCTTTTCTATAGGTTTTAAGAATAGGCTGCTCAATTCCAACTTCGCTATTGTTAGGGTCTGTTACTTCAAGTCCAAGCCTTCCATCATCCCGGAACTGATACAGTGTAAAAGCAGAAAGCCATTTTTCTTTATCGGCCTTAAGCTTTTTCATAAATATTTCTAATTTTTTTGCCTGATGGAATGGACCGTTTACATCTCCGTCCGCATTGAGTTCAGACAAAACCATGGGTTTATCCTGCCCGGTTATTTTTCTAATACGGTAAAGAGTGTTTTTGAATTTCTGATACAGCTCTGCATCATCATAAGAAGCATGGGTTTTTCCGCTTTTTTTTGCTATATCATTTGGCCAGCCCCAGTGCAGCGAAAGATAATTATCCATAGACCATATATCTGCAGCTTTGTATGCTTCAAGGAAAATATCTTCCATTTCGAGTTTACCGGTTTGTTTCATCCAAGCCCCGGCACATAAAATCATTTTTACGTTTGGCGCATATTTATGCATAATGTGGCAGGTCATTACAAAAAAATCTGCAATTTCTTTATAGGTTGCGCGCCTTGTATAGCAGAACCAGGTACCCGTGCATTCGTGATTTACCCTAAGAAGAACCCGTCCATATGGGCGCAGATCTTTTGCAAGAAGAATAATGTCTTCTTCTTTAAGATGTGGATCAATTGTAATTGTAAGAACAACATCCATTCCGTGACGGCGTATATCCCTCATGCAGCTGAATGGTTCTCCGTCAAGCAGACCTTCGCGTCCACCTCTATAAGGAAAATAGTTTTCATAAGGAGAATCCCATGCACCCTTAGAAGCTGTATCGCGTTTAATGTTGCAGGCGCGGACAGGCCATTCTTTATCATCAGGATAATAAGTATACATCAGGCTTATTCCGCGGTGTGCTTTCCAGAGTTTACTCAGAATATAATCCTGGTTAACGTATAAACCGCGTTCGCTACCGTCTCCAAGATCGAGTGCGCATGGGGCCTTTGTGATTAAAATTTTCTTTATTTTGAGGTTACGCATTTAATTAATCCAGGCAGTTGTCCAGATTCTTGCAAATTTCTTCTTTATCAAGATGTCTTCCAATAATAACCATCTTAATCATGCGGTCACCAACTTTTTCATCCCAGTCTTTTTTCATTTCTGGTTCTTCTGCAAGCACACGCTTTTGTTCTGCAGGAGGGCAGGAAGCAAGCCAGTTTCCTGAATAGCCTGCCTGAATCTGGCGTCCGGAAGTTTCAAGTACATAAGCCATGTCTTCTTCATCGCTGAACCAGATTACACCTTTTGAACGGATAATATTTCTTGGCCATTTAGAAGCATATTCATCAAGCTTTGAGCGGTTGAATGGACGGCGTCTGTAATAAACAAACGAACCGATTCCATATTCATCTTCGCTTTCGCCTTCATGCTTGTGCTCGTGGTGATGATGGTGTTCATGCTCATGTTCATGTTCATGTTCATGTTCATGTTCATGTTCATGTTCATGCTCGTCGTGATCATCATCTTCTTCATCATGCTCTTCCAGGGCTTTTACCCAGCCTGCACTAGCATAAACTGTTTCAAAATCAAAGCGGTCTGTACCAATAATTTCTTCTACAGGAACATCGCAGCGTGTAGTTTCAATAACCTTTACGCTAGGCTGTATCTTGTTTATAACCGCGCGAACCATCTTAAGCTGCTCATCTGTAACAAGATCAACCTTATTAACAATCAGGGTAGAACAGAATTCAATCTGCTGAATTAAAAGCGATTCAATATCTTCTTCGTCAATTCCTTCCTTAAGAAGTGCTTTTCCTTCATCAAATTCTTCTACAAGTCGGCTTGCATCTACAACACCAACAACGTTATCAAGCTTACCAATTTCGATTGTTTCAATAGCCTGAGCAATCGGCATAGGCTCACATACGCCGGAAGCTTCAATCATAATGTAATCAAATTTTCCGCTTTTCATCAGGTTTTCAATCTGATTTACCATATCAGACTTGAGCGTACAGCAGATACAGCCGTTTGTAAGCGGAACAAGACTGCTTGAATCTTCAATTTTTGCTTCTTTAGAAATAAGGCGCTCGTCAACGTTTACCTCACCAATATCATTAACAATTACAGCTACCTTGTAGCCTTTCTGATTAGTAAGTACGCGGTTCAAAAGGGTAGTCTTACCGGCACCAAGATATCCACATAAAAGTGTAATAGGAATTTTCTTATTTGACATTATAATACCTCTATATGTGTGAAAAAAAATGCTCACGCAAGGAACCTTGTTTTGCTCCGCAGGGGGATTATGAAGCTCCACAAAACAAGAACCCTTGCTCCGCATTTTTTTTCAAAATATTTTCTACTATAATAAATATAATAAAATTCCCTTACAAAGTACACAAAAACCCGCAATATTTTCTTTTTTTTTCGACAAAACTGGTGTATAATGTTCAGAAAGGAGTTTTTATATGGCAATGAGATTAGTAACTCGTTCTGACTTTGACGGCTTGGTTTGTGGTGCCCTGCTTTTAGAGGCTGGCATTATTGATTCATGGAAATTTGCACATCCAAAAGACCTGCAGGACGGACTTGTAGAAATAAACGAAAACGACTGTCTGGCAAATGTTCCTTTTGTACCGGGCTGCGGACTCTGGTTCGACCATCACTCATCTGAGTTTGAACGCCAGGAGCTTGCCGGAAAATATAAAGGCGAAAGCCGCATCACACCTTCCTGTGCCCGCATCATTTACGAATACTATGGCGGCAAGGAAAAGTTCCCTAACTTTGATGACATTATGACTGCCGTAGACAAGGTAGACTCCGGCAATCTTACAATAGACGAAATTCAAAACCCAAAAGGCTGGATCTTAGTAGGCTTCCTTATGGATCCTCGTACAGGTCTTGGCCGCTGGCGTGAATTTACAGTTCCAAACTATGCACTCATGGAAAAACTCATGGTAGCTTGCCGCGACAAGTCTACAGAAGAAATCCTTGCCATGCCAGATGTTCAGGAGCGCATTGCCGTATACAACGAACAGACCGAAAAGTTTAAGGAAATGGTAAAGGCTCATACCCGTACCGAAGGTAACCTCATCATTTCTGACCTGCGCGGCGTAGACCCAATCTACACCGGCAACCGCTTCATGATTTACAGTATGTATCCCGAGCAGAATATTTCTGCCTGGATTGTAAGTGGTCGTGGCGGACAGGGCTGTTCTGCTGCCTGCGGTTACAGCATTCTTAACAAGACAAGCAAGGTTAATGTGGGAAGCCTCATGCTCAAGTATGGTGGCGGCGGTCACGAAAAGGTAGGAACCTGCCAGTTCACCAACGAAAACATGGAAACAGAGCTCCCTAAGATGCTTAAGGAACTTTCTGAACTTGCCAACGCGTAAACGACTTGGTGTTATAACCATTTGCCCCGAAGATGATTATGTTCAGCGTGTGCTGTCCGGAATCTTTTCGCAGGCAAATCACTACAATTACGATGTTTTTGTTTTTTCTCCGTTATCGCATCCTTCTGCTCAATCAAGGTCGTATGTAAAGGGTGAACTCAATATTTATTCCCTCATCAACTTTGATTTTCTTGATGCAGTTATCATTATGCCTGTTACAATGCAAGAGGAATCAAACACCGATATTGTAAATGCTCTTCTTGAGCGCTGTAAAAATGAATGCCATGTTCCTGTTGTTTCAATAGATTCTCCGTTTGGTGATTATCCTGCTGTTTATACAGACGAAAAAGAACCCTTTGTCCAAATCACAAATCATCTTATAGAAGTTCACGGCTGCAAAAAAATTGCAGTACTCAATGGACCAGATCATTTTGTTGGTTCACAGACAAGACTTTCGGGTGTTATACAGGCAATGAAGGCGCACAACCTTGAATTTGATATGTCCCTTCATTATTACGGAGATTTCTGGTACACAAGTGGAGAACGCCTTGGTGCACAGTATGTAAACAAAAAGCTCCCTCTGCCAGATGCAGTAATCTGTACTTCGGACTACATGGCCATTGGTCTTACAAATACGCTCATAAAGGGTGGAATAAAAATTCCGGAGCAGGTAATTATTACCGGTTTTGACGGTGTAACAGAAGCAAGTCTTAATGTTCCTCCAGTTACGACCTACCAGCCGCGTACCTTTGATACCGCAGTAAAGGCAGTTAATTTAATTCATAAAGAACTGGAGCCGGATGCTGCAGAATATGTTCCACAGCAGGACAATACACAGAATCTTTGTTATGGTTTAACTTGTGGCTGTCAGATAGACGAAGAATACATCCATTCAAAAATCCGACAGAATCAGTATCTTTTGCAGCAGAATTTTAATCATAATGATATCTGGCAGGATGTCGGCATAGGAACTCTTTTTGAAAGCTACACCAACGAAATCCTTACAGGAACCTCAAGCGCTGCCGAATGTATTATCAAGATTTATGAATCAAAATATCTTATTCAGCCGTACGCTTATCTGTATCTGTGTTTGAATAAGGACTGGCTTGACCCCGACAAGGATTTTGAAAAAGGCTATTCCGAGCAGCTTAACATGTGCATTTTTGCCGAAAGCGGAGCCGCTAATCCTGGCCCTATGAATCACGTATTTTTTGAACCTGGACACGAATGCTTTTTTTCTGCAAGTCAGATGATGCCCGATATTGCCCTTAATCTCCAGAATGATGAACCGCAGGTTTATTATTTTGTTCCTGTTCATTTTAATAAAATAAGTCTTGGCTTTGCAATTTTGCAGAACAAGCTTACCGAAAAGAAAATCCCGGGTGTTGTATTCCGCAATTATATGAGGATGATAAACAATGCCCTTGAAATGACCCGTACCCGAAACAAAATCATATCTATTTCTGAGCATGATATGATGACAAACCTTTTGAACCGCCGTGGACTTGATAATGCCACTGCCCGTATGAATGCCCGTGCCCGCAAGGGAGACCAGTGGCTTGCAATTGTTGCAGATATGGACGGACTTAAATATCTTAATGATAATTTTGGCCATTCCAAGGGTGATGAAGGACTTGCTTTTATTGCTTCTTCCATGCGTTCCATAACAAAAGAAAGCGAGGTTTGTGTCCGTAACGGTGGTGATGAATTCCTTATTGCGGGACTCGGAAAATATTCTGCACAGGAAATAGAAGAACGTCTGCAAAGCTTTGCACAAAAAATAGAAGCATATAACGCTACAAGCCCTGTTGCTTTTAATGCCAGCATAGGCTACTGTCTTATCGACTGGGGCGAGCCAGATGCTTTTGATAAAGCCATGGAACAGGCCGACGTAAACATGTACATAGACAAACGCAAGAAAAAAATGCGTGTGTAGAACAAAACCTCCTAATATGTTACTATACTCCCCAAGAGGTTAATTATGAAACGTATAATCACAGTGCAGGATATTTCCTGCGTAGGCAAGTGCTCGCTTACAGTTGCACTTCCAATCATTTCTGCTATGGGCGTAGAAGCATGTGTTCTTCCAACTGCAGTTCTTTCAACACATACGGCTTTTAAAGGCTTTACATTCCGCGACCTCACTTCTGACATTCAGCCAATCTGCGACCACTGGAAACAGGAAAAAATTCATTTTGACGCAATCTATACAGGTTATCTTGGCTCTTTTGAACAGCTTGACCTTATGCATAAATTGATTGCCGACTTTGGCAGCGGGGACACACTTACAATTGTAGATCCATGTATGGCCGATAACGGTAAGCTCTACCCGGGCTTTACTCAGGAATTTGCTTTTGCAATGGCAAAGCTCTGCGGCAAAGCAAATGTAGTTGTTCCAAACCTTACAGAAGCAAGCTATATGCTTGGAATTCCGTATGTAGAATCAGGTTATGACGAAGACTATATCAAGGACATCCTTAAAAAGATTGCAGCTCTTGGTGCAGGTAAGGTTGTTCTTAAGGGTATTCAGTTTGCAGACGATCAGCAGGACCTTAAGGGTGTAGCAGGTAAAATAGGAATTGCCGCCTATGATTCTGCTACAGATAAGTTCAGCTGGTATTTCCACCAAAAAATGCCGCAGAGTTTCCACGGAACCGGCGACATTTTTGCAAGCGTACTCACCGGTGCCCTTATGCGCGGTCTTACTCTCGAAAAAGCTTATGCTCTTGCAGCAGACTTTGTAGTAGAGTCAATCAAACAGACCCTGTCCCACGAAGATTACAACTGGTACGGCGTAGACTTTGAAGCCGCCTTCCCATATTTATTAAAGAGACTGGAAGCATAGCATGAAAAAAATAACAATTCTTGATTCAACATTACGAGACGGCGCACAGGGCGAAGGCGTAAGCTTTTCTGTTCAGGATAAGATTCATATCTGCCGCGCACTCGATGAATTAGGAATTCAGTATATAGAAGCAGGAAATCCCGGAAGCAATCCCAAAGATATGGAATTCTTTCAGGAAATAAAAAAGGTTTCGCTCAAAAATGCGCGCATCTGTGCCTTTGGTGCAACCCGCCGCAAAGATACCACCTGCAAGGAAGATACAAATCTTCAGAGCCTGCTTGCAGCCGGCACAGATACTGTAGTTATTTTTGGAAAATCCTGGACCTTCCAGGTAAAACAGATTCTCAAAACCACTCTCAAAGAAAATCTTGCAATGATAAAAGACACCTGCGCCTACCTCAAGAAAAACGGACGGCAGGTTTTTTACGATGCAGAGCATTTTTTTACAGCCTTTGCCGAAGATAAAGACTATGCCATGCAGACCTTGCAGGCAGCAGTAGACGGTGGAGCAGAGGTGCTTTGTCTTTGCGAAACCAAGGGCGGTTTTATGATAGATGAATGCCGCCAGGCTGTTGTAGAAGTTGTTGCCAGATTTGGCAGCCAGGTTCAGATAGGAATTCATACTCACAATGACTGCGGACTTGCTGTAGCAAATTCACTTGTTGCAGTAACAGAAGGTGTTACCCATGTTCAGGGTGTTCTTCTTGGTTTTGGTGAGCGCACAGGAAACGCAAACCTTAGTACAATCATCCCGGACCTCCAGCTCAAAATGGGTTACGAATGTATTCCGGCTAAAAACATGAGCAAGCTTACTTCAATTTGTAATCAGATTGCAGAGCTTACAAACATAAGCATGAACCAGCAGTCTCCTTATGTAGGAAAAAGCGCTTTTGCCCACAAGGCCGGCATGCACATAGACGCAGTTCTTAAAAATCCTTTTGCCTACGAGCATATAGAGCCCGAGGTTGTAGGAAATAACCGCGTATTCCTTATGAGCGAAGTTGCAGGACGTGCTACTATAATAGAAAAGATTAATCGTTTTGCACCACAAATCAATAAAAATGATGCAGTTGTAGATAAAATCCTTGCACGCATGAAGGAGCTTGAACAGCAGGGCTACCAGTTTGAAGGTGCCGACGGAAGCTTTGAACTTATGGTACGCAAAGTAATGGGCCAGTACCAGCCGTTCTTTAAGCTTCATTATTATACAACTAATGGTTCTAATCCGCGCCCTGAAGAAGGTGTATGCTGTTGTGCCCAGACCAAGGTAGAAGTAGACGGCCAGATAGAAATTACCGCAGGGGAGGGGGACGGACCTGTAAATGCTCTTGATATTGCCCTCCGCAAGGCTTTGGAAAAGTTTTATCCGCTTGTTTCTAAGATCCGCCTGGTAGATTATAAGGTTCGTGTACTTGATACAAAGGCCGCAACTGCTGCAAAAGTCCGCGTAATCATAGAAAGTACCGACGGAACACTCAGTTGGACCACCGTAGGCGTTTCCGAAGACATTATCGAAGCCTCCTGGATAGCACTTTCAGACTCTTTTGAATACAAATTAATTCGTGACATCGAAAAAAGGTATAAAAAGATAATTTAATCAATATTTGCCAGGTTTATGCCGAAAATTTATATACTATTGTGCATATTTATGTAGTATTTAATGCAGTTGACTGGTCGTTAAACGATTAAAAACAATAACAAAAAGTTTTTTTTTGTTGACTTCCCGTATATACCGTGTTAGAATAATAAAAAAGGGTTTATACATTAAAGGTCGTTGGCCTGTATAAACTTTTTAAAAAAAAAGGAGGATTTTTTTAAATGAAAAAAATCGTAGGAATTATTGCAGCTCTTTCTCTCGTAGCAGGAGTTGCTTTTGCTGACGAACCAAGCGTAACTCCAGAAGTATCAAAGTTCAGTGGAAAAGCTTCTATTGAATATGATATCGACTTGGATAAAGAAGCTTTCGGTATCGTAAATGCAGAAAGTGCTGATTTTGAAATCAAATTTGTTGCTAAGGGTGACAAGTCAACAACTGGTGACGGCCTTTGGGGCGAATTGAAGATTAAGATTGGTGATGATGTTAAGGTTGCTGGTGGAAATGAAGCTTTTGCTGTTCCAAAAGCTGCTGTTGATACTGCAAAAATCCATTTCACAGATGATGATTTCTATGCAGTAATGAACATCAAGGCTCCTGGTCTTGAAGTTGGTGGCGGTGATATCATGACTGCTACTTGGGCAAAGAAAGCTTTCCCAAAAGCTGCTGTAACACTTACAGATAAAGCTGGTTTCACATTGAACTTCGGTCTTAAAGACCTCGTAGACTTCAACCTCCAGTTTGCTGACAATGGTGTAAAGAAGAGCGATGCAAAGAAATTTGCTTTCGTATTCGATGCATCTCTTAAGGCTGTTGAAAACCTCGGCTTCTATGCTGGTGTTGGATACGGAACAGAAGTTAAGAAGCTTGTTGCTGCTGTAAAAGCTGACTACAAACTCGGACTTACAGATACACTTTACTTGAAGCCTGCTGTAGGATTTGCTCTTGATGAAAAAGAAGGAAAGACAGTTAATGCTGGCGTACTCTTCGGATGGGGTAAAGAAGCACAGGATGCTAAGTTTGCTAAGTTCAAGGGAGCTGACAGCAAAGAATGGGACAACGTTTGTGACAAGGTTTCAGACGGAGTTTCTATCTATGCAGGTGTACCAATAGCTGAAAAGGCTGCTATCGAATTCCTCGCTAGTGTTTATGACAGCACTCTCGTAGAAGGACTTAAGATGGGAGCTCAGTTCTATACAAAGAATATTTCTGATATGGACAAAGCTGGTTGGGTAGCTGATGCTGCTGTAGCTTATGGTTCTGGTGACCTCCTTGGTGACTGGAAACTTTCTGCTAACTTCGGTCTTGAAATCCTCAAGAAAGCAGAAGTTAAGACTGGATTCCTCTGGGGATTCGGAATTGACAACTCAGCAATCATCGACAACACAAAGCTTTACATCAACTACTCTGGTCAGTCAGCTAAGGATATCGGAAACCTTGCTGGAGATATCACAGGTATCGATGTTAAGGGAATTATCAAGATTGGTGCTGAAATCAGCCTCTAATCTAGTTTGATTACTTGATAAAAAGAGCCGTTGCAAAACGGCTCTTTTTTTTAGGATTGTATTATGAAAAGAATTTTTTTTGTATTAACATTATTCAGCGCACTTTTTATATTTTCAGCATGTGCTACAACCCAGGAAAAACCTGTTAGGGTTAGAGACGAAACTTATATTGCAGATATTAATCCGTTTATTATAGATACATTTCATTATTACGCCAGTCGCAAAATGGGAAAACCAAAGATTTGTGATTTTACTTTTTCTTTTGCTCCAAGAACAAATATCTTATACGTAACTACCAGAATTGGTATTAATTATATACGCGTAGGATTTACATATAAGGAACGCATGGCTCTTTTAGAGATTCACGATAAATATATAGAAGAAATGAACGCCGGTTTAATAAAGAATGAAAAACCTACAAAGAAAAATGCCTACTCAAAGAGTGCTGCCTCTGTAGAATGGGGTACAATGGGCATAACCTACGAAACTATTGCAACTTATATGACAAATACATATTTTCTTGAACAGGGAAAGCCTTACTTTAGATTTTATTTTGTTTCAACAGAATGTCAGAATGAAGAAGACAAAGGAACCTCGTCACCTCCGTTCTATGTATATTTAAGCCCGGCTCAGTGGGAAAAAATAATCCAAGTCTGTCAGCAGGATTTGCTTGTATCAAGAACCGACGAAATCCTTGCAGAAGCTAATGAATTTTAATACTTTATCCCTTCATGCCGGAAGAAATTATATAGCGTGGCAGAACTTATGCCGTAATATTCTATGAGAAAGGTTTTAGTATAACCGTCTTCCAGAAATTTTATAATTTCTTCCTTTTTATCGCTTAATTTATAAGTAGTATTTCTTCTTCCTTTGGGGCGGCCTAAGATTTTTCCTTCTGCTTTGCGCCGCCGCAGGGCTTCGGTGGTGCGTTCGACTATAAGGTTTCGTTCAATTTCGGCAGAAATGCTGAATGCAAAGGCCATTACTTTACTCTGTAAATCCTGACCAAGTCTGTAGCCCTCCTTTACAGTATAAACAGAAACTTCCATTTCCATAAGCTGGTTCAGGATGGACATAATCATGAACATTGAACGCCCAAGCCTGGACAGTTCGGAACAGATTATAATATCGTGTTTTTGAACATGGCGCAGAAGCTTTCCCAAATTGCGTTTATCTGGAGAAATTGTTCCGCTTATTGTTTCTTCTATCCATTTATCAATTCGTATATTATTAGTTTGAGCATATTGTATAATCTCAAATCTTTGATTTTCTACAGTCTGTTTGTCTGTACTTACCCGAATGTATCCGTAAACCATTTTGTTACCTCTCTTGTTAAAAATATTATTTAATTATTATCGGAAGGGTAACAAAAATTATGTGGAGTTTAACTGGTTAGAAGGCATTAGCTTGATTTAGTATTTCGTCAGTTAAAGCTACAAGATGATCCTGATTACATGCTTCGATTATACTTTCCCATTGTGAAGGACTTATATAAATACAAAAACTTGGTGAATATACGTGTTCATTACCTTCTTCTTCTGCAGGTTCAATTGAGATTCTAAAGTAGGGTTTGTCGGGTTCGAGGTAGTAGGCATGTGTCTTATATGTAGTGTCAACATAATTTGCTAATCCTGCAGCTCCCCAACTTATTCCAATATTGCCTTTTGAATAAGCATTCTTTTTTGTTGGTTTTTCTTTAGTAATTGTCCCAGAATTATATGATTCGATATAAATATCTTTTGCCTCTAGAAAGGCTTTTCTTTCTTCATAAGAAAAATCGATTCGAATAAAATTAATACCAATTTTCGTGCTTAACATAATATAATTGGTTTTTGGTGCAAAATAAACAGTAAAATCTGAAATTGTAGGTTTTCCAATATTCTTTGATGTGTATAGATGAAAAGTATCGACGATAAAAGGATTTACATCTGCAATATAATGTTCGTTGCGTTCTTTTGGAGCCTTTTGTTTGCTTGCACATGCAGTGAATAAACTAAGTAAAGATATTGTTATTAATATTGTATAAAGTGTTTTTTTCATTTTGTTATCCATATAAAAAAGGACTGCCTTGCGACAGTCCTTTCTTTTGACTAACCAATTATTATCGGTTCATCAAAATTAGAAGTGAATCTTAGCACCAATCTTAACTGTTCCCTTCTGATCAATACCCTGGATAGAGCCATCCCACTTGTGGATGTCTTTAGCAGTCTGTCCAGCATAGTTTACATAGAGAGTAGTGTTATCGATGATTGCACCGTTTTCAATACCACATCCCCAGAGGAAACCTGTCTTAACATCAGCAGTCTTCTGAGCTTCGAGACCGAAGTTAGCAGAAAGTTTCCAGTCACCAAGGAGGTCACCAGAAGCATAAGCGATAGCTGCATCAGCTACCCATCCATCGTTGAACTTAGATACATTTGGAATCCAGAACTGAGCTCCAATCTTAAGTCCTTCTACGAGTGATGAATCAAATGCACTGATGAGCAATTCGATTTCTGCATTTTCCTTAATAGGAACATTTGCAAATACAGAAACTCCGTCTGCGCAAGAGTTGCAAACATTGTCCCAAGAATCAGAATCACCAACTTTCTTATCGATTGCTGTATCATTATTTTTGTAAGTAGGAGTTGTACGTGTACCATTGAACTTAGCAAAGTTAGCAGCTTTGCCTGTTTCACCCCATCCAAAGAGTAAACCAGCAGAAAGAGTCTTGTCCTGTGCTTCGTTCAAAGCAAATCCTGCTGCAGGTTTAATGAAGAGAGTATCTGTAAGACCAAGCTTGTAGTCAGCTTTTGCTACAGCAATGAATTTTTCAGCCTGTGTACCGTATCCAATTCCAGCATAGAGGTTGAGGTTTTCAACAGCCTTAAGAGTAGCATCAAAAGCAAAACCGAACTTCTTGTATTTTGATTTATGAACACCGTTGTCTGCAAACTGAAGATTGAAGTCTACGAGATCTTTAAGACCAAAGTTCAAAGTGAAACCAGCTTTTTTAGATGCGTTTCTTTCCTTTTCTACCATCTTTTCATGGTATTTTTCAGTCTTAATTGCACCAGTAGCATCATTATAATCAAAGAGGCTGATGCTTGCTTTTGGGAAAGCTTTTGCAGACCATGAAGCAGTAAGAATATCACCACCACCAATTTCAAGACCAGGAGCCTTGATGTTCATAGATGCATAGAAGTCATCATCTACAAAATGGATTTTAGCAGTGTCAACACTTGGTTTTTTCATTGTGAAAGCACCGCTCTTATCTCCACCATCAGAATTCTTTGTTTCTGCATCTCCAGCAGCAACAGAAATCTTCAATTCACCCCAGAGACCATCGCCTTCTGTAGCTTTGTCTCCACCATTGTAGAACTGAATCTTGAAGTTTGCATTTTCGGCATTTACAATACCAAAAGCTTCATTGTCAAGATCAATCTGGTATTCGATAGAAGCATCACCAGAGAATGCTGCTACAGAACCAGCTGGATAAGCTGGTGCATCAGCAAAAGCAACTCCTGCTACGAGAGAAAGAGCTGCAATAATTCCTACGATTTTTTTCATTTAAAAAAATCCTCCGTATTTTCTAAATGAAAATTGTATATGGATTCATAAAACTTGTATTTAAAGGTATAAAAAGTGTTATAAAACTTGTATTTGAGACTTGAAAAATGGTTATAAAACTTGTATTCTGTATTTATGGAACGAATTAAAATCAAAGAATTGGAAAATTGGCTTAATTCTGAAAGAAGAAAACCTCTGATTGTATGGGGCGCAAGGCAGGTAGGAAAAACATATCTTGTGCTTGATTTATTTGCAAAAAGATATTGTAAAGAATATGTATATATTGATCTTAAAAAAGATGATCAGGCACGCGACTTTTTTTCAAAAACTTCTGATGCAGACAAATATATTACATACATTGAAACCAGGTTCGGAAAAAAGCTTAATTCAGAAACACTTTTGATTTTTGATGAAGTACAACAGTGTCATCAGGTTATTTCTTCATTAAAGTATTTTTGCCAGGATCATAGGGAAATTCCTGTAATTGCAACCGGATCTCTTGTTCGTCTTTCTATTAAGCAGCAGAATAAAAAAAATACCTCGGATGAATTTCTTTTTCCAGTAGGAAAAATAGATTCTATGAATGTATATCCTGTAACTTTTGAAGAATATATTATGAATGTAAATCCTACTCTGCTTGAAATGATTAAAAAAGCATATATGGAAAAACAGCCTTTGGAAAATGTTTATCATCAAATGGCAATGGATCTGCTTCATGAGTATTTAACTATTGGCGGGCTTCCGGAACCTTTAGACCTTTTTATTCGCGAAAAATCTTATGTAGATGCAACTGCTGTTGTAAAAGAAGTGTACCAGAATTACCTTGGCGATATGGATACATACAATATATCCAATGAAATGATTTTAAAAACACGCAATGTATATAAAAATATATTTTCACAATTAAACAAGGAAAATAAAAATTTTAAAATTACTCTTATAGATAGTGGGAAGTCAAACCGTGACTATTTTTCTGCTTATGAATGGTTGGAACTGGCTCATGTGGTTTATCGTTGTCATAATGTAAAAGCTCACATAAATTTGCCTTTGAAAGAAGAAGAATCAGGTTTGTTCCGCCTTTATCTTGCAGATGAAGGTCTTTTTACTTTTCAAAGCCAGGTAAATCAGGCAGATTTTTTTGTAAACAGCAGGAGAAATACTCTGTCTGGAGTATTCTATGAAAATTATACTGCGTGCGAACTAAAAGCAAAAGAAATACCTCTTTTTTACTGGACAGGAAAGCAGACTCATGAGATTGAATTTGTTGTTTATTCGGGTGGATCACTTTATCCAATTGATGTAAAAAAGAAACTTGGGAGTTTGGCTTCTCTGGAAGAATTTCGCCAGGTAAACGGAAAATGCATGGCTGTAAAAATTTCTTCAAATAATTTTGGTTATAATTGTGAAAACAATATTCTGACAATTCCTCATTATGCAGTTTTTATGTTGGCCCAGGATTTAAAGGATGGGACATTACAAATCTAGTACTTTTTTTGTAACCATTTTGACGTACTGTGGTTATATATACAGATTCGATGCGATAATTTTTTCATCTTATGTAACGTATATAAAAGACTGCCGATTTCCTCCTTTTCCGGCAGTCTTTTTTTTATTTGGGGCGCGGTGCAAAAAGGTTGCGGGTTTTTGAAAATTCTTTTATAATATTATTTGGGTGGAAAAAAAATGGCTGATTCAAAATCAAAGACAACTGTTACTAAAACTTCATCTTTTGCGGCTAGGGCAGAGGCTCTGGCTAAGGCGGCTGCGGCTAAATCTGCAGGGGCAAAGGCTTCTGCTTCTAAAGCTGCGGCTTCTAAGACAGCTGCTAAAACGACAGTTTCAAAAACGGCTGCATCAAAAACTACAGCAAAAACAGCTGCTGCAAAGACTGCTGCAACTAAAACTGCGGCTAAAACTACTGCGTCAAAACCTGTGGCAAAAGCTGCGGCTCCGGCAAAGGCTTCAACTCCTGCAAAAGCTGCTCCTTCAAAACCGGCTGCTCCAAAGCCTGTGCCAAAAAAAGGTGTTTATGATGAAGATTCTATTCAGCATCTGGAAGGTCTTGAACATATCCGTCTGCGTCCCGGCATGTATATTGGTTCGCTTGGTGACGGTTCTAACGAAAACGACGGTATTTATATTCTGCTCAAAGAGGGTATTGATAATTCAATCGATGAATTTTCACAAGGCTACGGAAAAAGAGTTAATATCAGTATTAAAGATGGCCGCGTAATTATCCGTGACTATGGACGCGGTATTCCTCTTGGTAAGCTCGAAGACTGTGTTTCTAACGTAAACACCGGTGCTAAATATAACGACTCTGTTTTTAAGCAGGCCATTGGTATGAACGGTGTTGGTATTAAAGCTACCAACGCTCTTTCAATTTATTTTAAGGCTGCTTCAGTACGCGACGGTAAGATGGCTGTTGTAGAGTACAAGCGCGGCGAAAAGATTTCTTCTAAAATAGGCAAGGCCAAAGAAGGTGCCCACAACGGAACCTATCTTGAATTTGAGCCTGATCCGGAGATTTTTGGTAAATACGCCTACAACATGGAGTATGTAGAAAAACGCCTCTGGAACTA
>JAEEGK010016632.1_pt1 | contig 16137 bp, 13 predicted proteins | sample 8958771 | NCBI WGS metagenome assembly JAEEGK01 (sample SAMN16246547, study PRJNA631951) | gut metagenome | biome: gut microbiome; feature: rumen; material: SC-attached | host: Bos | place: Iran: Karaj | collected 2018-10
CAGATGCTTAATGTATATGCGGATTTCTGTGAGCAGGTGCTTGCAATACCTGTAATAAAGGGAAGGAAGACTGATAAGGAGAAGTTCGCAGGTGCCGAGTCCACATATACGATAGAGGCTCTGATGCACGACGGAAAGGCACTTCAGTCGGGAACCAGCCATAATTTCGGTGACGGATTTGCCAGAGCATTTGATATTCAATATACAGATAACAACAATAAGCTGCAATATGTACATCAGACCTCCTGGGGAACTACAACAAGGCTTATAGGTGCGGTCATCATGGTCCATGGTGACAACTCGGGACTGTGTCTGCCTCCTAAGATTGCTCCTACACAGGTAATGGTGATACCTATCCAGCAGAAAAAGGACGGAGTACTTGCCAAGGCAGAGGAACTGTGTAACAGGCTTAAGAGTGTATGCAGGGCAGATATTGATATTACGGATAAGAGTCCCGGATGGAAGTTCTCCGAACAGGAGATGAGAGGTATTCCTCTTCGTGTGGAGATAGGACCCAAGGATATTGAAGCAGGAAAATGTGTGATATGCAGAAGGGACACGAGAGAGAAGACAGAGGTTTCATTAGAAGAACTGGAAAATAAGGTAAAAGAATTACTGGATAAGATACAGATTGAGATGCTTGAACGTGCAAGAGAGCACAGGGAGAAGCATACCTTTGTTGCAACCGATATGGTTGAGTTCCGCCGTCTGTTTAACGAGGAAACAGGTTTTGTTAAGGCTATGTGGTGCGGAGATCAGGCATGTGAGGATGCGATCAAGGAAGAGCTTGCGGTTACAAGCCGCTGTATGCCATTTGAACAGGAGAAGTTAAGCGATGTATGTGTATGCTGCGGTAAGCCTGCCGGAAAGATGGTGTACTGGGGTAAGGCATATTAATATGTAACTGTTCGGAACAGCACATAAATATTTATAATATAAAGGAGAAGGAAAATGAAGGTACTTGTTATAAACTGTGGCAGCTCGTCACTTAAGTATCAGCTTATTGACTCTGATTCGGAAGGAGTTCTGGCTAAGGGGCTGTGTGAGAGGATAGGGATCGACGGCGGAATGATCACCTACCAGCCGGAGGGGAAGGAAAAGATTAAGAAGCAGGTGGATATGCCTGATCATACCGAAGCGGTTAAGCTGGTTATTGACAGTCTTATTGATAAGGAAAACGGGGTGATCGCATCTCTTGATGAGATCGGAGCTGTCGGCCACAGAATAGTTCACGGAGGCGAGAAATTCGCATCCGCAACTGTTATAAATGATGAAGTTATAAAGGCAATTGAAGAGTGTAATGATCTTGCCCCTCTTCACAATCCGGCCAATCTTATAGGTATCCGTTCATGCCAGGCAATAATGCCGGGCGTGCCGATGGTTGCCGTATTTGATACCGCATTCCATCAGACAATGCCTCAGGAGGCTTATCTCTACGGCCTTCCATATTCATACTATGAGAAGTACGGAATCAGAAGATACGGCTTCCACGGAACAAGCCATTCTTATGTGAGCAAGAGAGCAGCACAGCTTCTTGGAAAAGACATTAAGGACCTTAAGCTCATTGTTTGCCACCTTGGAAACGGCGCTTCAGTTTCAGCTGTTAAGGGCGGTGAGTGCATAGATACTTCAATGGGTCTTACACCACTTGAGGGTCTTATCATGGGAACAAGAACAGGTGACATCGATCCTTCAGTTGTTGAGTTTATCATGAAGAAAGAGAACTCTACAGTTGCTGACGTAACAAATCTTCTCAACAAGAAGTCAGGTGTTTACGGACTTTCAAATAACCTTTCATCAGACTTCAGAGATCTTGAGGATGCATACCTTAAGGGTGATGAAGGCGCTAAGAGAGCGGTAGACGCATTTACTTACAGAGTTGCCAAGTACATCGGATCCTACACAGCAGCTATGGGCGGCGTTGATGTGATCTGCTTCACAGCAGGTGTTGGTGAGAACAGCGGATTCACAAGAGGACTTATCTGTGAGAGACTCTCATTCCTCGGCGCAACCGTTGATGCAGAGGCTAACAAGGTTCGCGGCGAAGAGAAGACAATCTCAGCTGCTGACTCCAAGGTTCTTCTTATGGTAGTTCCTACCAACGAAGAGCTTGCAATTGCAAGAGATACATACGAGCTTTGCAAATAATTAAATCACGATCACTTTAAAACCGGGACATTAGTTCCCGGTTTTTTTGTTGCAATTCTTTGTAATGAGCATTATCAATGATAAAATGATTTTAGAACGCAAAATAGTGAGGTGAAATTATGATGGATATCAGCATTACTACAAATGGATCAGAACTTACAGAAATTCTTAATAATCTTACTTCTAAAGAAATCGTACCGATTGTGATCATAGCAATAATAATGTTTCTTTTAACGGCTGCGGTGTATATCCTTCTGACCTACTTCATCCTGAAACTCAACAAGGCCATATTCAAGAGGATTGAAAAGAAGAGAGGAAACAGCATAACACTTCAGTTTTTACAGAAGGCTATAGCTCTTTTACTTATAGCTGTTCTTGTAGTCCTTCCTTTGGGCGGAAAACAACTGGCCAAGTCCCTTCTTGGATCAACGGCAGTTCTTGCTGTTATAGTCGGCCTTGCTGCCAATGAAGTTTTAAAAGACATGTTCGCAGGTCTTGAGATAAGCATATATAAGCCTTTCGATATAGGATCAAGGATCATGCTCGAGGACGGAAGAGCGGGAATTGTCGAAAAACTGACGCTCCGTCATGTTGTACTCAGACTCATTGACACAACACGCGTCATTATCCCAAACAGTAAAGCTAACCAGAGCATAATAGTTAATTACAGTTACGCAGAGCATGTTCCAAGGTCTTTTGATGTAAGATTTGGAATCGGATATAACTCGGACATTGATAAGGCCAAAGAGATAATAAGGCAGACCATCTGTGACTGTCCGCTTACGCTGAACAAAGACAGATACAAAGAGGATGACCCGAATTCAAAGTCCGTTTATTTTCTTGAGATCACGGACAGCGCGATCATACTTGGGGCAACAATCTATTATCCACATGAGCTTAGGACAGAAGTTGTAAAGGATGAGGTGAACACCCGAATTTTCAAGGCTCTTTGTGATAATGGAATTGAGATTCCATACAACTATGTAAATATGATCATGAAAAAGGAGAACGCTGATGATTGAAATACTTTCATCTCAATTGGATTATACAAATCTGATTGTTTCCCTAAGGCACCAGATTCTGATGGCCATTGGATGCTGGTTTCTCTTTAAGAAATGCGACGTAAAAAAGGTATGGGCTTTTATTCCGGTTGCAAGAGAGTATCATATAAGCCTTTGTGCAGACAGAGAGAAGGACGGCAGGGTTTATACCATACTTGTATTTTTCTACGATGTCCTTACGATTCTGTTACCTTTCCTTCCGAAGGATAATCTTTTTGTACTGTTTCTTCTGATACCTATAGTCGGAATCGGTGTCGCCATTGAGATCTATATAATCAAGGTTTATCTGGGGCTGATAAAGATCTTTGATAAAAAGAAAAAATGGATCATTGCATTTTTCTTCTTTGAGGGAATAACCCTTATTATCTGGGGAGTTTCAAAGCGCTTTATTCCGGGCAAGAAGGTCGAACATATTGAAAAGACAGGTGCTAAAGAGCTTGGCGAGAACTTAAGTGCTGCATCGGAAGGTCTTACGGTAAACATTACCGACAGGACTGTAGTTGATTTCTTTAAGAAAAAGACTCTTTTGAAGGATATACACATGATAATTCCAAGGGGGCATATGGTGCTCCTTCTGGGCGGTTCCGGAGCCGGTAAGACCACATTCTTAAATGCTGTAACAGGTTATGAGAAGGCAAAGGCCAGCATTAAGCTTGATAACAATGATGTTTACACGGATTACGGCAAGATGAAATACGACATCGGCTTCGTTCCTCAGCAGGATCTGATGAGAGGCAATGATACCGTGGAGATGACTCTCACAGATGCAGCACTGATGAGACTTTCTAAAGACACATCTGTTATGGAGAGAGAAAATCGCATAGCCTACATGCTCGATCAGTTCGGTCTTACTGCAGTAAGAAACAATCTGGTTGAGAAGCTATCGGGAGGTCAGAGAAAGAGGCTCTCAATTGCCATGGAGTTCATTTCAGATCCGTCACTGTTTATTCTTGATGAGCCGGATTCGGGCCTTGACGGCGTAGTAGCAAGGAGTCTTTTTGAAAAGCTCAGGGAAATTGCAGATGAAGGAAAGATTGTTGTAGTTATTACCCACACCCCTGACAGAGTAATAGATCTTTTTGATGATGTGATCGTACTTGCCAAGGATGCCACAAGAACAGGACGTCTTGCGTGGTACGGACCTGTTGATGAGGCTTATGAATTCTTCGGAAAGTCCTCCATGGAAGAAATTCTTCTTTCTATCAATCAGAAGGACGAAGGTGGAGAAGGCAGAGCGGATGAGTTCGTAGAAAAGTATGCTGACCGCATTAAGGAAAAAGTGGGGTGATGCAACATGACTGAATATAAGGCAAAGCACAGAGGCAGAGTTTTTCAGACTTTTATATATCTGGGCAAGCTCTTTAGAATGTTTCTCTTTCAGAATGACTGGAAGGTACTCCCAATGGCTGCGGTCATTGCGGGTCTTGTATCATTTACTGTGGGCAAGAACCTGTTTAAGACCATGGAAGGAACACTGATGGGCACTTTTGCGCTGTCGTGTATCTGCATCTGGAACGGCTTTTTTAACTCAATACAGGTTATCTGCAGGGAGAGAGCAATAGTAAAAAGAGAGCACAGATCGGGACTTCACATGACGTCCTATGTGGCAGCTCACATGATCTACCAGGCTTTTTTGTGCATACTGCAGGTGATCATAACAATCGGCGTATGCCTTCTTATGAAGGTTAAATTCCCTGAGGGCAGCCTTATTACTCCATGGCCTTTAGTGGATTTTGGATTATCTCTTTTCCTCATAACATATTGTGCGGATATGCTGGCGCTCCTTATCTCTGCATTTTCAAGGACTACGACAACAGCCATGACTATAATGCCGTTTCTCCTCATCGTACAGCTCCTGTTTTCAGGTGCATTCTTTTCACTTCCTGAGGAGGCAATGCCACTTACCAACCTTACTGCCACAAAGTGGGGACTTACGGCTCTCTGTGCCCAGGGCGATTACAATTCAAAGCCTATGGTAAGTGTCTGGAACAATGCCCTCAAAATGAAAGATGTTGAAGTTGAGGGAGAAAAACCTCTTTTGACCTTGTTTAGAGAGATAGAAGAGAATAATATGAGAGATGACATACTTATGAAGACAGGAGAGCTCAACCAGAACCACGAATATGACTTTGATCCTAGGATTGTTGTTAAATGTTGGGGCTGGCTACTCATGTGGACCTTCGTTTACGTGATGATCACAGTGCTCTTACTGGAAATGATCGACTTGGATAAGAGGTAGAAGACTATGAAAAAGTACAACATCAAAAATGACATTTTCAACCTGACAGTTTCAGACCACGGCGCTGAGATCACCTCTCTTTTAAAAAACGGCAGGGAGCTTATGTGGCACGCAGATCCTGCATTTTGGGGCAGGACATCACCTGTTCTATTCCCTCAGGTAGGCGCTGTCTGGGAAAAGAAATATCGCCACGAGGGTAAGACCTATGAAATGGGACAGCACGGCTTTGCCAGAGACATGGATTTTAATATGATCTTACAGACAAGTGATGAGCTGGTATTTGAGCTTAAGGACAGTGAAGAAACAAAAGCAAAATATCCTTTTGATTTTGTGCTAAGGCTTGGATACAAACTGACTGATGATAAAGTTGAGGTTATCTGGGAGGTCGAGAATCCGTCTGATGGAGATATGTTCTTCTCAATCGGAGGTCACCCGGCATTTAACTGCGATCTTACCAAAGATAAATTGTTATTTATGAACAAAGGAAATAAGGTACCCGGTAATCTTACTTCTAATGTGGTAATGCTTGATGGAAGCGGTTGTCTTTCAGATAAAACAAAAGAGGTTGTTCTTGAGGATGGCGTGCTTGACCTTAAGCCTGAACTATTTGATGAAGATGCTCTGGTGATCGAGGACAGACAGGCTGATACAGTTGCTATTATTGCTGCAGACGGAGAGACTATAGTCACTGTAAGCTTTGATGCTCCTTTGTTTGGTGTATGGTCACCAGATCATAAGAATGCCCCGTTTGTATGCATAGAGCCCTGGTACGGAAGATGCGACAGGACGGGCTTTACAGGAGACCTCAGTGAAAGAGAGTATGGCAACAAGCTGGGAGCAGGAGAGAAATTTAAAGTGTCTTACACAATTGCCTGATATGATGCCCGGAAATTGAATGATCAGCAGCGGTGGATTTATATGATCCATCGCTGTTTTATATTGCATTATAGTCCAAACGGGGCAATTATAGTAAATTATAGTATATTATATGGAATTATATTAAATTATATGATATTATAGTTTTGACGATGGCTTTATATGGTTTTATATTGTTTGAGATACTACGGAGGTTTGTATGACTGAGAGAAATCCATATGCCATCAGCTTTGGGAGAATACCTACACAGTATATTAGCAGAGATATTATCATTGATGAGATCGTCAGTGCATTTAACAGTGACATTGCCGAAGAGCAGGCATTTAAGATAACGGGAATACGAGGTACAGGTAAGACCGTTACACTTACTGCAATAGAAAAAGAACTTTCCGATGACCGAGAATGGATCATCGTTAACTTAAAGCCCGGAGCAGAGATTACCAACGATCTTGTGGCAAAACTATATACGGAAGTACCGTTTATCACTTCTTATGTAGATGCGAATCTGAATCTTTCAGCCTTCGGAATAGGACTTAATCTTAAAAAGAAGAGCCCTGCTGCAAGTCTTGATCTTGTGCTGGAAGAGCTTCTATCTGTTATAAAAAAAGAGAAGAAGAGAGTACTTGTCACAATAGACGAAGTGAGAAAGACAGATGCACTTGTGGATTTTATACAGGAATATCAGATCCTTATAAGGAAAGATATTCCGATCTACCTTCTGGTTGCAGGTTTATATGAGGATATTGAGGATATCGAGAATACCGATGGACTTACTTTTTTCCTACGTTCAACCAAGTATGAGATGACACCTCTTAATATTGGAGTTATAAAGGAAGACTATAAGCTCACAATGGGACTGTCAGATGAGGTTGCCTATGAACTAGCGGTAATGACCAAGGGATATGCTTTTGCATATCAGGCTTTTGGAAAATACATGTGGGAGTCTAAGGGGAAAGAAATCACACCTATGGTCCTGGCTAAGGTTGATGATGCCCTTGCACAGAAGGTATATGACAAGATCTGGAGCGAGCTGCCACCTAAGGATAAATGGTATTTGGGCTTCATTGTACAGAAAGATTCCATGGATGCATCGGAACTTTTAGGGATAACCAAAAAAAGCCACAGTGACTGGAGCGAACCCAGAAAACGCCTCATAGAAAAAGGCGTTATAGATGGCTCCATACGTGGCAAGATTGTGCTTCGTCTTCCCAGATTTAAGGAATACGTAAATAGTAAGCAGTATTAGAATAACAGATCAAAGATTGTCCTCACCCCATTTTTTCATCTCAAGAAGAATGGGGATGAGGCTTTTTGCTTTTTCGGTGAGACTGTATTCAACTCTTACAGGCATCTCATCGTACATCTTTCTGAGAACGAGACCGTCTGCCTCAAGCTCTTTTAACGAATTGGCGAGCATGGTATTGGTGATACCGTCTATGGCTCTTGCCAGTTCTCCGTAGCGCACGACTTCCTTGTTGTCGATGACGCATAAGATCATGATCTTCCATTTGCCTCCGACAATATCTATGACCTTCTTAAGCCCGCACCCCTTTCCGGCAATATCTTCACATAATGGTTCTTTTTTCGCTATTTTACTCATAGTATCATTTTCCTTACCAGGTCAATATTAACTGCGTACTTGATATACTTTTTATACCAGATATAATATCCTTGTTGCTTAAATAAATCAAGTATAAGTAGGAGATCATAAGGAATGAAACGGGCGGTAAATGATACAGACAGATGTGTTGCCTGCGGAGTATGCGCCGGGCAGTGTCCGAGAGGTGCCATAAGTATTTACAAAGGGTGCTATGCGGATGTGGATTTATCTATGTGTGTAGGATGCGGAATCTGTGAGAAGGCATGTCCTGCCGGATCAATAAAAGTACAGGAAATGGAGGACGGTAGCAGATGAAGAAGGCAGTTAATAAAAAGAATCACTGGTATGACTATCTCTGGATCTGGTCGATCATCTATTTCGCTCTCGGATTTTTTAACATCCTTTTTGCATGGCTTGGAATGATAGATTTTATTCTGCCGCTGATATTTGCAATCGCAGGAGGAAACAAGTGGTTTTGCAATCACATGTGCGGAAGAGGACAGCTCTTTTGGGTGCTTGGAAGAAATCTTAAATGCTCAAGAAAGAAGCAGGCACCAAAGTGGATATCATCAAAGTACTTCAGGTACGGATTTCTTGTCTTTTTCCTGACTATGTTTGGAACTATGGTTTTTCAGACATATATGGTATTCTCCGGAGCACAATCTTTAAGAAAAGCGATCAAACTGTTCTGGACCTTTAGAGTTCCATGGAAATGGGCGTATAATGGTAGTATATTCCCCGACTGGGTTGCTCAGTTTGGCTTTGGATTCTATAGCCTTATGCTGACATCAACCCTGATCGGACTTATCGTAATGGTGCTGTATAAAGAGAGGACCTGGTGCTCGTTCTGTCCTATGGGAACCATGACTCAGGGAATCTGTAAGATCAAGGCAAAAAAAGGAGAATGAAATATGACTTTAGAAGAAAGAGCTGCAAAAGCAGTAGAAATGAAAAACTCCGGAATGTATAACTGTGCTCAGTCGGTAACTGTGGCACTTGCTGATGAGACGGGGCTTTCTGAGGAACAGCTCAGGCAGATATCTGCAGGATTCTGCGCAGGTATGGGTAATCTTGAAGCGACCTGTGGAGCACTTATCGGTGCCGGAATGATAGCAGGACTTAAGACCGAAGGAAGAGGAACTCTTGGAATTACAAGGCAGATCCAGGAAGAGTTCAATAACAGATGCGGAGCAATAAAGTGTAAGGACTTGAAAACCGTTACAGATGGTAAACCTCTTTGCCCGTGCGAGGAGTGCGTTAGAAATGCTGTTATGATCTACGGTGAAGTGCTGGGACTTAGCTGATGACCGGAGCTTTGATGTAAAAAATAAGGGAAGAAAGAAACCTTCATGGATTCTTCTTCCCTTTTTTATTTATAGTACGTTCAGCCGATAATGACAGATGAACATAAAGGGTTTTTATTAAAAATTTATATATTTTATTTTCTTTTGATTATGTACGGTATATAGAATATAATTGTATGTAAGGGATGAATGTACAGAATACCAATACTGTTGGGAGTTTAGGAGAAATAGCATATGAAAAAGTGGAAGAATCTTCAGATTGTTCTGTTTGTAGCTATGTGTGTAGGCCTCAATATAGGTGGAAAGTTTTTAGCTGTATGGCTTGAGCTTCCGCTTTGGGCTGACTCTTTTGGCACGGCACTTTGTGCTTATGTCTTAGGCCCTGTATGTGGCGCTATGGTCGGAGTTACCGGAAATCTCGCATATGCTTTGGTGAATCCACTCTCAGTCATGTATTCAATCACCAGTATTGCCCTGGGCATCATTGTTGGAATGGCAGCTAAGAAAAACTGGTTTGACTATCTCTATGGCTATATGAAAGCCGCTTCTTTAGTTGTTCTTACAGCTCTCATCGTTTCAGTTCCCGTCAATATGATATTTTCAGAAGGTTTTACCGGAAATAAGTGGGGAGACGGAGTCATTTACTATCTTTTTGATAGACAGTGGCCTCCGTTTTTGTGTTATGTCTTTGGACAGCTGGCGCTTGAATTTGTTGACAAGGTTCTTACCATAGGTGCGGTTTTCATTACAGTTTTCATAAAGCACATCAAGGACAATCAGGATGAAATTGATGCAGTAAGGAAGGGCACTACAACAGGAGCTGCTCTTATCCTGTGTCTGTCTATGTGCTTTTCATTCCCTTCAAGAGCAGAGGATATTGCTGCGGATACTACGGAAGATTACAACGACTATGTTCAAAGCGTTTACAGTTCAAATAACGGCCTTCCCTGTGGCGAGGCCAACGATATTGCACAGACCAATGACGGTGTGCTTTGGATTGGTACTTACGCAGGACTCTATAGGTATAATGGCAGGGAGTTCCGCTGGATAGACAATTATGAATCAGTAAAAAACGTAAACTGCCTCTACGTAGATGAAGAGGGACGACTCTGGATAGGTACCAATGATAATGGTCTTTCCATAGTGATCCGAGAGAAGGTCGTAAATGTCCTTGATCAGTCCACAGGACTTCCTTCGAATTCTGTCAAAAGCATAGTCCGTGCTACTGACGGATATTATTATATCGGTACCAGCGGAAGTATGCAGATCCTGGTGATGAACAACGGACTTAAGGCTGCAAGTACACTCCCCGAAGTTAATTATGTTGAGAGTATAACCGCTGATGATGAGGGGCATGTAGCTGCCATTTCATCAGATGGAACGCTATACCTTCTTAAGAGCGGTAATATTTTAAATTCCATTAAGCTGTCCCAGAATGGAGAGGAGTTCAATTGCTGTACCTTTGCGCCTAACGGAACGCTTATGGTCGGAACTTCAACCAATAATATTTACAACTACGACATCTCAGCCGGAAGTTTTAAGAAGATAAGAGTAACCACCTGCGAGGGCGCTATCAATATTAATGACATCAGCTTTTTAAATGATGGAACCATGTTCGTTTCATCTGACAGCGGAGTTTCTTATTCTAATATCCATGGGTTCCATCATCTTAATACCAATGATTTTAATAATTCCATTGACCATATGTTATGTGACTATCAGGGCAATCTTTGGTTCACATCATCAAGACTTGGTCTTCTTCGTCTTGCAAAATCTCCGTTCAGAGATGTTTACGGCGCAATCGGAATGGAGAGAAACGTGGTGAATTCCATTGTTTCCTGGCAGCGAAACTATTATATCGGAACTGATAAAGGTCTGGATATAGTAGACAAGGGATGTCACAACGAGATAGAAAATGAGCTTACAGAGGAGCTTGAGGGAAAGAGAATACGATGCCTCTACGTTGACCAGAAAAACCATTTGTGGGTTTGCACCTACGGAAACGGCCTTATAGAGTATTCACCCACCGGCAAAAGCTGGGCATATAATGCTGATAACGGAAGCTTTGGAAGCAGAGCACGTATCGTGACAGGGCTTTCTGATGGCACCATCATTGCAGCGGGAGATACCGGCATCAGTTACATAGAAGACCATAAAGTAACAAAGACAATAAAGAACGAAGATGGTCTTATTAACTCCATGATCCTCACCATTACCGAGATGAGTGACGGAACGATCCTTGCCGGTACGGACGGAGACGGTATTGCGGTAATAAAAGACGGCAAAGTAGAAAGGATGCTTACAAGGGATGACGGCCTTAGCAGCGGTGTAATTTTAAGGACAATAAAGGATCCGAAATCCGAAGGCGTATTTCTCGTTACCAGTAACAGTCTGTGTTATCTTGACGAGAACAAAAATATCAGAGTTCTGGACAAGTTCCCGTACTTTAACAACTATGATATCTGGGTAAAGGATGCGGATACTCTCTTTGTAATGTCCAGTGCCGGAATCTATGTTGTTGAGCGTGATGAACTTGTTGAAGGCGGCGAGATTGCCTGGGAGCTTTTAGATGCAAGAAGAGGACTGGGTACATCACTTACAGCCAATTCCTGGAATTATTACAACGGAAACGGAGAGCTGTTCCTTCCTTGTGATACAGGTGTTTATGTCATCGATGTTGAAAAATACAACAGCGATGTAAGATCCTATAGAATGCAGCTGGCAGCTGTAAAGCTTGACGGAACTCCGGTTCCTATAGATCGCTATGGTGCAATTACTATCGGTCAGGGCATCAGCAGAGTTGAACTTGATCCCGAGATATTAAACTATACCATTCAGGATCCAAATGTGGGATATTATCTTGAAGGTTATGATACCCAGTGGACCAAGGTTGCGCAGAATAACCTCAGCAATATCATCTACGTAAACCTGCCCTCAGGCACGTTCACATTCCATCTGGCAATCCTGGACAGTGCCGGAGAACGAGTGCTTGAGGAGCGAAAGTTCACGGTAATAAAAGAAGGCGAGTTCTATGAACAGTCAGGGTTCTTATTATATATGCTCCTTGTACTTATAGCGCTGATCGTTTGGACAACCTGGCTTGTGGTTCAAAGACAGCTCCGTCAGCAGCAGGTTAAGATCAATATGGCAAATGAGACGGTCATGGCAATAGCTAATTCCGTCGATGCAAAGGATGTGCGTACGAGCCAGCACTCATCACGTGTAGCGGACTATGCAGTGCTTATAGCGGAAGAGATGAACTGCTTCCCATGGTGGCAGAGGGAAAAGGCTCTTTCAAGCCTTCGTAAGGCTGCGCAGATGCATGATATCGGTAAGATCGGAATTCCTGACAGCGTACTTAATAAAGTGGGTCGTCTTACGGATGAAGAGTATGCAAAGATGAAATCCCACGTAGTAAGCGGAGCCGAGATCCTAAAAGACTTTACGCTGGTGGATCACGTACTTGACGGAACCAGATATCATCATGAGAGATACGACGGACGTGGATATCCTGACGGACTAAAAGGTGAGGAGATACCTCTTTTTGCAAGAATAATCGGTGTGGCGGATGCCTTCGATGCCATGACTTCAAACCGTGTATACCGTAATCACATGGATAACGATTATGTTATGAATGAGATGAAGAGGGGAAGAGGAACACAGTTTGATCCCGATGCCCTTGATGCTTTCCTTCGTCTCGTGGACAAAGGCGTTATAGATCTTCAGGCAATTTATAACCAGAAACAGTCCGAGGTTCAGAAGGTTGATGAGAAGTCACAGGAAGAACTTGAGAGAAGACAGAAAGAAGATAAACAGATTCAGGAAGCTGAAATGAAGAAGAACGAGCCGGCTCAGGATAAGGCGGAGAAAGGATAAGGTATGAAGAAAACTCATATATTAACGTTTATAACATGCCTTGTAGTGCTCGCTGCGTTCTGTATCGTGTTCAAGATCCTCAATCCATCGGTGGGCAGAGACACACTAAAGGTTGGCTTTATTTATGACAACGACGAGAGTACCCCATACACCTATAACTTCTCTCTGGCAAAGGATGCTCTGGAAAAGAAATACGGTGATCACGTGGAAATATTTACCTGCAGCAACGTCCTAGACGATGAGATGGAAGAGCCTCTAAGAGAGCTTGCTGACAAGGGATGTGATATCATCTTTTTCAACGGTTACAGTGAGAAGGTAAAAGAGCTTGCGCCCGAATATCCAAAGACCCAGTTCTGCCAGACTTCGTATATGGATATGAACGGTGTTTCGGTGCCGGAGAATTACCACACCTTTAAGGGTGAAGCTTATCAGGGAAGATATGTCAGCGGAATCGCTGCAGGCATGAAGATAAAGCAGATGATAAGCGAGGGAATAATACGATCTGATGAAGCTTTAGTCGGCTTTGTTGCTGCTTTTCCGACTTCTGAAGTAATATCCGGTTACACGGCATTTTTGCTGGGAGTAAGAAGTATTGTTCCTGAGGCCAAGATGAAGGTTTGCTACACCAATACCTGGAGCAGCTATGCTCATGAAAAGAGTGCAGCGATGCAGCTTATAAAAGACGGATGTGTTGTGCTGTCACAGCACACCGACACCATCGGACCTGCCATAGCCTGCGAGGAGGCTTTACAGAAAAAGGAAGTATACTTTGTCGGCTACAACCAGAGTATGTCGGAGGTTGCACCGGGATCATCGCTGGTGACATCCAGGATTTGCTGGGAACCCTACGTGCTTGGTGCAGTTGATGCTGTGATGAATAGCAGAGAGATTGAAAAGGTTGTGCAGGGAAGTGTTCACGGAACGGATATCGCTGCAGGATATGAGTTCGGATGGGTTGAGATAGTTGACTTAAATCTCCAGGTCTGTGCTCCCGGAACACAAAAAGCCATGAATGTCGCGATTGATAAATTCAAAAGAGGACATAATGACTTTGTTTTCTGGGGAGATTATACAGGAACTGATCCAAAGAACCCGTCTGATAAGATAAGTTTAAAGAATGGATATATTGAAAATCAGAATACGTCATATCCGACGTTTCATTACATTCTTGATGATGTGATAACAATTCTAAAATAAAAGAACCGTCCCCGGTGACCCAGGGACGGTTTTCTTAAAATCTTACTTACCGAGGATTTCGTGAACAGCAGCTTTGATGTTCTCATCCTTAGCATTGGCATCGAAGTACTCAAGGAAGTGCTCACCTGAGAATGCACCCTTAACAAGGTCCTGATCAAGGCTCTTTAAAATAGCAGGAACATCCTGAACTACAGTAACCTTTCTTACCTCGTCGAGGATCTTCTTGTTGCGCTGCTCAGGAACAGCTCTTTCTCTTGGATATCCCTGTCCGCTTGGCTCACTAAAGAGCTTTTCGAAGCTGTACTCAAGGTTAAGTTCAGCACCCCAGCCTGACTTAAGTGCAAAGTTCATAGCGATGGCATTTCCGTCATTAACCTGTGCAAAAGTGTAGGCATCAAGAGGATCTGTTACGTGTCCGCAGATAACTCCCGGGAAGCTGTTGCATGCAAGCATAGCGCCTTCACCTGTTCCGCAGCCTGTAACAACATAATCGGCAGCGCCGGAATTAAGAAGTACGCAGGCAAGGATACCGTTCTGTACATAGGTAAGCTGTGCCTCATCCTCAGCTGAATACATTCCGTAGTTAAATACTTCAAAGCCGTGTTTGTCAGCTACCTTCTTCAGTGCGCCATAGATCATTGCGTTCTTGGCTGCCTGAGAATTTTCATTGATAAGAGCAATTTTCATTTTAAAACCCTCCAAAACGACAATAGTTTAAAAAATGTATATATGATAAGTATATTTTATTTTTCGGATAGCTCTGTGTCTACGCTTTTGAGGTCAATGTGTCATATTTTCAAGATTTTAGTCAAAAGATATTTGTTAAGAAAAAATTAATATTTATCTTTCAGTTCAGGAAGGTTTGTGCTATACTATCAAAAGTGTGTATGATTTTCGAGGAGAGAAACTGTATGTGGGGAAGCATATGGCTTCTTTTGTTGCATTAATTTTTCAAATTTGAGGGGAAGTAAGGGATTTAGTTTTGAGCACGGCAAGAGTACATAGTTACAGAAATTCGGACAAGAGTTACAGCAGAAACGTAACTGTCAGAAGACCAAAAAGAAGGAAGAAACACCACTACGACATGAGGAAAATTGCAGTTATAGCTGCAGCAACCGTTCTGGCAGTAGTCGGTGGATACACAGTTTACAATCACCTTCCTTTTGTAAAAGTAAATAAAGCGATAGCAGCAGGAAACAGATATACAAAGGATGCTGATTACGAGGCAGCCATTGATTCCTATTCAGAGGCGATCAAAATCGACAAGCACTCAGTTACAGCCTACAGCAACATGGCAGGTGCATTCCTTAGCATAGACGATTCCGAATCTGCCAAGAAGATTCTTTATGATGGATGGCAGAACACTGAGAACACGGGTCTTTTGGACAACTACCACACAGTTATCCTAAACGAAGCGGTAGATTCCATGAACACCAAGAACGCTGACATGGAGACAGTTCTTTCCATAGAATCTGTTCTTAAGGATGACAACACCAACAAGGACGCGGTTGAGCTTTTAGATGCAGCTTATTCAAGAGTTTTTAATGATGCATACAGCTACAACGCAGATGCGCTCTTCAGATCGGATGCTTCAACATATTCAAGCGAGGGCGGAAGTGATACCTTCTCATTTGAAGAGTATCTGAACTTTGAAAAAGAACTTTTGGCTATATACGAGGCTAATCCTACTGACGAGCTTAAGAAGGTAATCCTTGAGTACGCTACGCCGGGAGTCAGCTCTTTTACCATGAACTACTCAGATGTGGAGGCTTATCAGGAGCTTATATCTCAGGTCGAGGCTGCCTGCGGAACAGATGATAACCTTGATTCATTTAA
>JAEEGK010016636.1_pt1 | contig 16135 bp, 20 predicted proteins | sample 8958771 | NCBI WGS metagenome assembly JAEEGK01 (sample SAMN16246547, study PRJNA631951) | gut metagenome | biome: gut microbiome; feature: rumen; material: SC-attached | host: Bos | place: Iran: Karaj | collected 2018-10
TCATTCTGCGCATGAAGCTCAAAAAATAAGATTTAAGCATGAAGATAAAATAAAATTAAGTTCTAATGAAATATTAGAATTAATGGAAAAAATATTAAGATGTAAAATAAAACAAAATCCATATGTTTTAAAAAAACTATTAGAAACAAAAGATTATACTATAGTTGAAGATTCTCCTAAAGATAATTATTGGGGATGGGGAATAAATAGAGATGGCGAAAATCATCTTGGTAAAATATGGATGAAATTGAGAGAAGAATATAAAAATAAGTAATAAAGACTAGGCAAAACTAGTCTTTTTTATGTTATAATTTAATTAGGTGATATTATGGATAATATAAATATTATTAAAAATGAAGTAATAAAATTACTTGGTAGTGATAATTCAGGACATGGTATGGATCATATAAATAGAGTATCTAAAATAGCATTATCACTTGCCGATGAAAGTACAAATAAAGAATTGGTAACTGCAATCGCTTTATTACATGATGTTGATGATTATAAAATAGTAGGTAATGAAACAGATTTAGTAAACGCTAAAGAAATATTATCAAAGACAACTTTTACTGATGAAGAAAAGAATATTATTATTAATTCAATAAAAACAATAGGATACAGTAAAAGAATATCAGGTATAACACCATATATTAAAGAAGCTATGGTAGTATCAGATGCCGATATGTTAGATGCTATGGGTGCAGTAGGAATACTAAGATCACATCAATATAATCTTAGTCATGGTAATCCATTCTTTGATAAAGATGAATTTCCTACTTTAGAAGTTAATGCAGAAGTATACAAAAGTAAAACGAAAGGTACAGTAGTAAATCATATATTTGAAAAGATATTAAGACTTAAAGATATGATGTTAACTGAAAAAGGTATGGAAGAAGCAACTAAAAGATATAATTTTATTGTTGAATTCTTAAAAGAATATTTCCATGAAGTAGACGCGGAAGAATGGGCTGAATATTTAGAAAACTATTTAAATAAAAATACTAGAGTAATCTAGTTTTTTTATGCTATAATTTAAATAGGTGATAATATGAATGATTTATTAACTAAAATAGATAATATGAATAATTTAGTAGAATTACACTTACATTTAGATGGTTCTATATCATTAAATAACGCTAAATCAATAGCTAAATTACAAGGTATTAATATACCATCTGATGAAGAAGTATTAAGACTTATGCAAGTATCAAAAGATTGTCATGATTTAAACGAATTTCTAACTAAATTTGATTTTCCATTATCTTTAATGCAAACTAAAGATTCCATTAAATTAGCAGTTAAGAATTTATCAGATGAATTACTAAGTCAAGGTATAATGTACGCAGAAATAAGATTTGCACCACAACTTCATACAAATAAAGGATTAACTATGGAAGAAGTAGTTAATGCAGCTATAGAAGGTATGAAATTATCTAATTTAAAAAGTAATTTAATCTTATGTACAATGCGTGGTATTGATACACATGAAAAAAATATAGAAACAGTAAAACTAGCTAAGAAATGTTTAGGTAAAGGTGTATGCGCTATCGATTTAGCGGGAGCAGAAGGATTATATAAAACTAGTGACTATGAAGATATATTTAAACTAGCTAAAGAATTAGATATTCCATTCACAATTCATGCTGGTGAAGCAGATGGACCTAGTAGTGTTAGTAAAGCGATAAATTTTGGTGCAAAAAGAATTGGTCATGGTGTAAGAAGTAGTGAAGATATATCATTAGTTAATTCAATTAAAGATAAAAATATTACATTAGAAATATGTCCTACTAGTAATATATGTACATCTATTTATAATGAAGTAAAAGATATGCCAATTAAGTTATTTATGGATAATAATATTAATATAACTATTAATACTGATGACCCCGCGATTTGTAATACTAATTTAAAAGAAGAATTAAAAAAAGTTGCAGTCGCTTTTAACTTATCATATGAAGATATCATGAATTTTGAAAGAAACGCGATTAATGCTTCATTCATAAACGCTGATATGAAAAACGAATTATTAGAAAGACTATAAAAAATAGTCTTTTTATTTAACAATAAGCACTATATATGTTATAATAAATGACAATTATTAAGGAATGATATTATGGAAAATTATATAATGAAATACTTAGTAGTCAAAATGTATCTAGGTTATGGATATTCTGCTACTGAAGAAGAAATAAATGAATCACTAGAATACTTAGGTATTACTGCTGATAAGAGTTATGATGAAAAACATATAGCTAAAAAAGATAACATATATTATGCGTTATATAGTTTAGATAAACATATAATACCTATAGAAAGTATTGAAAACTTTAATTCAATATCAAAATATATCGTTGGTAATTTGGATAAACCTTTATTAAATGGTGATGTAGATGAAGATAACCTTAGTAGGGCATCTAATTTATCAATATACATTATAAATGCATTAAATAATATTGAATCAACAGATTTACTTCTAGAAGAATTTGAAGAAAAAGAATTCTATAAAGATTATAGTGGTTTATTTAAAAAACTATCGTATCTAATCGCAAATCAATTAGTTAGTAGCAAAACTGATGCGGATGATGAAGTGATATTAGAAGTAGTAAACGTTAATCCAAAAACTATATTATCTTCATATAAAGCATATTGTAATTATAGAATTATAGATGATAATTTAGATAATGTATTATCAGAATCATTTAAAGATTATAAATTCGCGATGGTATTTGGTACAAATAAGTATTATGGTATGTCTTCTTATGAACATGATTACTGTGTAGTAGTAGATGATAAAAGTATTTATGGCCCTATATATATCATTGCAGCTAAACAAACTGATCCTATAATTCAAGAATGTAGGGTAGATGACGAAGAAGAGGCAAAAGAATTAATTGGAAAAATGCTTTCTTTTAGTAAAAAAACTTCACAGTAAATTATAATCTTTTATGTTATAATTAAATAGGTGATAATATGTATAGTATTAAAAATAAAAAAGATATTCCATATTTATTAAAATATCACAGGGCTAAAGATATGGTTAATATCATGAGATTTTTCCCAGGATTAAGTCCAGTTGATGATTTAGCAGTAATAGTAGATGAGGATGACTTTGAAAAGAATAAAGATAAAATAGAACAATTAGAAAATATTAGAAATGGTAATCCTATAACAGAACCATGTATGAGATCTATTATAATCAAAAACTTAAACCAAGATAGATTAGAAGCACTAAAAATGATAAAAGATAAGAATAAAAATGGTGTACTTGTATTATTTCACTTAGAAAATGAAATCTCAAATAGATATGAAAGATACGCAGGAATAAGTGTTGGTATATCACTTGGTAATGCTGTATATATCGATGCAGTAGGTAAAGGATTTGATGGTAGAGAAGTATTAAAAGGTATAAGTTGCCATGAAAGATATACTATTCCATGGAGTGATATTAGAAAAGTAAATATTGATAACTTTAAATCATATAATACATATATGATAAACAATAAAGATTACCAACAAAGTCGTGATGAAAGAATAGATTTCCTTTTAAAATGTGATGTATCAAAAGATATACTAGATGAAAAAATACCTCAGAAATATGAACCTATTCCAGACTTTATATGGTTAGATGTAATTAAAAATATAATAAAACAATTAGAAAAGAATGAAGACTATCTAAGAAGTGAAGGATTTAAAGAATTTAATTTAAGCGGACATACAGAAGGTAAGAAATTTAGACCTTGGCAAATGGCAGACGATCAAAGAATGTAGTAAAATCAACAATTTTTTTGAATTTGACATTAATTTTAACTTATGTTATATTAAAAGTGCGTTGAGGGAGAAAAGTACCCAAATGTGTTATTCGAGTGAGTTAGGTATAGTGTGAACTAATATTAACCGTTGGCGAAAGAACACTCCTGAGCAGACTACCGAAAAGAGTAATCTTAGTAGACTAGTCCGGTAAGCAATCCGTTACCATATTGCTAGGTTTGTTAGAACTGAGAAAGTGATTACGTAATAACAAACCATCTATATAGGTGGTTTTTTAAGTAATAAATAAGGTGGCACCACGGATACCCGTATTCGTCCTTACATATAGGATGAGTACGGGTTTTTTATATACATTTTGATAGGGGGAATAAATATGTATAGTTTTGGTGAAACAGAAAAGGAAGTAAAAGCAAGTAAATATTTAAAAAAATACTTAAAAATAAAAGAGTATTCTGAGAGGGATAAAAGAATCGCATCTGAAATGTTATTAGAATTCTTAGGAGATGTAACATTGCCACCAGGTATAATTGAACAATTTTTAGACTATTATAAATGTACAGGTGGTAGATACAATGTGCGACAAGAAAAAGAATCTACATTGGGATTATATGAGTTTTATAAAAAGTTTCCAACGATTACGCCAGCTGCGTTTGGTGATGTGGCTTTCTTATATATAAAAGACTTATATGAAAAATATGATTTGATCAAATATTTTGAAGATATGATTGCAAAGTATGGTGAAACAGATAAAGCATTTGACCATTTCATACATTATGTTAAAAGATCAGCAGATTTACTTCAAATTCAATATGATCGTGATGCTTTAAGAATGAATAAGTATTATGCTTTATATGATGAAGAAAAAGGATATAGTTTTGATGGATTTATATCCCACTTATATGTTGCTATAAAGAGAAAACATTTACCTGTTGATAAGGTTATTGAAGGATTACCATCTTATGAATTAATGGCTAAAGATGAATCACAATGGAGTGAATTATTCTGGTCAACAGATCTTTATAGAATGATAGCACAAAAGGTTCCACCAATATCTTATAGTATGGTTGAAACATACGCGAAAGGTGAAGACCTTTTTGAAATCTATGGTGAAAAACCAATGTATAAACTTGCAAATGGTAAACTTGTTCGTGCCACATTTACAACACAAGAATACTTAGATGATATAAAGAAAGATATGTCTGAAAAAAGAATTAAACTTGATATACCAAAGAAGGGGGGAAAATAAAATGGCAAAATATTATAGAACACGACAAAGTGAAATAAAACTAAGTGAATATTTAGATACAAAAGGTATAACTGATCTATATAAAGTAAAAACAATAGAGTATTTAATGAAAGTTTTAGGGGATGTTTCACTACCGGAAGATATACTTGAAGTATATATGAAATTTTATGATGGCGGTATAATAAGTGAATACGATGTTATATATGAAGATGAAACAGCAATAGGATTATATGAATTCTATAAAACATTTCCATATTTAACACCAGAAGCATTTGAAAAAATAGCTGCCACATATATGAAAGAGGTATATGATTATCTAGAATTGATTACATACTTTAAAGAAGTTATAAGAATATATGGTAAAACTGATAGGGGATTTTTATATTATTTAGATCATATTAGATGTGGAGATAGTCTTCGTCAAACAAGATTCGATAAAAAAGCACGAGAATTAAGTCTTCCTAAGTATAGTAAAAAAATAGAATCTTATTTGCGTAATTCAATCGCGAATAAACATTTACCTGCAGAAAAAGTAAAGGGATCTTTACCATCTGTTAAAATGATATCTGCAGATATTAAACAATTTGAAGATTTATCTAAAAAATATGAATTAGATAGAATTAGTAAAGCACAAAAACTTGTACCTATAACTTATAAAATGGTTGAGGACTGCACTAGAGGAAAAGATTTATTTGAACTTTATGGTGCTGAGCCTTCATATAAGCTTATTAGTGGTAAACTTGTCCGTGCGACATTTACTACACAAGAATTCATTGATGAAACAAAAAAACATCGTTTAAAATAAAATGATAAGGGGGTAGAATAAAAATGTATAGTTTTGATAAAAAGAAAAAAGAAGTAAAATTAAGTGAATATTTTAAAACAAGAAAGTTTGATGACAAAGATGATAAAGTTGCGTCAGAAATCTTAATGGAATATTTAGGTGATGTATCACTACCTGCAGGTATAATTGAACAATTTTTAGACTATTATAAATGTGCAGGTGGTAGATATGATGTGCGATGTGAAAAAGAATCCACATTAGGATTATATGATTTTTATAGAAAGTTTCCAACAATTACGCCAGAAGCATTTGGTGATGTAGCTTTTCTATATATAAAAGATTTATTTGATGAATATGATTTAATTAAGTATTTTGAAGATATGATCGCTAAGTATGGTAAAACAGATAAAGCATTTGACCATTTCATGGATTATGTTGATAAATCAGCAGATTTACTTCAAGTAAAATATGATCATGATGCTTTAAAGATGAATAAATATTATGCTTTGTATGGTGAAAAAAAGGATGCTTACTATAGTTTTGATGGATTTATATCTCATTTGTATGACGCTATAAAAGATAAGCATTTACCTGTTGATAAAGTTATTGAGGGATTACCATCTTATAAATTAATTGATAAAGATCGTGATCATTGGAATGAATTATTTTATGGACCAGATTTATATAGATGTACATTACACTTAGTTCCACCAATATCTTATAGTATGGTAGAAACTTACGCGAAAGGTGAAGATCTTTTTAAAGTTTATGGTAAAAGACCAATGTATAAACTTGCTAGTGGTAAACTTGTTCGTGCAAAATTTACTACACAAGAGTTTATTGATAGTACAAAAAAAGATATATCCGAAAAGGTAATTAAACTTGATAAACCAAAAAAAGGAAGTGATAAGGATGGCAAAGTTAAGTAGTGTATTTGAAAAATACAGTTCTGCAAAAGATGATATTGAGTATTATAAAAGAGTTGTAGAAGAATGGAAAGAGAAAAAAGGTGTTCTTGAAGAAGATGCAAAAAAAGGGGAAAGAATTAAGCTTATTCAAGATGCACTTGGAGATATTGATATAAAAGATGAATATCTAGAACCTTTCTTAAATTTAAAACTTTATTTTCCTAAATCTCCTGAGGATGTAAGTAAAATGTATAAATTAATCAAAGATGCTGATTTTTCTAAAAGAGATGTCTCAGTTATAATGGAAACATATGACTATATAAAAGAACCTGAGAAGTATGATAGAGTAAAAGAAGCTATAGATAAACATGAAGACTTATATATTTCATTAGATAAAATAGGTGATTCACACGATACGCATGCTATAGTAGGAAGCTATCGAATAGAATTTTTAAAGGATGATTGTAGTGACAACTTTTATGACTCACTTCATCGTTTAGTTAGAGGGCGTTACTTAAATATACCTAGGTATGGTATACCAGTAGAACGTCTAATGGAAGTTCTTCCTAGTAAAGAATTTATGAAGTGGTCAAAGGAAGAAGCTAAAAGATTATCAAAAAAGGAAAGAAACTCTATTTGGTATAGATCAGCAGAGGATATCATTTTAGAGAGAATGGAAAATAGTAAGTTTGAAAAAGAATATCAAGAGGCAGAGTCAGATGGACTTATATATCTTGGATATACCGAATATGGTTATGGTAATTCGATTTATGCATCATTTACTAAAGGTCAATATGAAGAAGATTTAAAAACCGCAAAAGCTTTGCGTAAAAGTAAAGGTGATAACTATGTCGGATGGTAATAATAGTTGTATAAAGTAGAAGTTTTTCATTTCTATCTACTTTATACAAAATGTAAAGTAGATAGACTACATCTATCTTAAATATTTAAAAAATGAAAAAAATATAATAAAATTAAGAAAGAGGTAATAAAAATGAAAAGAGAATTAAGTTATTTAGAAACAATAAAAGCAATTAGTGAAACAACAAAATATTTTGAAGGACAATTAGAAGCAAGATTATCATTAACTAAAGTAGAATGTCCATTATTTGTTAAGACATCATCAGGATTACAAGATGCTTTAACAGGTGTTGAAAAAGGTGTAAGCTTCATGAAGGGTGATGAAAAATTCGAAGTAGTTCATTCTTTAGCGAAGTGGAAAAGAGATGCATTAGGTAAATATGAATTCCCTATGCATACTGGTTTATATACTGATATGAAAGCTATCAGAAAAGATGAAGTAGTAGATGATGTTCACTCTATGTTCGTTGAACAATGGGACTGGGAAAAAGTAATTAGTAAAGAAGATAGAACTATAGATTATTTAAAAGAAACAGTTAGAAGTATTTATAAAGCTGTTAGACAAACATCTATATTTGTTAAACAAAAATATAAATTTTTAACTTTAGAATTACCAAAAACAGTTACATTTATTACAAGTCAAGAATTAGAAGATATGTATCCAGAATTAACACCAAAAGAAAGAGAAGAAGCTATTGTTAAAGATAAAAAAGCCGTATTTATAATTGGAATTGGTGATAAATTAAAATCAGGTGTAGAACATGATTTAAGAAGTCCAGATTATGATGATTGGGCTTTAGATGGAGATTTATTAGTTTACGATAAAGTTATCGGTGGAGCCATTGAATTAAGTTCTATGGGTATAAGAGTAGATGAAAAATCTTTAGTAGAACAATTAGAAAAAGCAGGTTGTATGGATAGATTAGAATTACCATACCATCAAAAAATTGCGAAATGCGAATTACCATATACAATTGGTGGTGGAATTGGTAAATCAAGAATATTATTGCTTTTATTAGAAAAATCTCACATCGCTGAAGTACAAGCTTCAAGTTGGGAAGATAAAACATTAGAAGAAATAAAAGATAAAAAAGTATTATAATATAAAATCAGGGGGAAAATATGAAAAAGGAAAAACAAAATATCGCTGCTGAAGCGAATCTTCCGATAGAAGAATTAAAAGAAAAAATACATAAAGTTAGTGCTATACTTGATAGGACGTGTTCAATAGGATGCGTGTTAACTTTAATTGGAAAAATAGCAACAGATATAACAAGATTTTCAATTATGGTATTTATTTTCTTATTAGCGCTTTCAATGATATTCCCAATTCCTACTGCTATTGCCGCATTCTTCGCAATAGGTAGTGTAATAGGTGTTGGTTCAGTTGTTGGTATAATAGTACCAGTATATAAAGCGAAAAAAGATGTTGAAAAATATGAATCAATTTTAAGTGACTTAAGACATGAACTAGTAAGAGTAACTAAAGAAAAGGATCGTAATCCAAAATTCGAAATGCTTAAACACGGCATTGAACATATAGATGAAAAATTGGCATTGCAACATGGTAATTATTATAAAAATATCGATAAAAAATATAAACGTATTAGTCACATATATGAAGATGCTGATTTCAAAAAGAAAGAAACAGCTAAGACATTAGGTCAAAAGAAGAGTTCACGTTAAAAGATTAGTCTATACTAATCTTTTTACTGTCAACCAATTTTATTTGACAAATAAAAATAATAATGATAAGATTAAATTGAATTTGAAGAGAGAGGAGTGAGAACATGGTAGAAATGATTATTACAAATTCAAAACAATTTATCTTTAATGAAAATGTACAAATGATTAGTGGGAGTGTTCTCACTTTAGCTTAACTTTTAATATATATTAATATTAAAAGAATCATTTGTTGATTCTTTTTTGCTGGAAAGAGTGGTGGTCATATGAAAAAGTTAAATAATTTTAAATTATTGTTAAAATATTTAAATAAAGATAAATTTAAAGTAACTATATATATACTTTTAGTATTATTAACATACTTGCCAGTTTTATCAGCGGTATACTTTTGGGGTAAAGCTGTAGAAAAACTATTACAATATGATTTACATGCATTTACTTTATACTTGTTAATCTGGGTTGGAGTATATATATCTTGTTTTACAATCGTACAATTCTTTAAAGATAAATTATACAATTATTTAGAAATAAAATTTACTAAAAATGTATCCATTGATCTATATAATAAGATTGATAAATTACCTGCCATCGCGTTTGAAGATATTGGTGTAGGTGAATTCATCAATAGATTACATAATGATACAGATAGAGTTATGTCATTATTAAGCCAATTAATTAAACTAACTTGTAAATCATTAGTAGTAATTGCAGTACTAATTATATCATTTAAAATATCTTGGATTCTTGGTACAGAAATATTGATATTTGGAATTATAATGGGATTTATATCCGCGTATTTCTTCCCAAAAATTAAAAAAACACAAGAACATATCAAAGAAGAATCAGATCAATATGTTAAAAAGGCTACTGAAAATATTACGGGTATCCGTGAAATAAAAGCATTAGGAATAAAAGGTATTATTGAAAGTGATATTAAATCTGTACTAGATACACTATTTAAACATGAAAAAGATATCCGAGCATATGAAGTTATATACTATGCATTAAATAACTTAGTATATTTTATACTAGATTTCATAATCGTATTAACAGCAGGTAAATTCTTCATAGAAGGAAAAATAATGTATGCCATATTTACAATGATCGCGTCTTATATATGGAGAATAGATGAAGTAGTAGAATCAATTTCTGATTTCGGTGTTAATTTCAATAAAGTATCAGTTTCATTAAGACGTATAGATGAAATAGTAAATAATAGATTATATGCAGATGAAAAATTTGGTGAAATAGAATTAAAGAATCCAAAAGGATATGTAGAATTTAAAAACGTTAGATTTAAATATAGAGATGATGAAGATTATACATTAAAAGGATTAAATTTAAAAATAGAACCAAATAAGAAAACCGCGATTGTTGGTAGATCAGGTAATGGTAAATCAACTATATTCAATTTGTTATTAAGATACTTTGATACAACAGAAGGCGAAATCTTAATAGATGGTATTAATATTAATGATTTAACAGAAAAATCATTAAGAAATAATATATCTATAATTAGACAAACACCTTTCTTATTTAATGTATCAATCTTAGATAACTTTAGATACGTCAAGAAAAATGTAACTCTAAAAGAAGTTAGAGAAGTATGTAAAAAAGCATATATAGATGATTATATTATGTCATTACCAAAAGGTTACAAAACTATAATTGGTGAAGGTGGAGTTAATCTATCAGGTGGTCAAAAACAACGTATCGCAATTGCGCGTACATTATTGCTTAATACAAAAATAATTCTATTTGATGAAGCTACATCAGCACTAGATAATGAATCACAAGAATATATCAAAAAGACAATAGATTCATTAGTTAAAGATCATACAATAATAATAGTCGCACATAGATTATCTACTATTGTAGATGCAGACGTTATTAATGTAATAGATAAAGGTAAGTTAGCAGATCAAGGTACACACAAAAAATTATTAAACAATTCAAAGGTATATAATAAATTATATACAAATGAATCTTCAAATTCAGAGGAAGTTAGTGCATAACTTCCTTTTTTATTGTATAATCAATTTAGGAGGAATAATATGAAACGTGTTAGCGCTAGAGGATTAGTCATTACCGATAAAGGATTAGCGGTAATATTTAGAAGAAAAATTAATGAATTTGGTACAAAAGAATATTACGTAATTCCAGGTGGCGGAATTGAGGAAAATGAAGATATAATTGGATGTCTAAAAAGAGAATTAAAAGAAGAACTAGATATAGAAGTAAATGTTAAAGATTTAGCCTTTACAAAAGAAACAGAAGATAGAATTGAATACTTTTATAACTGTGAATTTATAAGTGGTAATTTTAAATTAAATGGTGAAGAAATAGAAAGAATGAGTGAGTCTAATTACTATGAACCAACTTTTATACCACTTAATAAAATAAATGATTATGATTTATTAGATGAAGTTAAAGACTATTTTAATAAATAATAAGGAGGTAATTATGAAACCAGTATATTTAACAACAAACAAAGGTAAATTTAATGAGGCATATAGAATATTTAAAGAACAATATGGATTTGATATTGATATAAAAGAGCCTGATTTTGAAGTATTGGAAATACAAGCTGATAATTGTAAAGATGTAGTCGCGTTTTCAGTAAAATATGCATGTGAAAAATTAGGTAGACCTTGCATCAAATCAGATTCAGGATTATATATTGATGCCTTAGGCGGATTACCTGGACCATATAATCATGATTTCGATACACATATAGGTGTAGAAAAATTCTTAGAATTATTTAAAAATGAAACAAATAGGAAAGCTAGATTAGAAGATTGCTTCGCGTATTGTGAACCAGGATGTGAACCAATAGTATTCGCGGGAGGCGGAACTGGCACAATCGCATATGAAGCAAAAGGTAACCTAGGTAGATGGCATGATAAATTCTATATCCCAGATGGAGAAACTAAGACATTAAGTGAATTAAGAGAAATCGATCCTGAAAAAGAAGCTAGATTCTGGGGTACAGCTAAATATGATTTCGCGGAATGGTATAAGAACAATAAAATGTAGGTGAACTATGAAAATAATAGAATATGAAGATAAGTATTTAGAGGATGTTAAAGATCTATTGGTTGAATTAGAAGAATATATCTTATCAATTGATCAAGATAACCTAGATCAATTACATCCTGAATATAGAGATTCAATGGCTACTTTAGATTTAGATAAAGTAAAAGAAAATAATGGTAAATGTTATATAGCAGTAGAAAATGATAAAGCTATAGGTGTAATTATGGGGATAGTAAGAAAATATGATAAATATGATTATTTAGATTACAAGTGTCCTAAATGTGGTGATATTATTGAATTAGTAATATCTAAAAATGTTAGAAGTAAAGGAATAGGTCAAAAATTAATGACTAAAATGGAAGAATATTTTAAAAGTATTGGTTGTGAATATGTAACAATAGATGTATTCGCATATAATGATCTAGCTTTAAACTTTTACTCTAAACAAGGATATCATCCTAGAGGAATAATAGATATTAAAAAGTTATAGGAGGTAATTATGAAGATAACTTATGTAACAGGTAATAAAGCCAAAATAGCAAGTGCTAGACAAGTATTAGAACCATTAGGTTTTGAAGTAGATAATATTAAAATGGATACACCTGAAATCCAAGCAGATGATGTAATAGAAGTATCAAAATATTCAGCTAAATGGGCTGCAGAAAAACTAAATCAACCAGTATTAAAAAATGATTCAGGTTTATTTGTAGAAGCATTTAATGGTTTTCCTGGAGTATATACTCACTATGCTGAAGATACAATAGGTGAAGATGGATTATTAAAACTAATGGAAGGTGTAAAAAATAGAAATGCATACTTTAAAGAATCTATCGCATACTGTGAACCAGGATGTGAACCAGTAGTATTTGAAGGTATAACTAAAGGTAGAATAGACACAAAAAAATCAGGTACAAACGGTTGGAGTTGGGATTACATATTTATCCCGGAAGGTGAAAAAGAACCACTCGCATGTTTCGAAGACTCTAAAAAATGGAGTTTCTGGAGTAATGATGCTTACTTAGAATTAGCTAAATATTTAAATAACAATAAATAATATTATGATATAATGTAGTTAGGGTGGTTTTTATGGATAGAAATAAGATAATTAAAATAACTGATAAACTATTAAAAGAACTAGGTCATTATGGAAGTCATGTATTAGATAAAGAGAATAAGGAATTAGATGATTTTTGTGAATTATCAGTACCTAGACATAATTTGAGAATAGTAAGAATGCATAAAAAAGGTGAGACAGTAATCTATTATAATGATGAAAAAGTGTTTGATAGAAATATAAATATAACAGGTAAATGGCACCAAGTATTAGAAACATGTTATGATGAAATAGAAATCCTAAAAGCAGAAAAAGCAGAAGTTGAAAGAATCGCGACATGTAATATAATATCAAAGAATCTAAGTTGCTTTGTTGATGGTATGGATAAATTACATACATCTCAAATCGCATTACCACTTACAAATAATATATTAGTTCAAATTCATTCAAATAAAGATGAATGCAAAAGAGATGAAACAATCACAAGTGTATTTTATAATAATGAGGAAGTATTCGCGCGTGTTTATAGGGAATGTTGTAATGGCTCAATAAACAAAGAAATAGAGTACCCATTATATGTATCTGGTGATTGGGAAGCAAAAATAGAAGCATTAAAAAATTCTACCATAGATGAAACAAAGAAAGTAAGACATATTAATAATAAAAACTAAGTGAAAAACTTAGTTTTTTTATGCTATAATATCTTTGGTGATTTTATGGCTTTAGAAGTAATCGCAGTTGTTCATAGCAAAAAAGAGTTGTTGGGAATGATAGAACAAAGTAAAAAAGTTGAAGTTGTAGATATAGATGGAATGTTTAGTGATAGGAAATATAAAGCTGGAGATCTTCTCGTGCCTGTAGATAAAACATTTGTTAAAAGTGACGTGGATTATGATACTACTGATCACTTGCATAATAAAAAAACAAATTACGGTAAAACATTAGTAAGAAGAAATAATCAAAATAAGAGAAGATAAAACTAAGTGAAAAACTTAGTTTTTTTATGATATAATTAATAATAGGAGTGATTATATGATACTTGAAATAAAAAAATTAAAAAAATACTATGGTAAGATAAGAGGAGTAGAAAACGTATCACTTAAATTAGATAAAGGTGATATTTATGGTTTTATAGGTCCTAATGGGGCTGGTAAATCTACAACCATAAGAACAATTATGGGATTAATTAATAAAACATCAGGTGAAATATATTTTGATGGTAAAGAATTAGATTCAGATGATCCTAAAACAATTGAAAGAATAGGATATTTACCTAGTGAAATTAACTTATATGACGATATGACAATTAAAGAAACATTTGATTATCACGCATCATTCTATAAAAAAGACGTTACTTCAAAAAGAAAAGAATTAGTTAAACTATTAAAAATAGATGAAAAAAAGAAAATAGAAGATTTATCATTAGGTAACCTAAAAAAAGTAGGTATAGTTCTTTCTTTAATGCATGAACCAGAACTACTTATATTAGATGAACCTACAAGTGGATTAGATCCATTAATGCAAAGTGTATTTCATGATATCTTATTAAAAGAAGTAAAAAAAGGTACAACAATACTATATTCCTCACACGTATTAAGTGAAGTATCTAATATATGTAAAAAAATAGGATTTATTAAAGATGGAGTAATAATAAAAGAAGATACTATTGAAAATATTATGAAAGATAATTATACATATTTAACTATATCATCAAAAGATATTGATAAAATTAAGAAAGATTTAAAATTAGAAATAAAAGAAGAAACAAATACATATACTAAATTTATTAATAATTTAGATTCAAATGAAATAATTAAAAGACTATCTAAATATGATATAGATAAATTATTAATAGAAAATATATCTTTAGAAGACTTATTTTCTAAGTATTATAAGTAGGTGATAATATGATAAAAAGAGAATTTAAAACTAACTTTAAAACTTTTCTTATATGGACATTAATATTAATAGTAATGTTTGTTGTAGTATTTGCAGTATATCCATATATTGTAACAGATGATACAATGAATGGTTTGGATGAAATGATGAAAGTATTTCCACCAGAATTATTAAAAGCATTTAATATGGATTTATCTTCTATTAGTTCCGCATATGGATGGTTAAAATCAGAAGGATTCATGTTTGTACTATTAATAGTAGGATTTTATTCATCATATTTAGGATCTAATATATTATTAAAAGAAGAAAGTGATAAAACAATAGAATACTTAGAAAGCCTACCAATTAAAAGATCAAAAATAGTATCAAATAAAATACTAGTTGGATTAACATATATAATATCTTTAGTAGTATTAATAGGAGTATTTAACTATATCGCATTATTAATGAGTTGTGAATTTAATCAAAAAGAATACTTGTTATTAAGTATTACACCATTATTAATCGCGTTACCATTATTCGCAATTAACTTATTTATATCAACATTCTTACATAAAACAAAGAAAACAATCGGTATAAGTTTAGGAATGGTATTCTTATTCTATTTACTAAGTGTATTATCTGAATTATCAGAAAACGTAGAAGTATTAAAATACTTTAGTATTTATACATTAGCTAATATAAGAAGTGTTATATCTAATTGTTCAATTAATCCAGTAAATATAATTATATCAATATCTATAACAGTATTATTTATCGCGTTATCATATATTAGATATAATAAAAAAGAATTAGTATGAGTGCAATTTATATAAGTATTAAGCCAATTCACTTAAATAGGATAGTAAATGGTACAAAAAACTATGAATTTAGAAATTATATACCCAAAAAAGAAT
>JAEEGK010016637.1_pt1 | contig 16135 bp, 17 predicted proteins | sample 8958771 | NCBI WGS metagenome assembly JAEEGK01 (sample SAMN16246547, study PRJNA631951) | gut metagenome | biome: gut microbiome; feature: rumen; material: SC-attached | host: Bos | place: Iran: Karaj | collected 2018-10
ATATGAACAATATATATCTCTTGTAGTTGAAGATTATACATATGACATTCTAAATTTACAAACTGCTAAAGGTATTAAATCATTTATATTTGATAAATACGAAGACAAAATAATTAGTAGTTCAGAGTTATTAGAAAGATATAATTTAACATTAGATGATGTAAAAGAAAAAATAAAAACAAACTTAACAACTAGCCAAGAAACAGTTGAAGGCGCTCCTGTTATAGATATTGATGCAACAATAAATGAATTAAATTATGCTGTCTTTATTAATAGGACAGGGAAATTGGAAGTATATTATCTAGTTAAATCGACAAATAGTGATTATTATGATAATATAGTACTTAGTTAAAGAGGTGATTTTATGAATACTGAAACTAAAATGAAACAAACAATTGAAAATCTTAAATCGAGATTAGTAACAATTAGAGCTGGTAGAGCAAATCCATCTATGGTATCAAATATTATGGTTGATTATTATGGTGTACCAACACCAATTCAAAGCCTAGCAAACATTACTGTTCCTGAAGCTAAAGAATTATTTATTAAACCATATGACAGATCAACATTAAAAGAAATTGAAAAAGCAATTAATGCTGCTAACTTAGGAATTTCTCCTACAAACAATGGTGAGATGATTATTTTAACAATTCCTGATTTAACAGAAGATAGAAGAAGAGAATTTGTTAAACAAGCTAAAGCAATTGGTGAAGAAGCTAAAGTTGCATTAAGAAATATTAGACAAGATGCAAAGGAAGAAATTAAGTTAGAAGAGTATCCTGAAGATGAGGAAAAATTAATGCTTGATGACTTACAAGATACAATTAATAAATACAACAGCGAAGTTGATGAATTAATTAAAGAAAAGGAAAAAGAATTATTAGAAATTTAAGTTGCAATTTGCAACTTTTTTTATTTAATTTTTTTTTCATTTGTGATAAAATGAATTTACAAGGGTAAAATTGACTTCGTCAATCTTGTGATAATAAAATTTATTAATTAAGGAGGTATAATTATGGGTTTTATTAAAGCTTTTGCAGGAGCAATTGGTGGTACTTTTGCGGATCAATGGAAAGATTATATCGTTCCAATTAGTGATGCACCAGCAACTGCCGGATTAATTCCTGCTGTACCAGTTGGCCAAAATAATGGAAGAGGATCAAATACTAAAGGTTCTGCTAATATCATTTCAAATGGTAGTAAAATTTTAGTACCTGAGGGATATGGTCTAATTACATTACAAGATGGTGAATTAACTGGATGTATTACAGAGACTGGTGGATATACTTATTCATCAGATGATCCTAATTCAAAATCAATTTTTGCTGGTGACGGCATTATTGCTTCACTAGTAACACAAGCATGGGAAAGATTTAAATTTGGTGGAATGCCTGGTGCTAATCAAGCATGTTACTACATCAATTTAAAAGAAATCCCTAACAATAAGTTCGGAACTCAATCTGAAATTTATTGGGATGATGCATATTTACATGCACAAGTTGGAGCAATCACTAGAGGAACATATTCTATTAAGATTGTTGATCCTATTACATTCATTAAAGGATTTGTACCAACAACATATTATACAAATGGAGAAATATTCGATTTTGCTGATCCTGAAAATGAAGCAGCAAATCAATTATTTGCAGAAGTAGTTGGAAGTTTAGCAACAGCATTCTCACTATATACTAATGACCCTGAGAAGGGCAACAGAATGACAAAACTTCAATCAGATTCAGTAGGATTTGCTCAAAGTTTATCAGAAGCTGTAGAAAAAGCATATACTTGGAAATCTAATAGAGGTTTAGAAATTGCTAGCGTAGCTATTGAAGCAATTGAATACGACGAAGATACTAAGGCATTATTAAGCGACGTTAAGAAAGCTGATGCTTTATCTGGTCAAAGAGGAAATGCATTTATGCAACAATCTGTTGCTAGAGGTATGCAAGCTGCTGGAGAAAACGGTGGTTCTGGTGCAGGAATGGCATTCATGGGAATGGGTATGAACGCAGCAGGTGGAGTAATGGGTGCATTACAACAACCAACTGAACCAGCTAAAGATGATTCAATGGACAAATTAACTAATGCTAAAAAGATGTTAGATGCAGGATTAATTACTGCTGAAGACTATGAAAATGTTAAAAAACAAGTATTAGGTCTATAAAAAAAATAAGTTGCTGAAAAGCAACTTTTTTAATGAATATTTTTAAATATTATAGTATAATCATATTATATGAGAGTGAGGTAATAAAGTGGCAGATGTTATAAATGTAAAATGTCCTAGTTGTAAAGCCTCAATTGTATACAATCCTTCACTAGGTAAATTTAAATGTGATTATTGCCGTAGTGAATTTACAATTGATGAAATAAACAAAGTACAAGAGCAAATCTATAAAGAAGAAAGTAGCACAAAGGAAGAAAAAGACCCAGAACTTGTAACATATAAATGTTCAAACTGTGGTGCAGAAATTATTGCAGATGCTAATACAGCATCAACTTTCTGTATTTATTGTAGACATACATCAATATTAAGAAATAAGATGGAAGGTAAATTTAGACCATCAAAAATTATACCTTTTAGAATTGAAAAGAAAGCAGCAGTAACTGCGTTCCAAAATCTATCTAAAGGTAGACCTTTAATGCCTAAATTTTTTAACAACAAAGATAATATCGAAAAGATAACTCCAGTATATATACCATTCTGGCTATATGAAGCAGAAGTATCAGGTGAACTAGCTGGAACAGGAAAGAGAATATCTTCATATGTTATAGGAGATACTCATTATACTAAAACAAGTTATTATAATATTGCTAGAGCGGGTTCTATCACGTTTAAGAATATCCCTGTAGATGGATCAAAGAGATTTGATAATGATATGATGAATTCACTTGAACCATTTGATTTTAACTATTTAGTAGATTATAGTCATGCTTATTTATCAGGATATTTAACTGAAAAATTTGATGTAGATAAAGATGAAGCATTCGCTGATGCTAAAGCAAGAAGTACAAAATCCGCAACAGATTTAATGAGTAATGATATGATTTATTCAAGTAAAATATATAATACAAATACTTTAGAAAGTAAGTATACAAAAGCAGAATATGTATTACTACCTGTTTATATGATTAATATTAAATATCTTGGTAAGATGCATTTATTTGCAATGAACGGTCAAACAGGAGAACTAGTTGGTGATATACCAACATCTGTTGCTAGATCAATCATTTACTACATCATATCATTTATTATTACATTTATTATTGCCTCTGTAGTATTGTACTTACTATATTTGAATGCGTAGGAGCTTATATGAAGAAAATAATAAAAATATTTAGTATACTTTTAATCTCGTTTTTAATAAGTACTGTACATGCTGAAGATAGAGTAATTACTTATAGCATGAAAAAAACTCCAGAAACAAAAGAAAGAACTGCTGAAAATCACTATGGAGTTAATAAAAAGTGGCAAATAACAGATAAAAACATGCCAAACGTAATGAGAACTCATTATGTTGATGCAAGCGAAAAAGTATATGACTTTTCAGATATCTTAACAGATGCTGAAGAAGAAGAATTAAAAAAACTATTATTTGATTTTCAGGAAAAATATAATACTGAATTAATCATCTTAACGGATAGTCTTGCATATAGTAAGGATTCTGACAATGATTATTATGTTGCAGATTTCTACGATTATAATGATTTTGGAATAAATAACCCTCAATATGATGGAATAGTTATATTTAGAAATACATATGCTCCAGATCCATATTATGCGTCTGTTAGATTTGGCCAAGCCCAACTATATATTGATTACAATAGAAATGAAAGTATTCTTGATGCAATTTATCCAGAGATACACTCTAAATCTTATCTAGCTGGATTTAAAAAATATATTAGTTTAGTAACTAATTATTATGAGCAAGGTTTATCTAATGAAGCAAAGAATTATTCTATTGACGAAAATGGCTATATAACTAAAAACAAAGTGCCAAATAAAGCAGCAATTAAAGTTATGGCTTTTCGTGCATCAATGATTTCTGCTGTAGTTGCATTAATTGCGCTACTTGTTGCAAAAGGAAAAAATAAAATGATTATTAAAGCTACAAAAGCTGATGACTATGTTAATAAGGTTTCTTACACTAAGAAAGTAGATCAATTTGTAAGAACAGTAACAACATCATATACCATATCTTCATCATCTGGTGGAGGTGGAGGCGGAGGCTTCCATTCATCAGGTGGTTCTAGTGGCGGAGGATTCTCCGGCGGTGGAAGACACGGATAAATGTAAATTTAAGGGATGCTTACACTTGTTTAAGTATCCTTTTTTTAGTATAATTATGGGCGGGAGATGAAAGTTTATGAAAATATTATCAGTAAACGCAGGTAGTTCATCACTTAAGTTTACATTAATTGAATTACCTGAAGAAAAAACGATTGCTAGCGGTTTATTTGAAAAAATAGGCATAAGTGGATCAGCATATACTATTAAATATAATGGTGAAAAAGTAAAAAAAGAAGTTGAACTACCAAATCATACAGTAGCAGTTCAAATATTAATGAAAGAATTACTTGATATGAAAATCATTAATTCTTTAGACGAGATTGAAGGAGTAGGTCATAGAATTCTACATGGTGGCCCAGAATATACTGAATCTACTATATTAACTCCAGAAGTAATTGAAGGAATTAGTAAATACAATGAATTAGGACCATTACACAATCCAGCAAATCTAATGGGTGCAAAAGCTTTCATGGATGCATTACCAGGTGTAATTAATGTTGGTGTATTTGATACAGCATTCCATCAAACTATGAAGGAAAGGGAATTCTTATATCCAGTTCCATATGAATGGTATGAGAAATATGCTGTAAGAAAATATGGATTCCACGGAACTAGTCATAGATACATTAATAAGAAAGTATCTGACTACTTCAAGAGAGATGATTTAAAGATTATTTCTTGTCATATTGGTAATGGTGGTTCTTTATGTGCAATTAATGCTGGTAAAGTAGTTGATACTACAATGGGATTCACTCCACTTGCGGGTATTATGATGGGCTCTCGTTCAGGAAATATCGATCCATCAATTATTCCATATATTATGAAAAAAGAAGGTATTTCTGCTGAAGAAGTAGTAAATGCATTAAATAAGAAAAGTGGTTTATTAGGTATCAGTGGTGTATCAAGCGATTCAAGAGATGTTGAAGCAGCTGCTGAAGAAGGTAACGAAAGAGCTAAATTAGCAATTGATATGTACAATCAAAGAGTAGCTAATTTCTTGGCTATGTACAACAACTTACTAGGAGGAGCAGATGTAATTTGTTTCACTGCAGGTGTTGGTGAAAATTCAAAAGAAGCTAGACAAGATATTATCAGTAGATGTGCATCTTTAGGGTTAAAACTAGATCCTGAAAGAAATAATACTCGTGGAGAATTTGCTCTTATATCTAGTGATGATTCTTCTATACCTGTTTATGTTGTACCTACAAATGAAGAATTAATGATAGCTTTAGATACAATGGCATTAAGTAATAAATAAGAAATTAGGTGTTTAAAATAATAAAATTCGATATATATAGAAAAATTGTAAAAATAATTAAGAAATATAAGAATATAGTAATAGCTAGACATATAAGTCCAGATCCCGATGCTATCGCAGGTCAAATTGGATTAAGGGATTCAATTAGACTTACATTCCCAAACAAGAATGTATATGCCGTTGGAGCGGGAGTGTCTAAATTTAAATATTTAGGTAGTCTAGACAAAGTGGATGTAACGCAAATAGAGCACGCTCTACTTGTGGTTCTTGATGTGCCTAACTTCGAAAGAATTGACGGTATTAATGGATTACAATACGATGCTATTTTAAAAATAGATCATCATCCACCTTTAGATATTGTTGGTGACGTAGATTGGACTGATGATACTAAATCTAGTACATGTGAAATGTTAATTAACTTATTATTAGATACAAAATTAGTAATAGATTTAAAAATAGCTAATGCTTTATATACAGGAATGGTATTTGATAGTGATAGATTCTTACTTGGAACAACTACTGTAGGAACATTCTTAACGGTAACTAAATTATTAAATAAATTACCAGTAGATATTACATCTGTCTATAACAATTTATATTATAAAGATATGTCCGAATTAAAATTCTATGCTTATTTAATAAATAATATTGTTATTTCTGATAATAAATTCGGCTATATATTTATCGAAAAAGAAACACTTGATAAATTCGGCATGGATGCATCCAGTCCATCACATTTCGTTAATGATTTTTACTATATAAATCAATTAGTATGTTGGGCTTTTGCTACATATGATGAAAGATTACAATTATATAAAGTAAATATTCGTAGCTGCGGGCCTGATATTAATGAAATAGCAAATAAATATGATGGGGGAGGCCATAAACTTGCTAGTGGCTGTAGAATAAAGAAAAAGAGTGATGTAGAAGCTCTAATGAAAGATTTGGATGCAGCATCAAAAGTATATAATGACAATGAATAATATTAAAATAAAAAAGTTTGAAAAACTAAAGAATAATAAATACAAAGTTATTGGTGATCAAGAACTTGTTCTATACGACAACACTATTATTAAATTTAATTTATTACAAAATAAAGTAATAGAGGATTTAAATGAAGTATTAGAATATGATAAAGCTACAGAAATTTATTATGAAATAGTTAAAGTAATTAATAGAAAACTAAGAACAGTTCATGAAATAAAAAAAATACTAAAAGAAAAAGAAGTAAGTAATCAATATATTGAAGCAATAATAAATAAATTAAAAGAATCTAGATTACTAGATGACGAAAAATATGTTTCTAGTTATATTCATGATGTTTTACGTTTAAAAAATACTGGCCCAAGAAAGATTGAAACTGATTTATTAGCATTAGGTATACCAGATTATTTAATAAAAGAATATTTATTTAATATTACTGATGATATCTGGGAAGAAAGAATCAGTAAAATGATTGAAAAGAAACTAAAAAGTAATCATACAAAGACAGGACTTAATTTAAAGGTGTCTATAGCAACTTTTATAGTCCATGAGGGTTACACCAAGGAAATGGTAATGAAAGTGGCTAATAGATATGATTATACGTGTCTAGAAGCAATTGAAAAAGATTACAAGAAGATATTTAATAAATATAAAGATAAATATGATAAAGATAAATTAAAGGATGTTATAAAAAGTAAAATGTGTATGAAAGGATACACAACTGATGAAGTGACATCATATATGAATAAAGAATAGGAGAGGATTATATGGAAAATAATGAATTTCAAAACAATGAAACAACTTTAAATAGTAATAGCTTTTATGCTAGTGTATTTAAATGGTTAGCCCTTGGTTTATTAATAACTTTTGGCGCAGGATATTTGTTATATTATCAATTTACAGATATTTTAGTTAAACTATTATCAGGAGGAGCATATTTCGTAATATTAATTGCTGAATTAATATTAGTTATTGCTTTTAGAGTATCAATAAGCAAGATGAATTTCACAACTAGTCTACTATGCTATGCTCTATATTCCTTACTAACAGGATTTACTATGGCTGTATTATTTGCAGTTTTTGAAGGGGGATCAATAATTAGTATCTTCTTAGTAACTGCAGTAGTATTTGGAATATTTGGCCTTATTGGTTCAAGACTAAAGATGCCATTAAATAGGTTTGGCACTTTCTTAATAGTAGGTTTACTTGCAATAGTAATATTAGAAATAGTAAATATATTCTTACTTAATAATACACTTGAAATGGTATTATGCATTGCTGGTCTTGTTATCTTTATTGGCTTCATAATGTTTGATTTCAATAGAATCCAGGTATTCATAGATCAAGGTACAGGATATGATAAAACATTAGCATTACATTTTGCTTTTGAATTATATCTAGACTTTATTAATACATTTATTAAATTACTTAGATTATTTGGAAAAAGAAAAGATTAAAAAAAAATATCGATTTAACTCGATATTTTTTTATTGATTCTTTTCTGCTGCAGATTTTTGATTTTGAATATAGTTCTTATAATCAGAAGCTAATTCATCATCTTCAATCTTCATTTCATATTTATTACGATAATATTCTTCAGCATCAATGCTAATAGTTTTAACTTCATCTTGATATCTCTTAGCAAGTATTTCAATAATATTTGCTTTTGAATTTTCAAGAGTATCTTTTTCATTTACTTTATTAACGTAAATTACTTCATATCCTTCAGCAGTTGTAATAACTTCTGTAGAATATTCTCCTTCTTTTAGTTTATATGCTGCATCAATTAATTCATCGTATTGATTACTTAAGGAATTCTTATTTAATTTTCCTAACTTACCATCATTTGCTTTAGAAGTTTCATCTTTAGAATATTCTTTAACTAATTCTACGAATTTATCAGCAATTTTTTCATTCTTAGTCTTAGCTTCATCTAATTTACTAATAACTTCTTTAGCAGTTTTTTTAGCAGCTTCTTCAGCTGCTTTCTTTTCTTCATCTGTTGCTCCAGTTTTAACATCAGATGTTATAAGAATACGACTTATTTCTATATCACCAACAGCTTCATCTTTGTAGAACTTGTCGATTTGCTTATCAGTTACTAATGATTTAGCATATTCTTTAGTAGCAAGATCTTTTAAATAATTTATCATATATGAATTAGAGTATTCTTCTTTAAACTTTTCAACTGATGAATAATATTGAAGAATAGTTTCTTTACCATACATAGCTAATACTTGTTCAGCCATAGCATCACCATATTCTTTAGCTTCATCTAAATTATCTTTAAATTCAGTTTCAAGAACTTTTTTATCCATGATGCTAATTAATGTTGATAAACCATTTGTAGTCTTTAATTCTTTATATAAATCATTAACACTGATTGAAAGATCACTACTCATTGTTACTACTGCGTCCTCGCCATTCTTAAGAGTTGCAACTTTACCACAGCCTCCTAATAATAAAACGCATCCACATAATGCAATTAAACTAAATATTTTCTTTTTCAATGTTTTTCCTCCTTACAATTAATTATTATAGCAATTTAATAAAATTTGTACAATAAATTAACTAATTTTTGTGCTTTTTTATTGATAAAATGATATAATTAACGAGGTTTTAAAAAAATCAAAACTAGTAATATTATTACTGCTATGTTACAATAGATATGTTCGTAAGAATTTTTTTATTATATGAATGGAGTTAGTTTATGAAAAAAATAGCTAATATGGGTAAAAACTATATATTAGTATTTTTAATTACTTGTATATTGTTATACTTCTTATTAAAAGATAATTTTAGCGAAACAATGAGATATTTAGCTTCTGTAAATATTCCTTTATTTGCAGTTGCTTTAATAGATTTCTTTATTTCAATGGTATTTGATAGTTATTCTTATTACTTAATAGTACATAATTATGAGAAAAGCTATACACCTACAAAAGGATTTAGACTTAATACATTTACTAAATTCTTCAATGGTATAACACCACTTGCTAGTGGGGGACAGCCATTCCAAGTATATTTATTACATAAAGAAAAAGTTAAAATGAGTGATGCTGTATCTATTATTACGCAAATATATATCTTATTTGTCCTTAGCGTAGTGTTATATGCCATTATGGGCTTTATTTATTCAGGGATAACCCATTTAGTAACTTTAGATGGAATTATCCTTCCAATGGTCTTATTTGGCATAATAATCTATATATGTATTTTATCAATTACATTATTATTAATCTTTAGTAGTACATTTATGAAAAAAATATCATCATGGGTAATAACTATTCTTAGCGAAATTCGTATTATTAAAGATAAAGATAAAGCAATAGAAAAATGGAATCAAAATTGTGATAATTACTATCAATCAGGTAAAAAATTTAGAAATTCACCTAAGCTATTTTTTAAATGCTTAGGCCTACAATTCCTAAAATTATTTGCAATATATAGCGTTCCATATTTTGTAACGCTAGCATTACACCATACAATTGATTTAAACATATTTGAAACTACTGTAGCATCAAGTTATGCATTCTTAGGTGGATGCTATATTCCAATTCCAGGATCAAGTGGGGGAACGGAGTTTGCTTTTGGACAAATATTTGGTCAATTTGTAGATAAAGGTATTGTTAGCCCTTTAATAATTATATGGCGATTTATTACCTATATACTACCAATTGTCTTAGGTGGTATTTGGTTTAATATTTACTATAAAAAACAACACGAATCTAAAAAAGAAAAAAAAGAATAAGCCATTCGAAAGAATGACTTTTTTATATAAAAAAAATAATAGAAAGGTTAACTTTCTATTATTGATTGTCTTTATTCTGTAACATATTTAATAAATCAATTTTGAACATATCCTGTTTAGCATTAGCTTTACTGATCATAATTCCTTTATAAGTTGTCAATTCTGATCTATGACCTTCTAATAAAATATCTTCTGGAGTAATTGTATTTAACATAACAATTCCTTCATTTTTATGAACAGTATATAATAATTTAACTTCACCATGAATTTGAGCAAACATCTTATCGCTTGGTAATCTTAATTCATAGGTATCATTATTATTTTCTGATTTAACTAATTCACCAACAAATTCACCGTTTCTTAAATTTGGATAATATTCAAAGTTTAATTTTTTGAAAGCAAGCATATTATATTTTTTTAATGCTCTTTCTAATTTCTTATATTCATTTTCATCAATATAATCTAACACAAAACCCTTCATAACCATATCCCCCTTAACAATACACCCAAATTATAGCGTATTTATGCGTGTTTGTCAAGTTTTTTTGCAAAAAAAGCAAACAAATTTTTGATAAAACAATAAATTTTGGCGTATATATGCCTAAAATCCAACATTTTTTATGCAAATTAAATGCTAAGATTTAAGCAAAAAAAGGTGATTTTATGCAAAAAATAAGCTTATATTTCGATGAATCAGGCGATTTAGGCGTCAATAAAGGGCGTTTTTTCTTAATTGGAGCCATAGAAATAGACTCAAAACACGATAAAGAAATGAATAGAAGGGCAGGAAGAATAATAAATAGATTTAAAAATTCTTATAATATATCCAAAAACATAGAGATAAAAGGATGCTTGCTTAAAAGAAATCAAAGAATAGAACTCTTAAATAAGATTATTTATAAAGGTGTTTTAATTAGATATATAGTTTTAGATATAAAGAAGACTACCTTTTTACTTGAAAAAGCAGATGATAAGAATGCTTGTTATAATTATCTAATAGGTTTAATTATAAAAGATGTAATTAAAGATTATCCAAACATTGAAGAAATTGACCTTTATCTAGACAATAGATCAGTAAAAATAGGAAATAGATTATCTTTAAAGCCTTATTTATATAATAAGTTGGTTCTAGAACAGTTAGAATTTACTATTTTCTGTAAAAGAATTCAGTTTAACGTTAAATATTTAGAATCAGAATCTTGTTACTTAATTCAGTGGGTGGATATCATATCAAATTCCATATATAAACTGTATTCTAGAAAAATAAATGAATATTATCATATAATAAAGCCATTTATTGTATTTGAAAGTAGATTCCCTAAAGGAAGCTTCGGGCAATAAAAAAGAAGATTAATTAAATCTTCTATATAAACCTATAGCAACACCAAGTATTGTCACATTTGGTAAGATAATGGGCTCCATAGAGTCATTCTCTGGTTGTAATCTTATATATTTTTTCTCTTTATAGAATGTTTTAAGAGTTGCTTCGTTTTCTTCAGTCATCGCTACAACAATCTCACCATTTTCAGCAGTATTTTGTCTTTTAACGATTACATAATCACCATCATAGATTCCTTTGTTGATCATTGAATTACCAGAAACATGCAAAGTGAAAACTTCAGCGTTGTTTGGGACTATATTACTTGGTAAGTCGAAAAACTCGTTTGGTTGCTCAATGGCAGTGATAGGAGAACCAGCAGTAATCTTTCCTAGCAATGGTACTTTTATAACATCTTCTTTTTTACTATCAAATTCATTATCTACTAATAGTTCAATAGTTCTAAACTTATTATTTGTCTTTTTTAAATATCCGGCATCTTGTAGATTTCTTACATGTACAAAAGCAGTTGCAGAACTAGATAAACCAACACCTTCACATATTTCTCTTATGGCAGGTGGAAAGCCGTGTTCTGCAGAATATTTCTTGATAAAATCTAATACGTCTTTTTGCCTTCTTGTTAGTTTTTTATCCATAATTATCCCTTTCTTCAAGCATATAATACTATGCGCCTTATAAAATGTCAAACAAATATTTGCATTTTTTTAAATTTTTTAAAAAATTGCATTTTTTATAATTTTTACAAAATTATTGTGATATACTCATATTAGATGAGGAGGATAGACAAATGGATTACAATGATATGATGAAAATCATGGGAACTGCTAGCCAAATAGAGAGCGCTAAAAACACACAAATCGTGTTCTTTATTCTTGCCTTAGCTGCTGCATTATGTACATATTTCTTATTCATAAGCCCAGCTAAAAAGAAAAATTATACGGGTGCTGCTAAATGGATACATGAATTTTTAGATTTCAAAAAATCATTATTAGAAGCAATTCTTAAAATCTCTTATATTTTCTTTGCAGTATATATCACTTTAACAGCAATAAGTTTCATTACTGTTGATGCAACATTATTCTTCGCAACATTAATTGTTGGTAATGTAATGTTACGTGTTGTATATGAAGCTGCAATGTTATTAATCACAATTGCTAAAAATACAACTGATATTAATAACAAAATGAAAAATAATGCTCCTGCTGAAAAGAAAGCAGAAAGCACTAAAGAAGCTAAGAAAGAGAAAGAAGAAGAATAAAAAAAAGAACATTTGTGTTCTTTTTTTTTGCATAATTATTTGGTACAATTTCAATGGTGTCAATAAATGGATAGAGAAATCAAAAGAGTATTAGATACATTAGTAGAAAATGGATTTAGAGCTTATTTGGTAGGTGGTTTTGTAAGAGACTACCTTTTAGGCATAACTTCATATGATGTAGATATTTGTACTGATGCCTTACCTAAAGACTTATTTAATTTATTTCCCAATAATACAAGTAATAACAACTATGGTGGTTTTAACTTCAAAGCAAAAAAATATAATGTCGATATAACAACATTTAGAAAAGATGTTGGATATGAAAATAGAAGACCAATAAAGATTGAATATGTAGATTCTCTCGAAGAAGATCTAAAAAGAAGAGATTTTACAATCAATACTATTTGTATGGATAATTTAGGCAATATTATTGACCTATATAATGGTATAAATGACTTACAAGATCGAATTATCAAAATGGTAGGCAATATTGATACTAAATTACAAGAAGATCCACTTAGAATACTTAGGGCAGTTAGATTTGCAAGTATTCTAGATTTTGAAATAGATGAAGATTTGAAAAAAGGCATAATAAAATATAAAGAATTAGTTAAAACTTTGTCTATCGAAAGAATAAAACAAGAATTAAATCGTATATTTATTAATGATAATTTAGAAAAGGGCTTAAATTTATTAAAAGAATTAGGCCTAGATAAAGAACTAGGATTATCATATGATGATGTAATTTATACTACAGATATCATGGGAGTATACGCACAAATTAAATGTGATGATAAATACTTTACAAATATTCAAAAAGAATATATAGTAAGTATTCAAAGAGTGGTATCAAAAGGTGTTATTGATAATCATACTTTATTTGAATATGGCTTATATGTAAATACTATAGCCAGTGAAATAATTGGAGTTAGCAAAGAAGAAGTAAATAGCTTATATAAGAATTTACCATTAAAAGAAAAAAGAGATTTAGCTATTAAAGGCAGTGATATCATTTCAATCTTGAATATCAAACCATCAAAAGTAGTTAATGAAATACATAATACTTTAGTGGAATTAGTTTTAAGTAACGAACTAACTAATGACTATGAAGTATTAAAGAAATATATTATAGAAAACAAGGATGTATGGAATTATGAACAAAGATAATAAGAAATTAGTTGTAGAATCTTTATTTATTAAAGAAGCATTTAAAAGAAATCTATCTTTATCAGAATTTCTTGTTTTATTATACTTTGATAATTCCTTTGATAGCATCTTTGATGTCGCTAATGTAAGTAAGACTTTGATGATGAGTGAAGAAGAAGTTTTAAATGCATTTAGTTCATTATTAGAGAAAAATTTAATTAAAGTAGATGCAACGCCAAATCAATTTGGTAAAGTAATTGAAAAAATTAATTTAGATAATTATTACTATGGTATAAATAGTTCTGATTTAAAGAAAGATTCTAAAAAACAAAATAGCAAAGATGATATATTTAGTACTTTTGAATCTAAACTTGGTAGAACTTTATCTCAAATGGATTATGAAATAATTAAAGCCTGGTTAGAAAATGGCTCTAGTGAAGAACTAGTCTTAGAGGCTCTAGATGAAGCTTTAAATAATGGCGTAGCAAGTTTAAGATATATAGATAAGATTGTTTATGAATGGAATAAAAAAGGCTATAAAACTGTTGAGGATGTAAAAAATCATTCAAAGAAGAATGGTGAAGGAACAGTTTTAGGTAAAGATGTTCTTGATTACAATTGGTTAGATGAAGATGAATAAAGATTTTATATTAGCAAGTTTAGATCAAATTATTCCTAATCCTAAGTGTGAGTTAAATTATACAAAGGATTATGAACTGCTGATTTCTACCATGTTATCTGCACAATCTACAGATAAAAGAGTAAACGAAGTAGCTAAAACTTTATATAGATATAATCTAGAGGAATTAAGTAAATTAGAAATAAAAGATATAGAGAATATAATTATGCCAGTAGGAACCTATCATAAAAAGGCAGAGTTTGTAAAAACAATCGCAACCAGATTATTAAAAGACTGCAATGGTAAAGTCCCAAATGATAGAGATTATTTAGAATCACTTCCTGGAATAGGAAGAAAAACTACCAATGTAGTCTTATCTAACATTTATGGTATTCCTAGTATTGCAGTAGATACCCATGTAACTAGAATTGCTAAAAGATTAAAATTAGTTAATAAAAATGATGATGTTTTAGAAATAGAAAAGAAGCTATGTAAAAAGATTCCAAAAGATAAATGGAATCGAGTTAATGATCAAATAATTTTATTTGGAAGATATTATTGTAAAGCAAAGAATCCTTTATGTGATGAATGTCCATTTAATGGTAAGTGCAATAAGGATTTTGATAAATAATTTACAAAGTAAATCAATTATGCTAATATAAGCAAGATTTTTAAGAAAAAAAGAGGTGAGTTAGATGTTTGTAGATGAAATAACAATTAAAGTTGAAGCAGGATCAGGCGGAGATGGTTGTACATCTTTTAGAAGAGAAAAATGTATGCCCATGGGAGGCCCTGATGGTGGAAATGGTGGAAGAGGCTCTGACATAGTTGTAGAAACTGACAAATCATTAAAAACATTAATAGACTTAAGATATTTAAAGACTATTAAAGGTGAACGTGGCGATAATGGTAAAGGTTCTAACAAATATGGAAAAGGAAAAGAACCTGTTATTATAAAAGTACCTATGGGTACAACTATATACGATGCAGATACTAACTTAGTAATAAGCGATTTAGTTAAAGAAGATGATAAGGTAGTTGTAGCTAAAGGCGGACGTGGTGGAAGAGGAAACAAAGCCTTTGCAAGCCACGAGAATACAGCTCCAAAATTTAGTGAAAAAGGTGAACCAGGAGAAGAAAGACTACTAAGATTCGAACTTAAAGTTCTAGCAGATGTTGGTTTAGTAGGAATGCCAAGTGTAGGTAAGAGTACTTTACTAAGTATCATTACTACATCAAAACCAAAGATTGCAGCATATCATTTCACAACACTATCTCCAAATTTGGGATTAGTAAGATTAAAAAATGGTAAGAACTTTGTAATGGCAGATCTACCTGGATTAATTGAAGGGGCATCTGAAGGTGTTGGACTTGGTCAAGAATTCTTAAAGCACGCCATGAGAACAAAGATTATTGCTCATGTAATTGATATGGGTGCAGAAGAAGGAAGAGACCCAATTGAGGATTACAAAGTTATTAGAAAAGAATTAGA
>JAEEGK010016638.1_pt1 | contig 16135 bp, 15 predicted proteins | sample 8958771 | NCBI WGS metagenome assembly JAEEGK01 (sample SAMN16246547, study PRJNA631951) | gut metagenome | biome: gut microbiome; feature: rumen; material: SC-attached | host: Bos | place: Iran: Karaj | collected 2018-10
GCCACGTTAACCAGACTTACGCCTTCGTCAAGCTTAATGGCGCGCAGGCCCTGGGCGTTAACGTTCTTGTATGCGCTCAGCTTGGTCTTCTTCACGTAACCGTTGGAGGTCGCGAAGAACAGGAACTTGTTTTCCTCGAAGCTGTTTACAGGCACGATGGTCTGAATTGATTCGTTTTCGTCAAGTCTCAGCATGTTTACAATCGGACGGCCCTTTGAATTTGAAGAGGCTTCCGGCAGATCGTATACGTTGATGGAGAACACCTTGCCGCGTGAGGTAAAGCACAGCACGGTATCGTGGGTGTTAACCACATACATGCTGTCAATTACGTCCTCATCCTTAACCAGGGTGGCACGACGGCCGCGGCCGCCACGCTTCTGGGCTTCGTATTCGGAAAGAGGCTGATACTTGATGTAGCCTGCATGAGACAGTGTGATAACCGCAGATACAGGGTCAACCAGATCCTTCTTGGTGATTTCGGCGGTATTGGTTTCAATAACGCTTCTTCTGGCGTCACCGTAGGTGTTACGGATTTCTTCAAGCTCTTCGATAATGATGTTGCGGAGAAGCTCTTCGGAACCGAGAATTTCAAGATAGTACTTGATGCTGGCGGTGAGTTCGCCGTATTCCTCACTGATCTTGCTGCGTTCAAGATTGGTCAGACGGTGCAGAGGCATATCCAGAATTGCAGTGGTCTGAGGATCGGAGAAGTAATAGAAGCCGTCACGGATACCGAATGCGGCATCAATGTATTCAGGCTTGCAGAGTTCCCTGCCGCTGGCGTCAACCTGAATGAGTGATGAGAGATCACCGTACTTCCAAGGATGAGCCATCAGAGCCTCGTGGGCGGCCTGTCTGTTGGCACTGCTTCTGATGATGTTAATGATTTCATCGATATTGCTCAGGGCGACAAGGAGAGCTTCCAATCTGTGCGCTCTTTCACGGGCAACCTTCAGATCGTATACGGTACGTCTGGTTACCACTTCCTTTCTGTGCTTGATGAAGTATTCGATAATCTGCTTGAGGTTGAGTACTTCAGGACGGTTGTTTACCAGAGCCAGCATGTTGATCGGGAAGGAGATCTGCATTCTGGTCTGCTGGAACAGCTTGTTCAGCACGATTTCAGGAGATTCGTTCTGACGCAGGAAGATTTCAATGTGAACGTTCTTGGTTGAACCGTTGTTCACGCGGGTGATACCTTCAATGGTACGATCGCGGATGCATTCGGAAATCTTCTTTTCGATTTCAGCAGGACCTACGCCGTAAGGAAGTTCGGTTACCACAATCTTCTGTCTGCCGTTGCCGTCATCGTCGATGGATGTCTTGGCGCGGATGATTGCCTTGCCGTTACCGGTACGGTAGGCTCTCTTGATTTCGTTCTGACCGTAAATGATGCCGCCGCCCGGGAAGTCAGGTGCGGGAATGTACTGCATCAGATCGTCAACGGTGAGTTCCGGATTGCGCATCAGTGCCACGGTGGCATTGACTACTTCGGTCAGATTGTGGGTCGGAATGTTGGTGGCCATACCTACCGCGATACCTGAGGTACCGTTAATCAGCAGGTTAGGCAGCTTGTTAGGCATTACTACGGGAATTTCTTCACTGTTGTCGTAGTTAGGAACCGTATCAACGGTTTCCTTTTCAAGATCCGCAACCATTTCACCGCAGATCTTTGACATTCTGACTTCGGTATAACGCATTGCCGCAGGCTTGTAACCGTCGGCGTCACCGAAGTTGCCATGACCGTCAACCAGAGGGTAACGGAGAGAGAAATCCTGAGCCATACGTACGATGGTGTCATACACGGAGGTATCACCATGAGGATGGTACTTACCGATTACGTCACCAACCACACGGGCTGATTTCAGATGCTTGGTATTGTAGAAGTTTCTCAGCTTGTACATGGAATACAGACTGCGGCGGTGCACAGGCTTCAGACCGTCTCTCACGTCTGGAAGAGCACGATCCACAATTACACTCATTGCGTAATTGATAAATGAAGTCTGAAGCTGCTCAGTAATCTTCACCGGACGAACGTTTTCCGGCAGAGTATCCCTGGAGGTTGTATTGTCACTCATCTCATTTACTCGTTAATAAATAATAAAAATTTGCGTGCCATTGTACCATAAAACCGCAAAAACCTTAAGATATTCATGAAGCGGATGCGCCGATTACCGCACTGATTCAAATAAACAGAGGATTTATTCCTCTGACTGTTCACATAGTAATCAGCATCACCGGATTACGGCTGTATAACCTGAATAGGAACTCCCGGGAGACTATCATTCCGTCGTTAAAATCCGGAACCGTCCGTTATGCACCCTGGCCCGGGAAAAAAAATCTCCGTCAGGATATCTGAAAGGCATGAAATCCTTACAGGAATCACCGCGGTCCCAGCGCCCCTGGAAAACGGGCTTTTTCCTTTATTCACAATGACTGAGACCTGTTCAGAGCCGCCGTTTTTTCCCGGAAGCCGCGTGATTTTCAAAGGATACATACGGTTTCAGGCGAAAACAGGATCCCTCTCAGGATTTTGACAATATTTTGAAAAAACGAAAACAACTCGTATATAATTATACGGATTTTCTAATTCTGACAACTTGATGGAAAACGGCGCCTTTTACCTGCATGTCAGGGGGATGCCTGCAGAACGGATTTCTCCGCAAGCCCCGCCGCACAGGGTTTCAGCTTAAGCGCGCGGAACCATCCGGTAAAGTTGTCTCACAGCTTAAAGGAATTAAACATGTGGTTTAAAAACGTCAGAGTATACACACTCGATACCGGTTTCAAATACAGTCCCGATGAACTGGATAAACTTCTCGCTCCGCAGAAATACGTTCCATGCTCAGGTCAGGACATGGTACGTTTCGGCTGGGTAAGTCCTCTCGGTCAGGATGAAGAGGTTTTATGTCATAAAATCAACGATGACTACTTTTTCCGCTGCAAAACCGAAAAGAGAATGCTTCCTGCAAGCGTGGTAAACGAAGAACTGAAGGAAAAGGTTGAAGAGCTCGAACTCAAGCAGGCCCGCAACGTCAGCAAGAAGGAAAAGGCCGAACTCAAGGAAAGCATCGTTACCGAACTTCTGCCTAGAGCCTTCCGTCTGCACAGGGAAAACTGGATCTGGGTAAGCGGCAGATACGGCTATGTAGTGGTTAACGTCGCCTCCGAAAAACAGGCCGAAGATTTGATTGCCCTTCTGAGAAAGAGCCTCGGTTCACTCCCTGCCAGACTTTTCAAGTTCAACAAGTCAATCAATGACTGCATGACCGAATGGGTTGCCAACGGTGAAGGTCCGGCAGGCATTGAAATCGGTGATGAAGTTGAACTCAAGGCCGTTGAAGGTGCCGGCGGTACCGTAAAGGCCAAGAAGCAGGATCTCGATACTGCCGAAATCAAGGCCCACCTCGAAGCAGGCAAGGTGGTAACCAGTCTGGCCATTACCGTGAACGACGATGTTTCCCTGGTAATCGATGACACCTTCTCCTTAAAGAGAATCAAGCTTTCAGATACCGTTATCGATGAAAACGCCACCGTAAGTGATGATCCGGTTGCGCAGCTTGATGCTGACCTTACCCTTATAAGCGGTGAATTCTCCAAGATTCTGCCTACCCTTATCGACGCCTTCGGCGGCGAAAGCGAATAACGGCGGAGACCTGTTTATCCGTCCGCCGGATAAACTCCTTAAAAAAACGTCAGTCCCGGTGACTGACGTTTTTTTCTGATTAGAGACAGGTAATCCCCTTCCTGTCGGCGAAAGTATAATCTACTGACTGAATGCTCCAAACGTGATACCATATACCGCAAAAAAATCAGCCGGAAAAAGATTCATGTCTTATGACACTCTCAGGACAGTTTTCTCCTGAATGTCCCTGAGCGGTACACAAATCGTTCATAACATAATACAATATACCGGCTTGAAAAATACAGTTACCAGATTTAAGGGATCATAAATGAAAAAACCAGAGCTTTTATCACCGGCAGGTACTTTAAAGAATCTCAGATACGCTACGGCTTTCGGAGCCGATGCCGTCTATGCCGGTCAGCCCCGCTACAGTCTGCGCATCAGAAACAACGAATTTGATTATCAGACTCTGGACTCTGCCATTAAAGAGCTTCATGAAGCAGGCAAAAAGCTTTACATGGTGGTAAACATTCAGCCTCACAACATCAAGGTGAAGAAGTTCGCGAAAGATCTGGCCGACATCGTTGCCCTGAATCCCGACGCTCTCATCATGTCAGATCCCGGCATGATCATGATGGTAAGGGAAGCCTATCCTGACATGCCTGTCCATCTCTCCGTTCAGGCAAACACCATCAACTTCGCTTCAGTACGTTTTTGGGAAAAGATGGGACTCAGCAGAATCATCCTGTCACGTGAACTTCACCTTGACGAAATCGAGGAAATCCGCAACGAATGTCCGCAGATGGAACTTGAAGTCTTTGTTCACGGTGCGTTATGCATGGCCTACTCCGGACGCTGTCTTCTGAGCGGCTATCTCACCCACCGCGACTCGAACCAGGGTGCCTGCACCAATTCATGCAGATGGGCCTACAGGCTTCACAGGGCGGTTGAAGACGATACCGGCGAACTGGTTGAACCGGATCTCGGCAGCGATCTGATTACCCCGCACAGCTATCTGCTTGAAGAACCGAAGAGACCTGGTGAACTCATGGCCTGCGACGAGGACGAACACGGCACCTACATCATGAATTCACGTGACCTGCGCGCGGTTGAACACGTAAAACGTCTCTGCGAAATCGGCGTTGATTCCCTGAAAATCGAAGGTCGCACCAAATCATTCTACTACTGCGCCAGAACCGCCTCCGTATATCGCCGGGCCATCGACGCGGCAGTGCGCGGAGAGGACATCGTGGAGGAGCTCAAGTCTGAACTCGAATCCCTGGCTCACCGCGGTTATACCGACGGCTTCCTTACCCGTCACGGCATCAGTGAATATCAGAACTACGACTACGGCTACAGCATTTCCGACAAGAGCCAGTTCGTGGGTGAAGTAACCGGTGTTGACGGTGACGGCCTGTGGCAGGTCAGCGTTCGCAACCGTTTTGAACTCGGCGACACTCTGGAAATTCTGGCTCCGGGCTTCAGGGATTTCATAACCCTGGACAACCTCATGGACAGGAAGAATCAGCCGATTACCGTAGCTCCGGGAGACGGTCACGTGGTTTACTTCAGGTGTCCGTTCCCTGCCGACAGGGCTCATATGGGCATTATCGTCCGTCACTTCAGAAACGGTGAAAACACCAGAAATCCGGTAATCAGATAACCGGCATTATCCGGATTCATGAAAAGAACGGCAGACGTGATATCGTCTGCCGTTACTTTTATCCTGAGTTTTCAGTGACGTCGCACGTATTCACCGGTGAAAACGCCTCCGCGACAGGTTCCGCACTTTCAGAAATCAGTCTTCGTCTTCCTTAGGATTGATTCCCTTGATGACAGAGCCGCTGTTATCCAGTATTTTAGACATGGTGACGTCCTTTTTCGTGTGCAGCTCGCAGTCACCGAAGTTAATATAGTCATCGCTGTTTTTCTTGAGCTTCAGGGTATATTCCTTCTTGAGGGATTTCTTGACGGCAACATATGTACCGACCATACCCACAACGATGACAATGCCCGCGGCAATCATCGCCAGAAGGTGGTCACCTGATGAATCTGCTCCTGTAAGATACAGGTAAACGAAAAATGAGGAAATCAGTGTGAACAGAACTGATGAAAGAATACATGTAAGGTTTCTGTTGAACATGTATTTGGAGAATACCGAATAAACCAGGAATGAATACCCCAGAAACAGCACCCCCATTCCCTTTCCGGAATCCCTGATTTTCATAAACTCATCAACCGTGGTCAGCCAGCAGGAAAAGGTAAGAAACGGCAGCCACGAGAAAAATGCGCAGCACAGCAGTTTAATCTCGCTTATCGGGAATATGCACAGGGCTTTACCGCTTTCACCGTTCATGGAAAACATGTATTTCCTGCCGGCCCAGGATATGTTCATGTGCCACAGAGGGAACAAAGCATAGCTTATCTTTGCAGCCTTGAAGCTGTATTCACGGTGAGTAATCAGGTAGTACTGATAATCCTTGGCTCCGGACAGGTAACGGTCAAAGGATCTTTCAACACGGCGTTTGGCAGAGACCATTCCGCCTTCATGATCCATGTTGTAGATTTCGGCATCAAGTCCGGAAAGCCATGCGAAATTGAATTCCGGTGCATTCTGCACATTGTACGGTTCCAGTCCCTGGGATATGCGGTCATCAAGCTCTACCGACGCATCCTGAGGAATGCTGTAGAATTTTGCACTGCCCGTACTTACACCGGAATATACGGTGTGTTCATATTTCTTGCCGGAAGGCTTCACCTTCTCAACCTTGAACGCGGCGTTGCCGGAAACCTCCATATCGTAAAGCCAGAACGGCGCATACCAGGCCTTTATCTTTTCCACCCTGGCTTCAACCAAAAAGCTGTCAGGAACAAAGCGCTTGGATTTGAGGATTTTACGGTAGATTTCCAGAAAGTCCTCTTTATCCTTCTTGAACGGAACAATCTTGTCAGGTACACGCTGATCCCGGTACTTGTCGGTAAAAACAATGGCATTGCCGCAGAACGGACAGTTTTCGGTGGTTGATAAAACACCCGGAGTTATTTCACCGCCGCAGGATGAACAGATGTATGAACGGTGAAGATCTGTTTCACTGTTTTCTGAATCACTTTCATTAACCACGGCGCCTTTGGCGAAATTCTCCACCCCGGCTTCCTTCTTCTCCCTGAGCAGACGGTCATACTGATATACGGAAAACCTGCTGGAACACGATTCACATACAAGTCTCTGCTCCCTTATGTTAAAGGTCATATTGCCAGAACAGTTTGGACACCTGGTATGTTCTGAAGTTTTCATACAGACTCCTGTTTAAATCACTGAATTCCAATAACCGTGTACCGCAGATATGCAGGCATGCCTGACGTTATTTCAAAAAACGCCTTGCGGAAAACATGATGCAGATACTGACCTGCAATGTTTACACGCATGATCAGATATCATACAAACAAAACCGATTGAGTAATGTGACTGAAAACATATACTTTTATTTCTAAATAATATTTCTGAAAAATCATCGGAAATATTTTCATTAAATGATGACCTGTATCATTGACTTGGAACCATTGCAATTTGGCGTTGTTGTTACGTTAAAAGAGATGAATGGTGTAAACCGCATTGATAATTTTATAAAATTGTGTATGGCAAGAGGTTGGTTTGTAAGTAAACTTGATGTACAGAATCAAATTGATGTTTATGCGAGAGCTGAGGAAGAAATTAAATTTGAATAAATTGGAGGGGCGGAAACAAAACCAGCCTATTTATTCGAGTATGGAGTATGTGAAAATCTTTCTGTAAATAGAAAACATCCTGAGAATTTTTTAAAGCAGTGACCTTCAGGTTACTGCTTTTGTGTTATTAATATACCTGTTTGTTTTTATAAGTCAGCTTCCAACACTTCCGTGAAAAGCCCCAAAATGTGGCTTGCTTTGATATAACGATTAAATTCCACTAGAAAAACTGATTTATGGCCTCCTAAAATAAGGTCCCGGCAACAATCCGTAATTGTATATCGTATAAGAATCAGCTGAACGCGGCAGCCCGGATTCCCCTGCCCTGATGCGGTGACTCAGTCTTCTGACGGATTCTCAAGCTCATCAGTGGTATATTTACGGCAGCGTTTTTCTGAAGAAACCATCGAGGATGCGGTATCAGGAATGCGGTGCATTACCTTTTTAAGATCAACTTTTTTGGAAGTGTCTGCAGATTGCCGTTTTCATCCTCACCTTCAATGGCGCAGAAAATGAATTCTCCGGATGACGGATCAATATCGAAGAAATCAGACACTGACGCGGCTTCAGCATCAGGAAACTCTTACTGTTCCTCAATGAACTTTTCATAAATGAATTCAAAAAGAGCCTCTCTGGCAATCTTCATGACTCTGACCTCATCCTTCCGCATTACCCGATCCTTTCGTTTCATGTTTTCACCTTTGCCGCGCGGATCCGTTCAACCGCAAAATCTTCTGATTCCTTTTAGGAAGCCGCAAGAACTGTAATCAGTTCTCAGGCCTGTAGAAATGGAATTTCGGGTGCATCCATACGGGCTTGAGCCTTTTATCAAAGACATACTCGGCTCCTAAAGGAGATTTGCTGTCCATGTGATAATCGGTACCGCAGGAAGCATACAGATCAAACTCAAGAGCAAGCTCTGTAGGATAAGTCAGTTCGTACCTGAAATCTTCCGTCTCCCCCTGTCTGCATCCCAGAGTTTCCATGGCCTCGCCACCTGCTTTTTTGAAGCGTTCAGCCAGATCATGCATTTTTTCCAGTCTTCTTTCCCTGGTGTTTTCAGGCTTTTTAGGATCAAAGTAACGCCAGATGTGGGCAAGAACGGGAATACCTCCGGCCTTCAGAATGCATTCAACAGCCTCTTCCATTTTACACCAGCCGGCTTCCCCGATTTGTATCTCACCGCCGATCCCGAAATATTTACGATATACATCATCCGGAGAACTGAGATTAACAAGCTTTTTCTTCAGCAGATACTGAGATACGCTGTACTTGTTTACGGTTCCGGGAAAGGAGTTCATCAGGTCATCGTAATCGGCCATGATTCCCGCGGCATTCAATTTCCGGCAGAGCTCCCTGGTATGCTCCTTTCTTTTTTCGTCCTGCTGTTTCAGAAGAGATGTGAGGCATTCTTTTCTGATGTCAGGACAGAGTCCCTGAATGTGAATCTTTTTCGGAGTGGAAATCTCAACACCGGCCACCAGCTTTACCGAGGTCTTCAGGGATTCCTCATATGCCTCATCTATTCCGGATACATTGTCATGATCGGACAGACCGAACACTCTGATGCCGGCGGCTTCAGCCTTTCTGACGACCTCGGCGGGAGTATGTGCTCCGTCTGACCTGTTGGAATGATTGTGCAAATCCAGTTTTAAACCTTCACAAGCCTCACTCATGAGACCTCCTTAATTCTGTTATCACCGTAATTCAGCTTTCAGCACGCTGACGTATCCGCAGTATTTTCCGTAGATATCCTACATCATACGCACTGCTTAGAAAAGCCGTCAGCCTTTATTTCTCAGCAGCAGTCACCTTTTCTTTCACGGCTCCGGGAATCGCCGGATCGTCCCTGCGGTATCTGCGGCTTAACAGAAACACCAGCAGTGCTCCGACTGACAGTACGAACATGGTTCCTGCCATTGGTACCGCTGATTTACCGGGAATGCAGTTGAACACCAGTCCGGCAATTGAACCGAGTCCGAAACGCATGAATCCCATTACGGACGAAGCGGTTCCGGTCATTTCCGGAAACTTGCCCAGAGTGTAGGTGGTACTGAGGGCCCCCACAAGCCCCACCGTACACACGGTCATCACCACCGGAATAATCACCAGTACGATGCTCTCGACCTCCACCAGTGCGTCTGCGAGAAGCAGGGTTCCGCCAGTGGCACTCAGACAGAGAGCACTCAGGAAAGTAGGCATGAAGCCGAATCTTTTAACGAAGAAACCGGTAAAGCTTACCACTGCCATAATGGTCACCACGTTCATGGCGAACACGATGCCGAAGGTCATGCTGTCCAGACCGTAAATTCCCATATACACGGAAGAGGCCCCGGAAATAAAGGCAAACATGGCGGCACAGTTCATGGCCTGAGCCAGCACCGAACCGCAGATACCGCGATGTCCCAGGATTCGGCGGTAGTTTCCGGCCACGGCTCTGAAATTAAGAGGCTGTCTGTTTTCGACGGGGAGCGATTCCTTTATACCGAAGCCTATGAATATCAGAATCATCACCCCGATGAAGGTCAGCAGATAGAAACAGTATTTCCAGCCGAAACCGGCAAGGAAACCGCCAAGTGTCGGAGCCACCAGCGGAGCAAGACTCATGGCTATCATTGAAAGATTTATGGCTCTGTTGAACTGTGTTCCCCTGAAAATATCCTTCATCACCGCATTGGCGATTACCGCTCCGGCGGCTCCGCCTAAAGCCTGAAGAAGTCTCATGCAGAAAAACACCCTGAAATCAGTGGTAAGCACTGCTCCGAGAGAAGCCAGGGTAAAGAGCAGAGTTCCCGCCAGAATTATCTTCCTGCGTCCCAGGGCATCGGATACCGGACCGTAAAAAAGCTGCCCCACGGCAAAACCTCCGAAGAATACGCTTACGGTAAGCTGCATATCGTTAATGGAGGAATTCATGACTCCGGCAATAGTGGTAAGCGACGGCAGATACATATCCGTGGCAAGAGGCGCCACACAGCTGGCAAAACAGAGAATCAGAACTGTTTTAATGAATTTGGCATCAGACATACGCACTTATACTCCATTGACGGCGACCTGGTTTTTAACTTTGTCATGATCCCGGCGGAAAGCCCTGCCTTTTCAGATTTGGCGGCGGACTTCATTATCAGGTTCATGAAACGGGAATGAATCCGGGCACTAATTTTAACACACATTGCCGCAGCTGATTTTCTGAAAAACGCCCGGCACTCAAAATAAAAAGTTCCCGCAGGTTTGTCCGGCTTGCAGAGGCATTACAGGTTTCAGGTCTTTTTTTGTTTATTCAGTCCAGATTCCACTTCATGGAGTACGTAAAAATAAATGATTTACATGTATGTCGCATGTATTACATATAAACAAAGTACTTTATATTTATACCAGACATAAAGTCTGATAAACAGCTTAATGCCGGTGATGCCTTGAAAAAAAAAGCAATTAGGTAAAAATCAGGAAGCCGGCCCCTGAAAAAGCGGTATGTGCAAACGGAGCAAAGCCAGGAAAAGGCTCGAACCACGATAAGTGGTACAGCAGGAATGGCTATATGTTTACCATACCGCGTCACAAAGAGATTGGTGAATCGCTCGCAAGGCTTATAATCAGCCAATCTCTGAAGTGATTTTTAAAAGCCTCTGAAATATGAGGCTTTCTTAGACACCTTAAAGGAATTTATATGAACGTTCAAGATTATTTAAAATATTCGGCAAAAATTACGCCTGATGGAAAATTCTATATGATCGAAATTGACGGCAAGGGTTGGGAAGGCGCTTTAAGTCAGGGACGTGCCGGGCATTTTTTATTCTGAGCCTGATGTATTTAAACGGAATTGAAATGGACGGGGATGTGCAGGCTTCAGTAAATCTGATTAAAAAGACCATGACCGTAATGACCTCCTGATTCTCCGGAAAAAACGACAATACAGCCCCCATGAAGATCGAAGCGGTGTCAGTCAGTCCTGACACAGCTTCGCAGCAGATCTGAAAAATGAATGACGCCTAGGCAAGAAGAGCCGAACGCGCTGAAACCTTTGGCTCGCTGTCGTTTGACAGAACAAAATTATAGGCCATGACACAGATTCTGCCGGTGTAACCGTTAATCAGCTTTCTGAAGGCGCCGGATCTGAGTCTCAGGTTAAGAGTTTCATCAAGGAATCTGTTTTCATCGACATTCACGGCCACGGCAATAACCGAATAGCTCTCGGAACCGCCGATATCCTTCAGAATGAAGATGTTGCCGAAGGTGATAATCTCATAGTTTTCCATATCGGAAATAAAGTCATAAACCGCCTGCCAGATGGTTATGCTGCTGCGGTTTCCGAGGTACTTCTTCTGCAGCAGGAGATAATCCCTCAGCACTTCTCCGAGCACGGAGGCATCAGCATCCTCAATCGCCTGCTCAATCTGTTCCCTGCGTGAAACCAGAGAACACAGGTCTCTGAGGTAATCACTGTTGGAGTTAACCTCATCTGCCACCGCCATAACGATCTCGGTATTCACCAGTTCCGCCACGTCAAGACGGCTGTCAGTCTGTGTTACCAGTGATACCAGCCCCTCCGCATAGAGAATCTGCAGGAATCTTCTGGTATAGGCATAGATTTCCCTGGCGTAGCCGGTATTTACGCGGGGATCATACTGGCTGACCTCCTTCATGTTCACCACTTCTCCGTTAAGAAGTCTGGCCACGCCGATGTCACCGCAGAGAAGATAGGCTCCGGTTCCGCTGCCGAGACTGTCTCTCACAAACCAGATGGCATTGCTCACATTGGAGGTGATGAACATGTCCCTGGCCTCAATTGAGGTGAACAGAGTGCTCGGCTTTACCAGTCCCCCGTCATAATGACCGCACCAGTCGTACAGTTCATCGGAATCAAGTTCGGAGAAGCTTGCCTTCAGAATGGTGGTCATTTCCTCGAAGGTGATACCGCACCAGCCGAACATGCGGGTGGAACCGGTCTGCTTCTCTGAGGAAATATTGTAGAAAAGTGAACCTGCCCCCGGATGTTCAGGATGAACCAGCATATCGGTAATCCCGGGAATGTGGGTACCTGCCAGGGCAAGATAGATAAAACCGTCCCTGCGGCTGCTTTCGATAAGACCTGCCCAGAGCCTGCGCCAGGCATTCAGAAAATCAGCGGTACGGGTTACAAAGCGCAGTACCCTGTCAAAATTCTTGAATATCAGCACCAGCTTTCTGCCGGTATCAGCACTCAGGGTCTTAAGCTGTGCCGCCCAGTCGTATTTCGGCAGTTTTCCGGTTTCAGGATAAAGAGTCCTGATGGCCTGTGCGGTCTGTTCGCAGAGGTCGGTAATGAATCTGTTGTACTGAGTGGTGTTGTTAACTTCCATGAAATCAAAGGTAAGTACCGCGTACCTGCCTCTTTTGGCGAAAGTGTCCGCAGACTTGACTATATCGGTTCCCCAGAATACGGAGGTCTCGGTCTTTTCATTGTAGAAAGCCCCTACCATGTCGGCAAAGGTGGACACACCCAGTCCGCCCGGTGCGCACAGGGATATGAAATTGTGACCTTCTGAAACAGCATTGTCGACCTCTTCAATGTATGAGGTCTTGTCGGCTCTGAGCTTGCGTGAACAGAGAGAAATATAAAGATTATCCTGAGTTACATCAATCAGCATCTGCAATACCGGTTTTTATAATTATTCTGAAAAACAGAAATCGTTTAAACACACATCGTACAATTCAATGCATATTATACAGTATTGTAACAAAATTTCTTGTATTAAAAGGTTTCAGCCTGAATTTATTGCAGGATTCACGGATTATGCTGAACGCATCCGTCCGTTTTCAGAAAAATCAGGCGTTTCCGGTCTGATTTTCAGGAAACTGCCGGTAACGGTGTTTTTCATAAGAAAAAGCGTACGGCAGCGCATGTAGCAAAAAAAGAATATCAGCGGAAACACCGGGGCATCCCCGCTGATATTCACGGGGAAATCATCCTGCGATTGAACCAAGAGCCGCGCGCAGTGAATTGAGCTCATCCTTGGTCATGGTTACGCCCTTGCCCATCTTTTCATGATTAGGGGCCCAGTCACGCAGATCGTACTTAGGTGCGGCATTGTTCCAGGAAACAAGGTTAAGCTCCTTGCGCCACCCCTTAGGGTTTTCGGAAATAACAGCCAGCTCCTCTACTATTTCAAATTTGATATCAGTCATTAGTCTTTCCTATGGTATTAATTATTGATTATTTTTATAAATTTCCGGTTTTGCTATTTTTATTTCTCCGTGCTCCGCCGTTCTGAAAACCAACCGTTTTCACTCCTTTATTCACCTGCGGAACATCATAAGCTGATTTATTGTGCGTTATATTCTTTCATTAATTGCCTTGCACATCTGTATACGATGTCTCATTTTTTGAAAAAATTGTAAAATATTTTTATAAAACAAACACTTTTATTATCTTAATTGCTTTTCTAATAAATAAAAATCGTTATTTAACTTAATATCTATTTTAACCATCGGGAATATTCATAAATAGATTATTTTAGATAAATATAATTATTTAATACCATCAAAACAGAATTCAGACAGTTTCAGTCTGTTTTAACCGGAAAAAGCTTCGGCATACGGAATGAAGCTGAAATAACGGATACTGCTTCACGATTTTTTTTGACCTTCCGAGCAACAGTGCAACGCCGTACTGTAACGGGAGAACGGTAAACGTTAGAATATTTACCGTATGTCATCTTCAGGAGGTTTTTCATGTCAAAGGATGGGAATTTACTTAAGTCTCTGTTTACGGGAAAGGGATTCTTTTCAGAAACCGGCGTTCCGGGAATCGCCGCCTTAATTGCCGCCATGTGTCTATGTCCTGAAGTTCAGGCCGGGGATGAGGCTGCCGTTAACGGTCACGGAACGGATACCATCACCCATGTTATGAAAAACTGCCTCCATCCGGACGCTTTTTCCCGTCCGGAAAACGAACATCAGACCGGCAGCACTCCGGGCTCGCTCCTAATCATCGCCGATCCGTCCGATAACAAACCTGAAGAGAATGCCGGTGATGAAACCCAGCCTGATGATGCCTTCGACGAAACTTCCGTTACAGCAGAACAGAACGTGCGGAACAGTGATTCCCCGAAGGAAAAAGGCGGAAAGAAAAAGAAGGGAAAGATTAATCCCGAAAGCATAAACAAAGCCTTCGCCACCCCTGACATAAAGATAAAATCACCAAAGGAAATATCCAAGACCGTTTATTCCCGAGAAGCCGTGGCCGCGCACTCCTCCATCAGCATACTGCTGGATCCGGGACATGATTATGAAAACTACGGAGCCGTCTCCACCGAATACCGCGTCAGTGAATTCGTACTCAACCATAATCTGGCCCTGAAGCTCGAAAAGGAACTCAGAAAACGCGGATACTCCGTGGACTTCACCCGTACCCTTCTGGAGAAGTCACCGCTAAAAAACAGAGTGGCGAAAATCAGAAAACATGACATCCTTGTATCCCTGCATCATGACTCGGTTCATGAGAAGGACTGCGAATGGACAAAAAACAAGACCTGCAGAACGGACAGGGCTAACGGCTACTGCGTGATGATTTCCGACGGAAACCCGCAGCTTCGGAAATCATACATACTGTCATATGCCATCAGCTCATATCTTAAGAACAGCAGAATGGTGCCCAACCTGTACCACAGAAATGACAAGAGAATGATTCTGGTAAATGACGACCTTGCAGTCTATGACCGCCGCAATCTTTACATACTGCGCCGCAGCATTCCGGCCGTGCTTCTCGAAACGGCGGTAATCACCAATCCCAGAGATGAGGAAATGGCTCTGAATCCAGATTTTCAGGACAGATACGTTAAAGCCGTGGCTGACGGCATCGATGCGTATTTTGAAGCGGAGAAATAACAGAAATCTGATAAACGGAGATTTTTAACTCCTTTTACCGATCAGAAAGGCTGCAGAAAGAAAAACAGAGATTTTCTTTTCTGCAGTCTTCTTTTTATAAATCAGTCCGGTAAAGGCCTTAAGTTAATTTCTGTCCCAGCATCTTTTTCTGTCTTCATCGGTAATGGCTCTTACCACGCGGCACGGATTCCCTACCGCCACGCAATTGTCCGGGATATCCTTTACCACCACGCTGCCTCCGCCGATGACGACATTGCTGCCGATTTTAACTCCGGGCATTACCTGCACTCCCGCACCTATCCAGACATTGTCACCTACGGTGATGGGATATGCGTACTCAAGTCCCGCATTTCTTCTTTCGGCATCAGTCGGATGACCTGCGGTATAGAATCCGCAGTTGGGAGCAATAAACACGTTATCGCCGAATATCACTTTACCGCCGTCAAGAATGACCGTGTTGTGATTTGCAAAAAAGTTCTCGCCGATTTCAATGTTATATCCGTAGTCACACCAGAACGGAGCGACGATTGTAAAGGCTTCCCTGGTTCTGCCGAGAAGCTCACGCATGATTCGACGCTGTCCTTCTTCGTCCGACGGACGGAGACTGTTGAAATCGTAGCACAGCTCCTTCGCCGCCGCTCTCTCGCGGATAAGTTCCCGGTCGTAGTTGGCGTCATAAAGCATCTGCTTCTGCATTTTTTCTTTTTCAGTCATAAGCTCCCCTGTTACTTATTGCCTGACAGGCAGTATAACCGAAAAAAAGCAGATAATCCGCACCATCTTCATGAAACCTGTCGAAGATAACATGCATTCCTTAAATCTGAATTTCTGAGATGATACGGTCAACCTGCGCAAAAGGCATCGTACTCCCGAAACTTTGCTGTTTTAAACATATACGAAAAATAATTTTGTTCAGAC
>JAEEGK010016640.1_pt1 | contig 16133 bp, 15 predicted proteins | sample 8958771 | NCBI WGS metagenome assembly JAEEGK01 (sample SAMN16246547, study PRJNA631951) | gut metagenome | biome: gut microbiome; feature: rumen; material: SC-attached | host: Bos | place: Iran: Karaj | collected 2018-10
TGAGAACAATTGATTTTGAAAAGGCCATCGAGGCCATTGGATGCGAACTTCTTCGCATCGGGTTTCACGCTAAGAGTGGCGGCCAGGTTACTGCAGCCTACGGTCAGGTACAGGGTAAGCTGACCTATGTGATGTGGGACGAGAACGGACGCGCCTTTGCCTACGCCCAGACAGAGGGCAGCGAGGATTGTGTAAGTGAGTATAACCTGGGATCGCTGCCCTACGAGCGGGATCCAAAGTTTGACCTAAAATTCGAGTAATATGAAAACAAAAATACCCCCCCCAGTGCTGCTACTGGATATCATGCTGAACGGCAGGTTCTTCTGCCAGCTGAGGTATACAGGACGTGGCCGTTTGGAATGGTTGGGCGAGAAGCTTGGTTATGTGTACAACGAAGCATCTATCAGATCGTTCATAGAACGTATGCGGCCCTCACTCAGAGGGAAGGATTACAAAGTAGATTTTGCTAAACAGCGAGTGATATGATAGAATATTGTGATGCTATCATCGATTGGGGCCATGTGGCGGCCGTTATCGAGCGCGAACGTAAGAACAAAGAGATATCCAAATACGCTCGCCAGCGCGAGGTAATAAGGAGAGTCTTAGGCCCAAAAAGTAAATAACGATGTTATGAAACAAGTATCCATTACCATTAATGATGTAACCTATGATCTTTTGGATCTGGGTGAGCAAGAGCTCACTAGTTCGCATCTGCGTAGCGATATCTGTGTGAAGTATTGCGATCTGATGAAGGTATGTGGCCAGTTCCTGTATAATGCTGCAGTACCCTGCATGCTGGCCATGGATACGAAAGAAGAGGGTACATGGTTTTACTTTAAAAGAAGATTATAATATGGCGCAAGTTAAAAGAATTTATAATGGAAACGTATTGATAACGGAAATATCGATCGTTGAACTGATGTCGCTGAGCAGTATTATTATTGCCGGCGCAAAGAGCCATGAGATTAGTTTACAACAGGTGAAAAATATAAAAAGCATTATCGACGGCCTGGATCTCCAGATGAAGGAGGCTAGCAAAGAGCTCTCTGAAGCTTCTGAGCGATTAGAGAAAAAACTAGTAGAATGGAATGCAAGGCCAAAGATCTAAAGAATATGGAAAAGAAATCAACCCGTCGCGCCTGGACGCGCGAAGATATCAGTTATCTCACACAGCACTATGGTAGAAAACCAATCAAAGAGATAGCTAAGGCCTTGGGCCGTAGCGAACTGTCTGTAAGGCTCTATGCGCTACACCACAGGATGATTCCTGAAGGAACCAAAACCGCCAAACGTAATCTTCTGGTAGAGCTGCTGAAGATAAGATTCCGCCATCTGGAAGATTTTACACCATCGAAGTATTTCTATGCCGAATGCCATATATCACAGTTCCGCTATGCTGATATCTTTTATGGCCGTAAGCAGATTAAGCCAGAGGAATATAAGGCTATAGCAGCCTATTTCGATATTACTGCAGCTGAAGCTATCGAGAGCCGACAGCTGGAGCTGGCATTTGATGACAACGAATAAACCGATAAACTCTACAAGAATATGAATCAGAAATTACAGCAAACTGTAGACAAAGTTAAGGACGCTGCCAATATAGTAGATGTGATTGGCGAGTTCCTTACACTCAAAAAGGCAGGAGTAAGCTATAAAGCCATCTGCCCGTTCCATAACGACAAGAATCCCTCGTTCTATGTCTCGCCGGTGAAGCAAGTGTGCCATTGTTTTGTATGCGGAAAAGGTGGAGACGTGTTCTGGTTCTTGATGGAGCACGAGCAGATGAGCTTTATTGAAGCCTTGCAGTATCTCTGCAAGAAATATAATATCGAGTTTCCTAAGCAGGAAATGACCGATGAAGAAAAGCTGCAGTACCAGGAACTGGAGGCGCGCCGTATCGCCATCGGTGCTGCAGCCAAGTATTTCCAGCAGCAACTGCAGCAGGCTCAATCATTCCTGGAGTCGCGCGGGTATAAGACAGATGATCCGATATTGGCCAAATATGGCGTGGGTTATGCGCCGGCTGGTGGTGCCCTGCAGGCAGAACTAATCGCCCATCAGGGCCACTCACTCGATCGCATGATTGATGTGGACTGTATTCGTAAGGATGAGAAGGGTGGTACCTATGATACGTTTCGCGATCGCGTGGTATTCCCGTTCTACGATCGCCGTGGTAATGTGGTAGGCTTCAGTGGCCGTACGCTGCAGCCCATCATCGATAATAAGCCAGCCAAGTATCTGAATACAGGCGAAACACCTCTATTTACCAAGGGTCGCCATCTGTTTGGTTTGTACCAGGCACGCCAGGCGATATCGCGCGAAGGATTTGCTTACCTGGTAGAAGGCCAGTTTGATGTGATGACACTGGCCAAGTATGGCGTAGAGAATGCTGTGGGTGGTAGTGGTACCGCTTTTACTGATGACCAGGTACACCTGCTGCAGGCCTACACCCAGGAGGTACACATGATATATGATAGTGATGCTGCAGGTCAGAAAGCAGCGCTAACGAACTGCGAGATACTGCTGAAGGCTGGATTCGTGGTTAAGTGCGTACAGCTGCCAGAAGGTAAGGATCCTGATGAGTTTGCCAGAAAGAATGGCCAGCAGACAAAGAAGCTGCTGGAGAACTATACCGATACGTTCCCTCGTGCCCTGCGTAACTCCATGGTGCCTCGTGGCTGTAAGGATGAGACTGTCATAGCCAAGGCCCTGGATAAGATCTGCAGCCTGGTGGCATGTGTGAGCGATCAAGGCCTTCGCCTGGAGTATATAAAAGGCGTACAGAAGGATTTTAAAACCAAGATGACCATCTGTGACGCCAAGGTAAAGAAAGCCCGTCAGAAGCTAAAAGGAATGGCCAGTTCTGAAATGCAGCCCGGACTGTACGGTATAAGTGAGCTGAAAGAACACCTGCAGGATGACCAACCGGCCATTATCACCAATGATATGCAGGAGTTCCTGAGTCAGTACGAGGATTCGCCGGTAGTGCTCTCTGTGGGCCGTGCTAGCGATGCTGATATCCAGAAGCTTCGTTCGGCATGTACTATGTACGTTACTGGAGAGCGTGGCTGCAGTATCGATCCTGTGGATGGAACTGAGAGCGACTACCTGTTTACCCTCAGGCAGATGTATACCATGGGCGTAAGCAATCTTACTGTTACCGGCGATGGTGTAGCCGAAAGCTTTCTTGATTTCTATATGCGCCTGCATGGTAAGGTTCTGAAGGACTTTAAGGGCGACGAAGTGCCCCTGAAGCAACGCTGTGTAGAACTAAGCTCGTATGCCGATGATAGCGTTATCATCATCCGTAAGAACGACTACTGTCAGTACCTGGGACTATCTAAGGGCTCATTCGACGATCTGCGTAAACCATACGTACAGGCACGCAAGGCCTCGATGAAGGTAGGCGTTCAAAGTGGTGGCCTGGATGATACTGAATACTTCGATCCGTACGATCCGCCTCAGTATGTAAAGGATAACGACGAATATACCAGGATGTGGCGCGAATATGGCTACTATCCAAGATTGAATCAGGCTGGAGAGCCTATCTGTTACATGTTCAAGACTCGTGGTAACACCGCCTCGATGGAAATGGTAGGCGACTTCTATATGACACCTCTGTTGCATATCTTCAGCGATGACTACGACCAGAACAAGCGCGTGCTGAAGCTCAACCGCCGCCATCGTAAGGCCCCGCTTTATATCGAGGTGCAGAGCCGCGATCTGCTGAAGATGTCATCCATCGAGAACGTACTGTGTAACTACGACGCTGTGAACTTCAGTAATGGCGAGGAATGGAAGTGGCGAAAGATCAAGGAATACATGTCGCTCAACTACGTAACATGTACAGAGGTGAAGGTGTATGGCAATCAGCAGAGCGAGGGTAACAGTCGCAAGCAGGATGAGCAGTTCTTCGCCTTCGCCAATGGTATAGCCCACATGGAAGGCGACAAGATGAAATTCGAGCCGGTAGATGAGCTTGGAGTAGTTACTCACAACGGCCAGAACTACTACCTACCAGCCTGTAGTACCATCTATGCAGGCCAAGGTCGCCAGAGTGATAAGTACGAGTTTATATCACAGCTGATGTACCACGAGGTACCAAAGGATAAACAGATCAGCTTTGATGAGTGGGCCGATCTGATGGATAAGGTATATAAGATTAATAATAACGGCAAATTTGCTATTGTGTTTGCTCTGATGTGCGCATTCCGTAGCAATATTCACTGCATCGATCGTATCTTTACAGCACCGTTCTTTGCAGGCCCCATGTCTTCAGGAAAAACACAAATTGCGATATCCATTCGCTCGCTCTTTGTTTCACCTCACACATCAATCTTCAACCTCAATACCGGTACCGATGCTGCCATGCAGACATACATGGCCAGCTTTAAGGATGTGCCTGTAGTGCTGGATGAGTTCAATCAGAAGGATCTGTCGCCAATAAAGCTGCAGGCCCTGAAGTCGATCGTGTATGATGGAGAGGCCAAACAGAAACGTAAGAGTAACAGCGATAAGGATATGATGAGTGAGAAGGTGTTTACACCAGTTATTGTCTGTGGCCAGGAACCGCCCGTGGGCATGGATGATAACTCACTCACATCGCGTATGGTAATATGCCAGGTACCAAAGCCCACCAACCGCACCCAAGAGGAAACAGAGCTCTTCGACAGATTGAAGAGCCTGGAAGATCCTGCCAGGGGTGGTGGACTTCATAATATTCTGCTTGAAGTGCTTTCCCTGCGCCCTCAGGTGATGGACCACTTCCGACAGCTCAGGCAGGAGGCCTACGAAGAGCTGAAGGCCGGTGTAGTCAATGAGGGAGTACGTGACCGTCTGATGAAGACGTTTTCTCTATTTCTTGGCATGGTGAAGCTGGTAGAACAGTATTCTCGTTTCCATCTACCCTTCACCTATGCCGAGTTCTTTGGCCTGGTACAGGTAAAGATCGACCAGCAGATGAAACTTATCAGCAGTACCGACAAGCTGGCTGCCTTCTTTACCAGTGTGAACGCTCTGATCGATACCCATAAGATTGTGGCCGGTCGCGACTTCCAGATCCGTATTGGCGGTAAGCTATCTGGTAAGGATCGTGATGGTAACGCCAAGACGTTCACCTTTGGAATCGACCAAGAGATCCTGCTGCTGCGTGTATCAACAGTATTCAATATAGTGGCCAGCAATGGCCGACTTGAAGACAACGCCAACCAGAGTACCATAGCCCAGAACCTAGAGAGCCATCCATCATACTTAGGAACAGTGGCCACAGCCCGATTTAAATGGACTGAGATCATCGAAAAGAAGGAAGGTGATAAGGTAATCAAGGATGAAGTAGAAAAGGGCTTGAGCACTTCTGCAGTACTGCTTGATTACAGATTATTCCTGAAGGATTATACCGACTTCCGTCGTGGTAATGAAGATGTGGAAGTGTATGAAAAGAGTGGGGAACAGGCAAGAATCTTTTGAATAACCACTGATAAAAACCCTGTTGGTTGCAGGGTAATTTCTGATTCAACTACCGCTCCAACCGTCCGTGAGGATCGTTGGGGCTCTTTTTATCTCTATAGTATATAGAGTAGAATCCCCCAAGTTACGGCTACAAAATTAAATATTCCTGTTGATATCTCCAAGCATTTTAACACTTTTCTTCTGGCGAAATAACATTTTACAATTTCGGCTTCGTTTGGCGCGCATTTTCCCCCGCACCCCCAAATTTGATAAAGAAAAGCCTATAAATGCAATTTTGAACGCTAAAAAATTTCGAAAAAACCGTCCTACACGTCCTACAATCCTACAAAGGCAAACATCGTTCAAACCCTTATTTTTACTTAACTTATTGATTATTAACTACTTATATATAAAATTAGTAGTAAAATATGAATGTAGGATTGTAGGAAATTTGTAGGACGCTGTAGGAAATAGCCCTCGTTTTGTAGGAAGTTTGTAGGAAGGCGTTTTTAGTGAATGGTGTACACTCAATAAGGCCCGTTTTTGTCAAATTGGCCCAAAAATGGTGTTTTGTAGGATGCTGGAGGTCGTTTTGTAGGTCGTTTCTACGTGTTTGTAGGACGGTTGTAGGACGATTTTTATTATAGTTTAACTTTAGCAAAGTTGTATAATATACTGATAATTTGTATCTTTGCAGACGTGTATTATATAGCTTGTAGGATTGTAGGACGTTTTTTTCAAAAAATCAACACCAAATATAGCGATGGAAAAAGAAGATTGCCTAAAACGGAGAACTGCTTCTATCAGCGTAGAGCCATATTTAGCGACCTATGCACAAAAGAAGTTTGATATCGACCCGAAAACGGGTGGAATAAAGATTCCTGACAAATTCAATCTGTATCATGCTGTATGGCACGCCATGGCCAAGTGGCCACTGGAGCGATGGCATATCGGAGTAAAGCGCCGTGTGGATAATCCCCAGGGCAATCTACTGATACATCTACCGGATTGCCGTGAGGGTGGGGCGCGTAAGAATCCACTCTACTGGAACTATATATCGCCGCGATCGGCGCGAGTTATCAACCGTGAACTGAAGCGACTCTTCGATTGGGAGTTCCATCATTACGTGGAAATACTTCTGGAGTACCATCCGGATATCACCAAGAAAGAAGCTATAGCCAGGTTTGCCAAGAAATATGCCTTAGGTATTGATACTGAAGATGCGCTGCTGAAGAACTTCCAGCGCCACGAAAAAGCCGTTAGAATATTCTTAGGGTTAAAAAAGAATAAAACCTCAGAAAATAAAGTTAAATCCACGGGGCTTTCGCCTACCGATTTGTCCGCGTATAATGCGCCACTTTTAGCGCTGGCCACTAACAGTATGCTGCCGCAAGTAATAAACGAGGGATTGCGGCTGCTTTGTGAATCAACCAAAGATAAGGATGATGCATAGAAATGAGGTGTATATAATAAATTAGAGTCTTTGTGCCTACATCTTATTATATATAACTTTGCGCCATAAACAATTAGTTGTTATGGCATTTTCTACGTTATATTACACAATCCTGAACAAGCCGTTCTTTATTGACTTGCGTCGCATCGACGCCCAGGCAGTTCTTATCGATAAGTTCTTATCTCGCGATATCGCGGATATGAGCGATGTTCGTCTGAGTGATTCGAAACCACTCATGAAGGCTGGTAAGTATAGTGACGCTCCAGAAGGATCTGTCGCTGTTATTACCCTTAAAGGTGATATGCTGAAGGATGGTACCATGTGTTCGTATGGTACCGAAGAGATTGCAGCTGCTATTCGTGAAGCTGCTGCATCGCCAAAGATTATTGGCATTCGCCTGGATATCGATTCTGGTGGTGGCGCTGTTGATGCTATCGCGCCAATGCTTGATGCTATCAGTTTTTCTCAGAGCCAGAACAAGCCAGTTGTAGCATGCTGCGATCTGTGTGCATCAGCTGCTTATTATGTGGCCTGCCATTGTAATAAGATTATGGCCGATAACGATATCTCTGCAGAGTTTGGTAGTATCGGCGTCATGATGCAGTTCCCTGACTACGCTAAGTATTATGAGCAGAAGGGTATTAAGGTACATACCATCTACTCTGATCTCTCTACCCATAAGAATGCGCCATTCGAAGCAGCTCTGAAGGGTGAGTATAAGAGCATCAAAGAGGAAATGCTGAATCCGTTGGCTCGCGAGTTCCAGCAGGCTGTAAAGAGTCATCGTCCTAACTTGGATGATAAGGTTGATGGTATTCTGAATGGTCGTATGTTCTTCGCTAAGGATGCTCTGAAGTATGGTTTGATTGATGCGATTGGTAATCGTGATGCAGCTACTGAAGAGGTTCGTAAACTGGTTGCATCAGCATCGCTGGAAGAGTATGCCGCTAATTTGTGAGTTATCATAATTGTATTTTTGTTTTAGTTATTATTAATGTGTTATGAAGTTTAAAGAAATCATGAGTCTGGTGCTGACAGTTCTCGGCATCGAGGCATTCGCCAAAGACAATGACGGTAAGGTTTTTCTCACTGACGAGCAGAAGACCGAGCTGACTGAGAAGTATGGCGAGAAGTTTGTGGCTGGTTTCGTTAGCGATCTGGCCAAGTATCAGGAGGAGGCATCTAGCGCCCAGCCGCTTACTGCAGAGGAGCGTTTAGCTTTCGACGCTAGCCGTAAGGAGGTTGAGAAGCTGAAAGCTCAGATTGAGCAGATGAAGAAGGCTGAAGTTGACTTCCAGGCTACTATCAAGAAACTGGAGGGAGAGGCTGCCAATAAGGGTGGTGTAAAGGTTGAGGTTTCTGCTATTGAGCAGGCTGCTATCAAGGCAGGTGTGGATCTGAACCTGAAACACAACCGTTACTTGGTTGACTTCCTGCAAGGTAAGGTAAGTGCTGCCTACAGTGGCGATAGCACCATCGACACCCAGGAGCTGAAGAAGGAGTTTGGTAAGTACGTAGACTCTAACCGTCTGGAGATCCTGAAGAGTCTGTTTGGTGCTACTGAGAGTACTCAGTTTATGAGCACTATTATTACCGATAAGACTGAGGTTCGTGCTAACCAGGCCAGCATTATCGGTTCGGTTCTTCAGCAGTTCGTTCCTGCATGGACTCCATCGGGCGCCGCTAAGTTCCATCCTCTTACCATTAAGAACTTCAAGTGCAAGTTCAATGTACCAATTATCCCTTCCGACATCATGGAGGATATTCTGGGCTACATGTACGACGAGCAGGCTTCACAGCTGCAGTCAATGCCTGTAGTTCGTTACATCCTGAAGCAGCTCATCCTTCCTAAACTGGATGAGGAACGCGAGCAGGCTCTGGCTGTTGGTAAGTACGTTGAGAACGAGGCCGATCAGCACGGTGAGTACACAGCATCTTCACCACTGGAGACCATGGATGGCTACCTCACTCAGCTGGTGGTTAAGTTTGTGGCTGACTACGAACAGGAAGACACCACTAAGCTTTCTGGTGTTCGTTGGCTGCAGAAGGGTAAGCAGATTGATCCTACAGAGAAGAACGTGCGTACCATCATCGATGCAGCCGTTAAGGAGGTAAGCGACAACTATCCTCTCTACGCTAAAAAGAAGATGAAGGTACATATCGATCCAGTTCTGGCTGACGCTTATCGTCGCGAGTACCTGGAAGAGTACAAGTGGTTGAAGAACCAGGATGGTACCCATAAGAACGATATCGACTTCTCTAACTTCGAGTTCGGCGAGTGCGAAGGTATGCGTGGTACCGGTTGCTTCTTTATCACTCCAAAGGAGAACTTCAAGCACCTGATGAGCCAGAATCCTCAGAATGTGAAGCTGCGCTTCCAGGAGCAGGATTATATGGTTAAGATCTTTGGTGAGTGGTGGGAAGGTGCAGGCTTCTGGATGGCAGAGGCAATCTTCGCCTACATCTCTCCGGAGTATGCAGACGTGGAGCCTGCCGTTGATCCAACCCCAACACCAGACCCAACTCCAACACCAGATCCAACTCCAGCCGCCAAGACTGATGTAACTGTTGCTTTCGCTAGCGATACAGCTTCAGCTACCATGGGTCAGGAGTTTGAGAGTCCTGTAGCTACTATTACTCCAAGCGGTAAGACTTTGAAGTACTCTTCGAGCGATACTGCAGTAGCTACCGTTAACGAGGATACTGGCGTGGTTACTCTGGTAGCAGCTGGTGAGACCGTTATCACAGCAGCCTTTGCTGGCGACGACGAGTACAACGCCGGTAGCGACAGCTACACGCTGACAGTAACAGGTGAGGGCATTTAATGCCCCACCTTCTAGTGTTTAATCATTTAAATATCTAAGAATATGGCTGCATATAGCATGGTAAGTGTACCCAAGCAGGGCAACAATCCTGGAATGCCTGAGGGTAAGAAAAATGTGGTGATCATCTTTGATTTCGAGCAGGTTAAGACCTACACCCGCGACGAGAAGGGTGTAACAGTATCTGCCTTCGAACTGAACACCGGTGTAACGCCTATTGGTTTGTTTGTGAACGAGGCCACTATTGATGCTGGCGACGAGGTGGAGGGTGATGCATACGCACGTGGATTTATCCACCACGTAAACGCCGACCATCCTGGTACTGAGGCGGCTGTAGCAGAGTTTAAGGCAAATAATATTAACGCCAATCTGGGTGTTATTATTATGCCTTGCGACCCAAGCGCTACTACTGCCAAGATCTATGGCACTCCCTGCGCCCCTCTGAAGATGCAGGCTGCCAACGAGCAGGATACCAACGAGGCTCATAACAACCATTTTGAGTTGAAGACAGAGCAGCGCACCTATCCTGTAGGTATCATGGCTAAGACTCTGATTCCAGCAACCGATAACAACGATATCAACGCCTATCTGGGACTCCCTGTTCCATCAGGTGTATAATCGTTGGTTGATGTCTTAATCATACGCGGCACTTATTTCGCGATAAGTGCCGTTTATTGTAAAACTTGAAAATCAATTAGTTATGACAAAGAAGAATGAAACCAAGAGTTCCGCTAAATCAGAACAGCAAGCAGCTATCGAAGCGCCTGCAACCGTTGAAACTCCTGCAGTTACCGAAGCACCAACTGACAGCAAAGGATGCGAGGCTGTAACGGTAATAGTGATTGAAAGCGAGGATTTTGCTGGTGATATCGCTGTACGCAGTGTGAAGCAGAATCTGAAGGGTGTAGATGCTGATATCCAGGTTGTAAAAGGTGATTTGAATGTTGAGACGCTTAAATCATCGCTGGACTTTGTTCAGACAGAACGTATTATCCTAATGACAGCCAACATGATCATTCTGAATCCTGTTCTGCTTAGCGATATCGCTTTGGTGAAGGCAAAGAAGATGGGTAATACTATCACAGCCAACACCGGTATGCCTGTAATGGTCCACAAATCGGCACTGGATGCATTGCTGAAGGAAGCCGAAGAGGCCAACCAGCCGCATATTGATATACTGGATACTTATTTCCCAGGCACAGTTCCTACCGGCTTTACGCCTTTTATCCTGGGCGACTGGAATAAGGATCCGTTCGTACTGCCTGTGGTATCAAAGAACCCCAGCATCGAGGCTATTGGTAAGTTCGCTGAATGGAAGAAATTTATGCATATCGGCCCTGACTCGTGGAGTGAGGATCTGAAAGCCTATCTCGAAAACCGCTTTAAAGCATGAGGTTTACCAGTAGGATAGAATACAATAAGGCACGGATTACACAACAACCCGTGAAGTCCGTGCCTATTAAAAAAACAGCGCCAAAGCTCCGCGAGCGTTGGCCATTCCTTAATAGCCCAAATGTGCCTGTAGAACTGCAGGCACTCGTTACCCAGCGTATTACTCGATGGCACGAGTATACGGATCTATACCAGCAGCTACGCGACTGTGAAGATATCGATCAGTTGTCAAATAAAGCTGGACAACTGCTGGATGCTTACCTGGATGCACAGGCGATAGCCAAAGAACTGGATTACTACCAGCAGAATAAGAAAATGCTAGGTAAACATCCATTGTGCCGACATTATAAGCAGCTGGTACAGCTGCGATCATGCAGCATAAAAGAGCTGCTGCGCGAACAAAAGAAAACCCGCAATAACATCTGGCGTGTAAACAGTGAGATGAAGAAAGGTGATAAACCTCATCTCGACGCTAAGCGCCTGCAGAAGCTGCAGGAGTACCAGATGAAGTTGCAAGAGATAAATCGACTGTTAGATGAGTAAATACCAGGATTCATATTTTCTGAAGCTTCAGGACCATATAGCTAACGGTTCTAAAGATGAGTTGACTGTAGAGGAAAGTGATTATGAAGATCTTCTTTTCTCTGTAGCCGGTATTATACGTCGTGAAGGAAAACCGGCAGCTATGGCATGGCTGAAAGCTGATAAAGGCTGTACGCGCCATGTGTCTGAACGCCTCTGTTACGAAGCAATTAATCTGTTCTATGCTACCGATTATGTGCGCGCTGAAGCTTGGCGTAATGTACTGTTCGAAAAGATGATGAATGCGGCTCGCCTCTGGGAGAAAAAACATATCATCTTCGATGAAGATACTGGAGAGACAAGTAGTAATGCTACAGCCAAGGAATATGATGCCTATACCAAGATAATTAAAGTGGCTGCAGACTTAAAACGCCTGAGTGAGCGCGATGCTGATGCCGTTCCACTAAATATTAAGAATCAGCAGATAAATATCTATGGTACCAACGCCCAGGATGTAGGTATTCCTGCGACAGATAAGCGCGCTATTCTGCAGGCTGATTACTTCAAGACGCTTCCAAAGAAACATCAGAAGCGCCTGGAAATGGAAGCGGGTTTGAAGCCGCTAGATATCGATGCTATGCTTGATAGTTCAATAGAGCTGGCCAATGAAGTTACAGGAGAGTGAAGGTGTTAATCGCCGCTATATTAATCAGTACGCCATGGTGGCAGCGCTCACTATGCCACAGAACTTTATTGGCGTGCTGGGACGTGGATCTGCTAAGACTACACAGTTCCAGGCTATGCGCATACAACAGGCGGTGATGGAATGCCCTGGAGCTCCTTTTGTGTGGGTAACAGATACCTATACCAATCTACACCAGAATGTTATCCCTTCTGTGCTCGAAGGCCTCAGGTTTCTGGGGTGGGAAGAGAATATACATTTTGTTATCGACAAGATACCTCCCATCGAGTGGCAGCGCCAGATGTATAATGTGTGCGATAAGTACAAACAGGTGATGACGTTCTACAACGGCTTTACTTTTACCTTCGTGTCACTCGATCGCCCGTCTATTGGTGCTGGTCGTTCGTATGTGGGCCTGTTTGGTGATGAGGTGAAATACTGGCCAGAGGCTAAGTTTACCAACATCCGCAAGGCTGTACGTGGTTATCGCGCCCGATATGGCGATAACCCCTGGTACCGAAGTCTTAGCCTTACCACCGATATGCCTAACCCTAACCATGCAGGCGAATATACCTGGGTGATGAAGTTGGTTAAGCTAATGGATAAGGAGAAAATAAAGCTGCTGCTACAAACCGGCCAGGCGCTGAATGAGTGCAGGCGCGAATATGCCCGTGCTCTGCAGACCTGTAATGAACGAGCTATCCAACTAGCTGAGCGCAATATGAAACGCTGGGAGGCGCGCTGGAATGATCTACGCTGCAATACTACACTCTTTATGGTAGCATCTACGCTGATAAACGCCGATGTTTTGGGTGAAGAGTACTTCCAGGAAGAAATGGCTGCAGGGCTGGAAGGTGTTGATACCAACCTGCTTTCGATACCTCAGAAGCTGACAGCCGATCAGAAATTCTACTGTACACTATCAGCGCGCGACTTCTATCACGACGGTACCCGTAACGACGTACTCGAAAAGCATCCTTACGGATGGGATCCTGATTGTACCATATTGCGCTATCTCGATACCAATAGCCCTATAGATGGTGGTATGGATGATGGAAACATGAAGAGTTTATTGATTGGTCAGCGAAAGGGCCGCGAGTATCGTGTACTAAAAGAGCTCTACACCCTTCCACCTGAGAACGAGCGACAGTTGGCTGATAAGTTCCTGGCATACTTTAAACACCACAAATGCAAACTGCTGCGACTGTACTACGATCGCGCTATGAATGCCTATCAGAAGGTTGGTAATAGTGCCATGCAGCGCATTAAAAAAGCCATAGAATACGATGCTGATGGTAATCGCACTGGTTGGCGTGTACAGCTGATGAGCTTAGGCCAGGGAACTATCTATTCGAACACGGAGTACAACTTCTTTAGCTCGCTGTTTGCTCGCGATCTGCAGAAACAATTGTTCGTACTGCTGATAGACGCCCAGAACTGTCCTAACCTGAAGGCAGAAATGGAGAATGCGCCTGTAAAGGTGGTGAAGGACGAACGCTCTGGCCGCAAGGAAATACGTAAGGATAAACGAGGCGAACGACTGCCTGCAGCACGTCTACCTCAGGAGAGTACCAACCTTACTGATGCCCTTAAATATCTGATATTGCGCCGTGAATGGGCCAATTTGTGGCAGAATTCTACCAAAAAAACGGTGATAGACCCTAAATAAGACTTAAAAAGGGCGAATAAACCTATATAATTTGAACAAAAATAGCCGTTTTTGAGGGTGTTTTTCAATGACAAAAATCGCGAAACCCGCATAAATAGGGCATTTCGGGAAGGGCAGATGAAAAATAAGGCTTGTGGTCGCACGTTTCGGGCCGGCCCGCCCTCAACTCGATTTGCGATTGCAAGTCTCCGAAATCTGTCGGAAATATGACTGAACCCTAGTGGGCAATGTCCTTTCGACTACATCTTATAAATAGTATATTTGCAGCAAAGTTATGAATGATAGAGAAATGGGAAACGGAAAGATTGTTAACCGCGTTGGCCGGTTCGGCCTGGTTGATACCAGTGTAGGCACCTATGCTGTGGCTATGAGTGGCCATTATCACCAACAGTCGCTTAGTTCGTTCTTTGATCTGAGTGGGCGCAGCTGGGATAAGGATCCTCAGAGTGTAGCCGGTGTGATGGTGGTACCATGGGGACCTGATGATCAGATGCCCAGAATGATACGCGATCTATTGGAGAAGAATAATATCGGACCTGGTATCCTGCAGCGTAAGCTTGGATTGATATACGGTCAGGGTGTACAGTTGTATCGCCATAAGGTAGAGAACAATGAAGTACAACAGGAATGGATCCAGGATCCTGATGTGCAGGCTTGGCTTGATACCTGGGATTATCAGCGTTATGTACGCGAGGCTTTACTGGAGTATCTGCACATGGGTGGCCACTTCACTCTGTACCAGAGCGGTAAGAGTGTTCGTATAGGTAAGGCATGGATCCATTCATTGAAATGTATGCCTAGCGCCGACTGTCGCTTTGTGTGGCCAGATCCTAATCGTACACCTGAGCTGGAAGATATTACTCAGATTCTGGTAGGCGATATGGAGCGCTGGCGGCAGCTGCAGATCTTCCCTCGTTTTGATAAGTGGCACCCAGCTAATCATGAAGCTGCAGTACAGTATCACGCATTACGCTCATTCGGTAGAAATATCTATGCAATAAGTTCGTTCCATGGCTCGATACCATGGATGCAAGACGCTAACGATATCCCTGAGATCGTGCGAGCTCTTAACGACAATGTGATAGCTGCTGCTTACATTGTACACGAGCCTCAGGCCTACTGGCAGGAAAAACGAATGCAGATAGAGCAGGATTATCCCGAATGGCAGGATTCTGAGGTAGAGAAGAAACTGAACCAGCTACGCGACCAGGTAACAACACAGATAGCCGACGTAATGGCCGGTAAGGAAAATGCGGGTAAGTTCTTTACCTGTGTAGACTTTGTAGATGAAATGGGGCACGAGCAATCATGGAAAATAGAACCTATTGAGTTGAATCTGGATAAGTATATCGAGGCTCAGAAAGCAATCTCGAAGATGGCTGACAGTGCTACTACCAGCGCGATGGGTCTCAATCCCTCGCTCTCAAATATCATCATCGATGGTAAGAGTGATTCTGGTAGCCAGATGCTTTACGCCTTGAAGATTTTCTATGGCGCTGATACTGTGATACCAGAGCAGATTGTGCTCGAAGCTCTGAATGATGCGTTACGTATAAACTTCCCTGAGAAGCGGGATCTGTATTTTGGCTTCTATCACAAGACTATCCAGAAAGAGGATAATGTGAGTGCCGGCGATCGAATGACAAACCAGCAGTAGTATGAAACAACAATATATTGAGATTCCCAATACATGGGATGAGCTGACAGAGGCCGACTGGCGCGAGCTGCTGAAGATACGCCAGAAGGTAGTAAACCACGGTGGTAGATATTCCGAACTGGATATCACTACTGAAACGGCTCGTATACTGCTGAAGAACCGTGGTGTTAAGCTGCAGCTAAACAACCAGAACTATATCCTGCTGGTGGGCAATCTGGCTAAAACTTTGGGATGGTTATGGCATGCTGAAGGTAATCAGATATCGCTGATGTATAAAACTACCTGGAACCGATTGCCAAAGGTACGTGATTGGTATGGCCCATTGGATCATGGTGCCGATATCATGTTTGGCGAGTTCCGTATGGCTGTGGGTATCCTGAAGCAATACGAGCAGCAGCCAGACGAAATACATCTTAATGTATTAGCAGGCTTGCTGTACCGTCCTAAAGCTACGAAGAAAATGCAGCAGCTGCAGCAGCTACGACTAC
>JAEEGK010016643.1_pt1 | contig 16128 bp, 14 predicted proteins | sample 8958771 | NCBI WGS metagenome assembly JAEEGK01 (sample SAMN16246547, study PRJNA631951) | gut metagenome | biome: gut microbiome; feature: rumen; material: SC-attached | host: Bos | place: Iran: Karaj | collected 2018-10
CTACGGCTTGGCGATAGATTGGGTCGGCACAGTCGCCAGCGGCAAAAACGCCTTCAATGTTCGTCGAAGTCGAAGGTTGGTTGGTCAAGATGTAGCCGTTTTCGTCCATAGAAATCTGTCCGGCGAGAAAATCCGTCTGCGGCTTGCGTCCAACGGCGGCAAAATATCCCGTTACTGGAATTTGGCGCGAGGATTCTTCTGACGTGCCACGGCGGTAGGTCACAGTGACGCCCTCTACCCCATTGTCGCCATAGATGTCCGTTACAACGTGCTCGGTGAGGAGTTCGATGTTCGGAATGTCCTTCATACGGTCTTGTAGGATTTTGGAGGCGCGGAGATACGGTTTGCGGACTGCGAGATATACCTTGTTGCAAATTTTGCTGAGGTAGATGGCATCGCCAACGGCAGTGTCGCCGCCGCCAACCACAATTACATCCTGTTTGCGGTAGAAAAATCCGTCACACACCGCACACGCCGAAACGCCCTGACCTCTGTATTTTTGCTCGGCGGGAAGTCCTGTGTATTTGGCAGTTGCACCAGTGGCAATGATTACAGTGTCGGCAGTCCACTCGTTGCCATCGTCGGTAAAAAGACGGAACGGACGCTGAGAAAAGTCAGCCTTCACGATTTCGCCAGTCACGAGTTCTGTACCAAACTTAACTGCCTGTTGCTCCATCAGTTGCATCAGGTCGTAGCCGCCAATGGCATCAGGGAAACCGGGATAGTTTTCGATTTCGTGGGTGTCGGTGAGTTGACCACCCTGCTGTGGGCCGGCGATTATGGTGTTTTTTATGCTTGCCCTCGAAAGGTACAGCCCTGCCGTGTATCCTGCCGGGCCTGAGCCTATTATAAGACATTTTTTGTGTGTTGTAGCCATAATGAATTATTTTTTATCGTTTCAAAATCAGGAAAATTGCGGGACGCTTGTCGATGTCCACTTTTTGCTGTTTCCACGCCGAAACGGGCATTGTCTTTATGTATTCCGTCGGCAGTGTGATGTCGCAGGCAATAGTTAGCAATGTATTACCACTCAGCGTGTTACATAGTGTTTCGATGAAAGAATTATTGCGATACGGCGTCTCAATGAAAATTTGCGTTTGGTTGAGTTTTTGAGAAATGTCTTCAAGTCGTTTGATGGCCTTGGCGCGGTCGGGATTTTTGATGGGGAGGTAACCATTGAAGGCAAAACTCTGACCATTCAATCCGCTCGCCATCACCGACAGCAATATCGACGAGGGTCCCACAAGCGGCACTACCTGTATGCCCATTCGGTGCGCGCTCAACGCTACACTCGCCCCAGGGTCGGCGACTCCGGGACAGCCCGCCTCCGAAATCACGCCAAGGTCGTTGCCGTTTTTAACAACGTCGAAATACACAGAATAATCAAAATTCTTGTTGTGCTTGTCCATTTCGTGTATTGTAATCTGCGGCAGCAACTCCCTCATTCCCAACGAAATGAAATAGTGCCGCGCAGTCTTGGCGTTTTCAGCGATGAAATACCTAAGCCGCTTGATTACATCCAATACAAACGGCGGCAGAAACACACTATGCTCCACCTCGCCAAGGTTCATCGGTATCATATATATTTTGCCCATTGCTTTTTTAATGCATAATTCACAATTCATAATTCATAATTGCCATCCGGCGGATGCCAAATCTCTCCTCTTTCCTCTCTCCTCTTTAAATATTTCCTCACTCCTCTTTTCTGTCCTCCCAACTTTCGTCTTCGGCGGGAGTTTCAGGTTCGGTGGATTCGGGTTCAGTATTTTCGTCGGGGGTGTTCTCATCGACGTCAACACCCTCTTCAAGTTCGTCGGTGTCCTTCTTGATTTTTTCGCGCTTGGTGTAATATTTTTCGCCTTTGCCGAAGGGGACAAGGTACGATACGCCGAGTGCAAGATGACGCGACGTCATATAATTCATCAATGAGAGTTTGCCGAGGTCTTTCATCTTCGACATGCCAACTGAGCCGCGCCCCAAAATCTCAAAAACGCCGTATTTGGTGCATATCGCAATGCCCGCCTCGCCGTAAAGTCCGTAAGAAAGTCTATTGTAACTACCTGAATGTATGCGAGATACAATTGACGAATCAATATTATCAATGTTGGTCTTGGGCTTGGAACTATCAAGATAAACATTGAAATACGGGCCAATAGCAAAGACCGCCTTCACCGAATATTTGCCAATGTTGACATGCGCCAATAGCGGCACGGTGACATATTTCATATTTTGCTTGTAATACGTGGAATCGTCTGGCTCGATGCGGAATCCCACATAATCATAATTAACCTCCGCCTGAAAACCTATCAAATTGCTAAGTTCCAGGTGTTTGTACACGAAACCGCCGCCATAGCCCGGCTCGGCGAATATCTTGCGCTTCATACCCGAGGAGTCCACGGCGATGGAGTTCATCGAGTAATAGCCATTGACGCCAAAAAGATGCTGCGCCGTGCAATCCGTCTGCACGACCGCCGCCAAAACTGCCAATATTATTATAATTCTTGTCATCTGTAAAAAAATGATTTTCATTCGGACGGCAAAGTTACAATTAATAGGCAACTTTTGGAAATTTCCCGTAACAAAAAATTATCGGGTCGGGCGTATAAAGCGATTTTCCGCACTGCTGACTCGCCGCACGGCAGCCTCCTTTGCAGATAACAAACTTGTTGCAGTCCTTGCAAAAATCCGGCACGGCGTCCTTCCAAAGCGTTAGCGACGGATGATTCCAAATATCCTCCACCGTATCCGTGAAAATATTGCCAAGCACCACGGGCGAATGGTTGCAAAACCTCACATTCCCGTTGTAATCTATTGTAACAGGGCGTTTTGCAAGATCGGTGCTGCACGACGAAAATTGTATTCCGCGATAATCCTTCGGGTCGAGGATGCACACCGGAGTGCAGACGCTTGATAGTATCGTAAGTCCCTGAGCCAAAGCCTCATCCGAAACTTCACGGTATGCTTTTATAAGTTGCTGTTCCGTAGGCAGGATTTCCATCGGGGCAGACGCACCTTCGCCGCCTATATTATAACGGTTGAGCATTATCCGCTTGATGCCGAGCGAAGCAATAAAACTCACTGTATCAGCGGCTTGGTCGGCATTATATTTTGTAAGCACTACGACACCCACGGGCGTTATTCCTGCGGATTGGAGGGTTTTTATTACCGCCAATGACTTAGCCTGCGAACCCTTGCAGCGTGTCATAAAGTCGTGTATTTCAGGGTCATAACAATGGATTGGCAGTTCAAAAAGTTCTACGCCGAGCCGAGTGAGTTGCAGATATTGGTCGGGCGGGGCGAAGTTGCCATTGGAGATAACGCCTACCTTTGCGCCTTTGAGCCGGGCGGTCAATACGAGTTCGCTAAAACGCTCACCCATAAAAGGTTCGCCACCAGTAAATGTTATCTGACCCACGACAAACACCTTGAAAATCCTCAGCAAAGCCTTCCTCGCCGCCTGGTACGACGATGGCAACGGCTGCGCATCCCCGTTTTTGTGATGATTGTAACAAAAACGGCATCTGAGGTTGCAACTCATTGTTACCTCGTAACTTACAAGCGGCAATTTGGGTTTCATTGCTTGTCGTCGTTCTTTATGGCAAAGGTTATCGTGGTGACATACTGGCTATTGTCACCATCTAACGCGCCCTCTGTGAGATGGAGTTCGTAACTGCCGGGAGTGGCTTTTTTGCCAGTTGCAATCGTAAATTTGCCCGTTGTGTCCATCTCAATCGCGCCTTTGGCAAACTCCACGTCACTGTCTTTCGGCGTTAGTTTATAGAAAAACTTGCCATCCTCACCTTGTTTTTCGCCGGTGAGAGTCAAAGTGGGATTGTTGGAAATTGTTTTGAGGTCAAAACGGTACGGCTCGTATGCCACATCGTAGCACATCACTTCGGGCTCGCCAGTGTCGGGCGGACGCGCCGTGTCGTAGCAAGTCGGCTGGAAAACTCCGCAACCGCTCGCGCCGCCAATGATGCTCGAAAGAGTCAGGAGCATACCTCCAACCCGCAATTTTTTATCAACCCAAAATTCCGACTTGCCCCGCGTCAAGAACACCACGACCGCCACAAGCCCAAACGCAATGCCCACAAACACAATTGCAAACACCGCCAATATCTTGTTGCCCATATAGTTGCAGTTTTATAATGTTATACATCAATGATTGCTGCCGTCAAAGATAAGGAAAAAAATTTTATAATTCAACAAGTCGAAACAAAAATGTATCTTTACTTTTCATCGTCATAGTGTCCGTATGCGGAGACAACGAGTACGAGGATTTCTGCGCCGTGTATTTCATAAACGAGGCGGTGCTCTTGATTGATGCGTCGAGACCATGCACCTTGTTTATCCTCGCGGAGCGGTTTAGGGATGCCTGAACCTGTGGTTGGGTGTTCTTCCAACTCGACAAGGAGACGGAGAAGTTTTTTATAGGCAGTTGGTGCTTTCTTTCGGAGCTTATTGACATCATCAATTGCTTGGGGTGTGAAGTCAACTTTGTACATGGCTCATACGTGTAAAAAATTGGTCGAATGTTTCATCGTCGCGCTTTGAATAGACTTTGCCCTCTCGTGCCTGTTGGCGGGAGCGTTCGAGTTTTGCGAAAAACTCTGCTTTTGTCATTTCTGTGGGGTCAGACTTCTTGCAGGTAAGCGACCTGAAGAAGTCTAACACCTGCTGGAGGATGTCTTCATTGTCGGCGTACAAGTCCATTTCTCGGGTCAGTTCCGCCCTAAGTTGTATTGCTGTCATGATGTTTTGGTGTTTGGTTTGTGCTGCAAATGTAATCAAAATTGAACCAATTTGCAAAGGTTACCCAAAATAATTGCAAAAAAACTTGGGAAGGCAACGTAAATACACACTTACTCCGTCAGGCTAACGCTCTGACCATCATTGAGACTGACAACGTGCCATTCGTCGCCAAATTGTTTTGCAAACATCTCTGGACTATCCGTATGGATGGGGATAATGGCCTTTGGCTGAAGTATTTGGAAAAATTTGCGCAAATCTTCCATATCAATATGTCCGCTGGTATGCATATAAACATAGTTGCCATCCAAAGAATTGGCAAGATTATCTTTATAAGCTGCTGTTCCTTCTTTGACGTAGCCGTCCCACATAGACAGCACTTTAACTTTTTATCCTGGTATTTGCTCAATAAAATTGTCAAACTTTTCAATACTCCGAACAGCAATAACATAACCTTTACCAAGAAGCTCTTTAAAACTATCAGTCACAAGGAATTGTCCCCTCTGAGACATCAAAGGTTTGGGCTCAAATTGACCATACTTAAACAAATCGGAGTTAGTCCACATAGATTTGCTTTTGACTACAACATCCATTATCTCTTTCTGGTAACTATCGACATAAAAAGGTCTTCCAACTGCTAATGCTGCACGATAAATGGCGAACAGTCTGTCAATATTGGTGGACGAGAGGTAAACAACGGTGTATTTATTATCCTTGAACAAAGAAACAAAATCATTTTGAAGTGCTGATTCACTCTTGCTGGCTGCACTATTTCGCATAATATTGGTAGCCTCACAAACTACATAATCGACCTTGCCAACATATTTTTTTATCATATCAAAGAATCTACCGCTTCTGAAACCATGCAAGCGGAAATCTCCTGTATGATAAACAATCACGCCATCGGCCTCAATCCTGAATGCGTATGCATCAAATGCAGAATGATCCACCGTCAAGGGCTTTATTTTAAAAGACCCAAACGTGAAATTCTTTCCTGCCTCAAAAGTTTGCGCATTTTGCAGGAGATTTGCCATGTATTCGTGAGCGGGGAATTGGTACTTCAAACGGTCTGACAGAATCAACTGTATTTTACGAGCGACTTCCCCTATATATATAGGCAATCCCTCTGGCAATTTTGTTATATTGCCAATGTGGTCATTATGATAATGAGTAATGAGCAACGCACTTTTCGACAAGTCGCCATACGTCAATCCTTCTACCTGCAAATCTCCGGTCTTTGGTCCGCCAGGCAACTCCTCGCCATAATCGACAAAAAGACGCCAGCCATTATGTTCGTATTCTGTGACACAACCGCCTATTTGGTGAGTGCCACGATGGATTGTGATGTTCATAGACTAAGAATATTTTCAACACGTTCATACTTAAACTCCACAGATTCTTTAGCCATTCCCGAATTAAGGATAGACAATACTTTGTCAATACGACCCTCAATAAGTGGGTGGAAAGAATAATTAAGGAATATTGCCTCAATAGAATTAATTTCGTTATGCTCAATAGCAGAACTCAACTCTTTAATATGACGATAGTTCTTCCTTTTAGTCTTCAATGAATCTGGGTATTTAACCGTTCCATTGACAAGGAGACGAATGGTATTGGCATAGAACAACAATTCAGAGATAATACCAACCTTATCGTTGTTCTCGACCTTCAACTCAAATATTCTCATAATACCGTTCTCCAATTGCCATAAGTCTATTTGACTTGCTCCGCGCGGTGTATAAGCATTATCTCTGAGAACATTGTTATTAAACAATCCGACAGGAAGCTGATGGTCTGCCACAGGCTTTAACGCTTCAAATATTTGACGTTCCAATTTTGCCTCACGTTTGTCAATTTTTTCGCTGTCTGCAACTTCTTGCTTACTATCTGACTTTGGATAATTGACAACAAGGGTTGGCATTAGCCTTTTAACCTCATCAATTTCGCTTCTCTTGCTTGTATCAATAGATGCCCAATCAAAAATCTCCTCAAAAAGCATTGCTCGCATTACAAAACGATTGTAATGTTTCTTCTGTGCTTTGACATCGTTTATGTCATATATTGGATTGTCCCACATCAACATAACACGGTCACAACATTCTGGCAACCATGCTAAAATACAAATAGCCCATCCTTCAAACGCAGAACCGTCAGTTTGCATATTGTCCCTTACCCCCTTGCCATCAACGTAAACAACAAGAGTTTTTCCTTCTGTTGAAAAACAAATCTGCTTAGGGAAACTAATATTAGAATTCCCTGACTTTTCTTGAAGTTTTGCTAAAATTTCTTTGTGCTCCATACTTAATTGAATTTTAATCCATCAATTTCATATTTACATCATAGCATTTGAAACACAATTTCAAGTGCTCTATTGCTAATCTAATTACATTTATCACAACAAAAAAAATACCAATTACTTTTTATCACAGACTACAAAAACAAATAACGAGTCACATTTCTGTAACTCGTTTTCGTAGCGGGAGCCGGGAATGATCCGGCGACCTCATGATTATGAATCATGCGCTCTAACCAGCTGAGCTATCCCGCCATCATTGTGTCATCTTTTATTTTGACGCTGCAAAGGTAGATACTTTTTTCGATACGTGCAAATTATTTTTGTAACTTTTTTCATATTTTTTTTTAATTGGCTGATTATAAGTACAATTAAAACACCATCATCTACAATATCACAGAGGGCGCAATCCATTGGCGTGATATTTGAGATAAAAAAATTAAACAAAATGTTTCGGCATAGACAAATTTTATATATCTTTGCACGTAGATTGGTTTCAATAAACAGTTGCAACTATGAAACTGAAAACAAAACTGCCATTGTTTACGAGTATCACGGTGTTGATGTCAATTGTCTTAATCGCCTTCAACTCAATATATAGTTTTAGGAAACAGGCAATGCAAGACATCGAATCATTCAGATCTGAAGAGACTGAATCTATCAAAAACCAGCTCGAAGACATCGTAAACATTGCATATACAATGATAGACCACGCATACCACGACAGCAATGAGAATGGTATCAGGCAGCGTTATGGATTTGACATCGAGGACACACTCATCGACTCAAACGTCAAGATGGTGGCGGTCAACACGCTCAACATAACGCTCGAAAACCTTCGTGTGCTCAAATTTGGCGTGGATGGATACCTGTGGATCAACGATTACGACCCACCGCACGCCGTTGTGATGCACGCCGCGCAGCGTCATCTCGAAGGCTCGCCGCACGTATTCTATATCGGCGAGACAGACGTCAACATGTACGACGAATATTCGGACATCGTAAAGGCAAACAACGGCGAAGGCTACCTCAAATACAGCTTCTACAAGCCTGAAACCAAGGAATGGCTGCCCAAAATCGCATTCATCAAACTTTATGAACCCCTCGGATGGATTATCGGTACTGGTGTCTACGAGGACTACATCGACAAGGCTGTGAAGGTGAAGACCGAAGACCTCAACAAGCGCATCAACGGACTTGTGCGCGATACCATCGTCATCGGTATCGTCCTGACACTCATCGCTACATTGGTGCTGTATTACTTCGGCAACTCGGTGTCGCAGCCTATCATCACTATTGAGCTCCTGCTCGACCAGATGTCAAAAGGCCTCATCGTGAAAAAACTCGACATCGACCGCAACGACGAAATCGGTCAGATGAGTAATTCTCTGAACGCCCTCATCGACGGTGTGACGGCATACGCGGGTTTTGCGCGGCAGATTGGTGAAGGTAACCTCGATTCTGACTTCAAACTCCTTTCCAAAGAGGACAACCTCGGCAACTCGCTCCTCGAAATGCGTAACTCATTGCGCCATGCCCGTTCTGAGGAGGAAAAACGTCAGCAGGAAAACAAACGCCGTCAGTGGGCTGCGGAAGGTCTTGCCGTACTCGGCGACATCATCCGTATGGGCTCGGGACGCTCATCACGGTCGATGTTCAACAAGGTGCTGCAAAAACTCACCGACTACATCAACGCGACGATGGGCGGCATCTTTGTACTCAACGACGACAACAAGGACGACATCCACCTCGTACAAGCCGCCACAGTGGCATACCAAAAGACCAAATTCGTGGAACACAAGGTATATCCTGGCGACGGCTTGGTGGGTACGTGTTACCTCGAAAAAGAAAAAATCTTCCTCACCAAACTTCCCGAACGATACATCGAAGTACACTCCGGACTTGGCGAATCAAATCCCAAGTGCCTGCTTCTCGAGCCTCTCATTATGGATGAGAACGTACTCGGCGTGCTTGAAATAGCGTCGATGGAAATCATCGAGGATTATCAGATAGATTTTATCGAACACGTGGCGCAATCTCTCGCCATCGCGATAGCATCTTACAGGATAACATCGGAAGTGAAGGATGTGGCGTAGAGAGAGGAAAGATTTAGAGAGGAATGAGGAATGAGGAATGAGGAAAGATTTTTGAATTGTGAATTAAAATAAAACATCCCATAATAATTATGTTAATATTCTACAAGTCAGCGACTTCCGCGATTTACGCCGTTAAGTTTAAGCAAGCGTTGTCGCAGGAGGATGATGAAAAGTTGGTTTGGTTGTTTGGCAATGCCCAACACCTGAGCGACAACAAGATAGCAGGCACTTTCGTAGGCCCGCGCAAGGAAATGATTACTCCGTGGAGCACCAACGCCGTGGAAATCACCCAAAACATGGGCATACAAGGCGTGGAGCGCATAGAGCGTTTTGAACCCGTGGCAGAGGGCAACGAACCCGTTTTCGACAAGATGCTGCAACGTGTGTATCAGGACATTGACGAGAATGTGTTCACAATCTCCAAGCAACCCGACCCCGTGGTGTATATCGACGACATGCGCGAGTACAACCAAAAGGAAGGCCTCGCACTCAGCGAGCAGGAAATCCAATACCTCGAAGGCCTCGGCAAGCAACTCGGCAGACGATTGACCGACTCGGAAGTGTTTGGTTTTTCGCAAGTTAACTCCGAGCATTGCAGGCACAAGATTTTTGGCGGCACGTTCATTATCGACGGCAAGGAAAAGCCAAAATCACTCTTCCAACTCATCAAAGATACTTCCAAGGCAAACCCTCGCGGCATTGTGTCCGCATACAAAGATAATGTGGCGTTCCTCGATGGACACGTCGCAGAGCAGTTTGCGCCCGAAAAGCCCGACCAGCCCTCCGAATTTGAAATCAAGGACGTGGAGACGGTGCTTTCGATGAAGGCGGAGACCCACAATTTCCCGACCACCGTGGAGCCTTTCAACGGCGCGGCAACTGGTTCGGGCGGCGAAATCCGCGACCGTATGGCGGGCGGCAAAGGCAGTTTCCCGATTGCAGGTACGGCAGTATATATGACATCGTACCCGCGTTTTGAGGACGATAGCCGCCGTTGGGAAGGTAAGGTGAAGGAGCGCAAATGGCTCTATCAGACTCCCGTGGAAATACTTATCAAGGCGTCCAACGGTGCGTCAGACTTCGGCAACAAGTTTGGACAGCCATTGATTAATGGTTCGTTGCTCACATTCGAGCACGAGGAGGACGGCAGGGTTTATGGTTTTGACAAGGTGATAATGCAGGCAGGCGGCGTTGGCTATGCGCGTCGTCAAGACAGCATCAAAGGCACTCCCACCCCCGACTTGCCCATCGTGGTACTCGGCGGTGACAATTACCGCATCGGCATGGGCGGCGGCGCAGTAAGTAGCGTTGCCACAGGTCAATACAAAAACGACATCGAACTCAACGCCGTGCAGCGTTCCAACCCCGAAATGCAGAAGCGCGTCTATAACGCCATCCGCGCAATTTCGGAAATGGACGAAAATCCGATTGTTTCCGTACACGACCACGGCGCAGGCGGACACTTGAACTGTCTCTCCGAACTCGTGGAGGACACCGGCGGCGAAATCGAAATCGCAAAACTCCCCGTCGGCGACCCAACTCTTTCGAGCAAGGAAATCATCGGCAACGAATCGCAGGAGCGTATGGGTCTTGTAATCGACCCCGCAAAAGTGGAACTCCTCCAACGCATTGCCGACCGTGAGCGCGCCCCGATGTACGTGGTGGGACACACGACCAACGATATGGTGTTTAAGTTTGTAAACCCCGACAAAACCACTCCCATCAACCTCAAACTCGAAGATTTCTTCGGCAAGCCGCCCAAGACAATTATGCGCGACGAAACCGTCAAGAGGAAATATTCGCCGCTCCGTTACAATCCGCGCAAATTTGTGGAGTATCTCTCTGAGGTACTGAAACTTGAAGGCGTCGCTTGTAAAGATTGGTTGACCAACAAGGTGGACCGCTCGGTAACAGGCAAGATTGCCCGTCAGCAGAATGTGGGCGCATTGCAACTGCCGCTTGCTGACCTTGGCGCGGTGTCAATCGACTACACCGGCACACGCGGTATGGCTACGGCTCTCGGACACGCTCCCGCAATTGCGTTGATAGACGCTGCTGCAGGTTCGAGGATGGCAATTGCTGAGGCATTGACCAACATTGTTTTCGCACCGTTGGAGAATGGCATCGACTCCATCTCCCTGAGTGCCAACTGGATGTGGCCCTGCAAAAACAAGGGCGAAGACGCTCGTCTGTATTCGGCTGTGGAGGCTGCAAGCAAATTTGCAATTGCTCTCGGCATCAACATCCCTACCGGCAAGGATTCGCTCTCGATGACCCAAAAATATCCCGACGGCAAGCAGGTAATGTCGCCCGGCACGGTAATCATCACGGCATCCGGCGAGGTGAGCGACGTCAAGAAGATTGTTACACCCAACATAAAGGACGTTCCCGAATCCACACTTATATATATAGACTTCTCCAACTCGTCGCCGTCGTTGGGCGGATCGAGTTTTGCACAAGTCTTGGGCGGATTGGGCTACGACTGTCCCGATGTGGCAAGTCCCAAGGCGTTCCGCGAAACATTCAACGCCGTGCAGACGCTTATAAATCAAGGACTTGTATTGGCAGGACACGACGTTTCGGCGGGCGGTATCATCGTTACGCTGTTGGAGATGTGCTTTGCCAACGTGAATGGCGGCGTTGACTTCCGCGTGAAGGACGACGACATGTGCCGCGCACTGTTTAGCGAGAATGCGGGCGTTGTAATCCAAGTATCCGACCTCCGCAGCGTGGAGCAAATACTCAAAACCGCCAACGCCGACTACACCATCATCGGCAAACCCGTGCCGGAGCGTGCGTTGGTAGTACGCCACGATTTCAATATGACCAAAATCGACATCGACCTCTGCCGCGACCAGTGGATGCACACGTCGTATTTGCTCGACAGGTTGCAGACCGCACAGCCCTGCGCCGACGCTCGATACAATAATTACAAGAAGCAACCATTGGAGTTCAAGTTCCCGTCGGATTTTAGCGGCAAACTCTCGCAATACGGCATCGACCCCAAGCGTCGTACCAAGACCGGCATCAAGGCTGCAATCATCCGCGAAAAAGGCATTAACGGCGACCGCGAAATGGCTTACACGATGTATCTTGCGGGCTTCGACGTGAAGGACGTACACATGACCGACCTCGCCACTGGCAGGGAGACTTTGGAGGATGTCAATTTCATCGTTTATTGCGGTGGATTCTCCAACAGCGACGTGCTCGGCTCGGCTAAGGGTTGGGCGGGCGCGTTCAAGTACAACGAAAACACCCGTCGCGCCCTCGAAAACTTCTACAAGCGTCCCGACACTCTGTCTCTCGGCGTTTGTAACGGCTGTCAGTTGATGAACGAATTGGAACTCATCTATCCGGGTCGTCCCAACCATCCGAAATTGCTGCACAACGATTCGCACAAGTTTGAGTCGTCGTTTGTGAGCGTTGAGATTTGCCCCAACAATTCTGTGATGCTCCACACGTTGACTGGCAGCAAGATTGGCGTCTGGGTGGCTCACGGCGAGGGCAAGTTCAACCTTCCCGACCCCGAAAACACCTACCGCATCCCGATGAAATATGCTTACGGCGAATACCCTGGCAACCCCAACGGTTCGTCCTACAACGCCGCCGCGATTGTTTCTGAGGATGGCCGCCACCTCTCGATGATGCCCCACCCCGAACGCGCCATCTTCACATGGCAATGGGCAGACTACCCCGCCGACCGCAAATCCGACGAGGCTACACCGTGGTTGGAGGCATTTGTCAATGCTCGCAAATGGGTAGAGGAAAAGTTATCGAAGTAAACGAAGGCAACAGGATTCCAACGTCTTACGGCGTTGGGGTCTTTTGAACGATAATTACCGAGAATTTTGAATTAATTACCGTCAATTTTTAGAGATTGGCGGTAATTTTTTTATGCGGTTAAGACTGGATTAACTGAATATCACAATACTATCCTTATCGACCTCAAAATTGAGGTTTTGGTCGAGGCGGACGGTTTCGCCGTCGAGGTTCACCCAACGTTTTTTGTTGCCAAAAAGCTCCACGTGCTTGCCTTGCAAGATTTCAAAACATTTGGACTTGTGCGCACGGCCAAGGGCGATATTGAGGAGGACGAAGGGAACACGCCAGGGTTCGGGTTTTTTGACTATGACCACGTCCAAGAGTCCGTCATTGAGCGATGCCTTGGGCGAAATCCTGAATCCATAGCCGTATTGCGACGAATTGCAGACCGTTACCATCAATGCCGTCCGCTTGATAGTGACTCCGTCGATGGTGATTTCGTATTCGATGGGCTTGTATTTTTGGAATGAGGTTATAATCGCCAAAAAATACGTCTTGAAGCCGCGTCCCGGGAAAAATTCGTAACGTCTCGCCACTTGCGAATCGTAGCCAGCACCGGCTATCGAAAAGAAAAATTGTCCGTTGACCTGGCATGTGTCTATCTTCTTGAACTCCGCCGAATTGAGAAACCTCACCGCCCGCCACGGTTGCACGGGAATGTGCAAAGCCCTCGCCAAGCCGTTGCCCGACCCACACGGAATTATCGCCAAGGCAGTCTCGGTCTTCACGAGAGCCTTGGCGACTTCATTTATAGAGCCATCACCGCCTACCGCCGTCACCACGTCGTAAGTGCCTTCTTTGGCGACTGCGGCTGCAATTTCGGTGGCGTGTCCGGCGTATTGGGTGTATTCGATTTTATAGTCAAATTTTTCCTTGTTGATATGACGGTTGAGTATTTTCTCAAAACGCTTCTGCTTGCCAATGCCCGAAATTGGGTTTACTATGAAGAATATTTTGATTTTTGGCGACATAATTTACTATTATCTGTGGTTCGAGTTGCCGGAGCGCGAACTATTGGAACTGCTCGAACTGCCGGAGCGCGAACTATTGCTTGAACTTCCCGACCGCGAACTGCTCGAACTGCCAGAGCGCGAAGAACTGCTCGACGCGGACGACGACTTGCTGCTCGGCGACGTGGACGACGACCTGCCGCTTGTGCTGCCAGAGTTGTTGCTGCCAGAACGGCTCGAACTGTTGTAACTGCCTTGACGGTGGTTGCCGCTGTTGTTGTTATTGTTGGGACGGGAGTCCTTGCTTGTGCTGCTGTTGTTCGAGTTGCCCTGACGGCTGCTGTTCTGATTGTTGTTGCTATAATTACCCTGACGGTTGCTGCTATGGCCGTTGTTGTTGCTGTAATTGCCGTTGTTGCGATTATTATTGTTGTTATAATTGCCGTTGTTACGATTATGGTTGTCGTTGTGATAACCATTGTTGTTGTGATTGTTATGGTTATCGTGATGATAACCGTGATCGTTGTGCGGACGTGCCGGCTCGTGGTGCGGACGTGCAGGTTCGTGGTGCGGCGGACGGTAGTGGTAGTCGTAGTGGTAATTATATCCATGGTAATTGTAACCGTGGTAATACCCTACGTGAGCCGGATGACGCTCTATCCAATACGGCGAGGTGTGATACACGTAACTCGGTGTGTGCCAGAAGTAATGCGACGGCCTCGGCTCGTGCCAAATCACCGTGGTGGAGTAGCGATGGGGACGCACATAGAACGGACGCCACAAGATGGATGCCGCAGCCACCGTAACCACAGTGCGTGCCGACGGTGCGATATACACATTGTCATAATATGTGGTAACAGTCACTCTCGGACGGTGAAACCTCTTGATTCTCACCTCGTAGGAGTCGTACATATCGTCCTCGACGTAGTAAACGTCGCTGCTGTAAATCTGCGCGTTGGCGGATATTGTGGCAATCACCGCCATTATAATGAGTAGAATCTTTTTCATGATGAATAGTTTTTTGTGGGTTAATGCTTTTGATTTTATAGTCGATGCAAAGTTACAAAATCGAATGATATTAGGGTGCAAAAAAAAGTTAATATATTATTTGTTTTCTGTCAAATGCTTATGATATTCTTTTAATGTTTTCAATTCGATTTTTGGCCAAATATCCTTGCGTTTCAATACATTGAAGTGATTGTCGTTGCTGACTATGAACTTTGCATTTGCGGCAATAGCGCAATCAACAAATTTATTATCGTCAGGGTCTTGGGTTATAATATTCCATTTATAATATGTACTAATTCTTTCTGTTTCGGCAATGTTTTCCAATTGAAACATCACAAGTTGTGCAATTTGAGGTGAAGATTTGTCTGATAATATTTCTTCATATTCCAACAAAATATCATCAGTAACACACAATACAATATCACCCGACAATATTCTCTGCCACATATAGTGCATTGGAGATTTTCGGGTCAAAATAGCCAACAGACAGTTTGTATCAAGCACAATTCTTTCCATTAGCGTGATATGGCGTTCTTAAATGCATCTTTTCCAATTCCTCACCGACAGGATATTTGCCATCTTCGATGTACTTGTCCAACTGCTGCTGAACTATGTCGTCCAAAAACCTGCCTAAAACTTGTTTCAGACGTTTGATTTCCACTGACGGTATCGGCAGCGAGAATAGTTTGAGGACTTCCATCTGAGCATCATTGATTTGTCCGTTTGGGAAAACCTTCTGCATCTCTTTTGTATATTCCATAATCCTTAATTTGATGGTAACATTTTGTGCAAAACTACTATTTATTTCGCATAATCACAAATTTTTTTTAGTTTTGTCCCAAAATATCAAATAAAAAAATGACATCGGTTATTAAATTGATAGTAATTATACTCCTTCTTGCCATCCATCCTGCCACGGCTCAGGATTACACCTCCAACGCTTACGGCGAGGCATTGTGCGGTGCGGTGTCGTGCCTTACGGGGAGCGACGCGGCGGGGCTAAATCCGGCGGGGACGGCGTTGGCGGATTGGTCGGCGGGAATTGGGTACAACGACCGGTTTATGATGAAAGAATTGTCGCAAAAGTCGGCGCGGATTACAATGCCGGTGCTTGGAGGGGTTTTCACGCCGGAGTTCAATTATTATGGTTTTTCGCTTTTCAATACATCCAAGGCTTCGTTGGGATATGCCAAACAACTTTCCAAAACTA
>JAEEGK010016644.1_pt1 | contig 16127 bp, 10 predicted proteins | sample 8958771 | NCBI WGS metagenome assembly JAEEGK01 (sample SAMN16246547, study PRJNA631951) | gut metagenome | biome: gut microbiome; feature: rumen; material: SC-attached | host: Bos | place: Iran: Karaj | collected 2018-10
GCCTGGGTATACTGTGAGGTCTGAACACTGATGGTAAGCGCATCCTGCGACTCGGTATGTGCTATGGAATTCTCGTCGAGAATGGCGATTATCTGTGATGCATCCTTGGTGTTGGGTGCGGTGATCAGAACCTTGTACTTAGGTCTGGAAACAAAAAAGATGATGAGAGCAAAGACCGCGATCGTAAACAGTGCAAGGCCGATGATTATGCCTTTCTGTCTCGCGGTGAATTTGTTCCACCATTCTTTGATCTTTTCAATTGTCTCCTTAATTCTCTCGGGCATTTCAAGCCTCCTGACAGGCAGACTGTTTTATAATTTCACAACCGATGCAAAAACTAGATCTGCATCTGCATTATTTCTTTATAAGCTTCGAGAAGTCTGTCCCTGATGGCGACGGTATACTGAAGAGCGGTCTGAGCTTTCTCAAGAGCCACGGTAAGATCGTGTGCGGAATCGGACTGACCCAGTGCAAAGAGGATCTCCTGGTTTTCCGCCTCCGACAGATATGCATTGGTGGTCTTGATGCTGTCTACAGCCGAATTGAATACCGACGAAAAGAGAGTGCCGTCGGAACTTTCCCCCTGAAGCGAATTAACACCCTTTGCAGCCGATGATGTTTTGTAAAACTCAGCTGCACCGGTAAGTTCATGTACAAGTGATGCGTTCATTTATCCCCCTCTTATGATCAACCCTGGCCCATCTGAAGTCCCTGCTGCGTCATTGCCTTCGTTGCCGCAAATGCGGTTGCGTTTGCTTCGTAAGAACGGCTCGCATCTATCAGGTTCGTCATCTCGGTGATGATATTTACATTGGGATACATTACATATCCGTTCTCATCCGCATCGGGATGTGAAGGATCGTAGACCATGTTCTGGGGTGTGACTTTATCCTCAAGAACCCTGGCAACCTTAACTCCCTTGCCTGCGTAATTCTTGGAAACGGAATTGAGGACATGGCTGAAGGTGTCGCTTCCCCTGACACCCTTTTCCTCAAAGTAGACAACCTTTCTCACATAAGGAGACCCATCCTTGGTACGGGTTGTGTTCGCATTCGCAACGTTCTCGGATATGATATCCATCCTGTAACGCTGGGCTGTAAGGCCTGATGCGCTGATGTCAAATGCCGTAAACATTCCCATAGGATACTCCTTTCATTACTTCATAACACGCTGGAGATTTTCAAACTCAGCGTTGATACCTCTCATAAGGCCCTGATACTGAAGCTGGTTGCGTGCAAGAAGAACGTTCTCATTCTCGATGTCGACGTTGTTCTTGTCGGTACGGTATGAATAGCTTGCCGCATCGGTATAAGCTCCGACTTTGAGTCTGGAGAGATTAACGTTCGCAACCTTTTCATCCATTGATTCGGATCTGCGATAACCGAGCTCCTTTTCAAGGACGGACTCAAAATCAACGTCCTGTCTCTTATAGCCCGGAGTATCGACATTGGCGATGTTGTTGGAAATGCACTGATCCCTTAACCAGGAAGCATCAGCGGCTTTTTCAAGCACGTTAATATAATCAAATGCACTTGTATTTACCATAAACACTCCTTTTTAGGCATAAAAGCACTCTTTTATACCTTACCAAATATTAATTATACTGAAAATACCAAAAAACACAATATCTTTTTAGGATTACGGGGCTTCACCACAAAATCTTGTATAACCCGAAACCGATCCGGATAATACGATTTCTTATATACAAAAAAGGACCTACCCGAAAGTAAATCCTTTTAACGTACGTCAATCCGTTTTATATTGTGTCTTCATTATACCGCGCCGTGATGCGGGTTTTCAAGTTACTTGATACCCTGGGATACCTTCATGGATCCGATCTCATCGAACACATACTCGTTGAGGATCTTGATATATGTGCCCTTCATGCCGGATGATCTCGACTCGATGATGCCGGCACTTTCGAACTTTCTGAGCGCGTTAACGATAACACTTCTCGTTATACCTACTCTATCGGCTATTTTGCTCGCAACCAATATACCCTCATCGCCTTCAAGTTCATCAAATATGTGAACGATCGCTTCCATCTCGGAAAAAGAAAGAGTACTGATGGCGGATTTTACGACTGCGATCTTCCTGCTCTCCTCGGCACTTTCCTCGCTCACGGAGCGGAGCATCTCAAGGCCCACGACCGTGGTTCCGTATTCGAGAAGGATGATATCGTCGATATCATATTCCTTATCGGTACGATACACAAAAAGAGTACCGAGCCTCTCACCCGCGATCTCTATCGGGGTGATGATGGCCTTGTACATCTTGGTATCGGTCTTTTCAAAACCGAGTGTATCCAGATTTACATTTTCCTTGGTGGAAAGAACAGAAAGAAGTCTTTCATTGAGCATCTTGTCGATGAACTCACCTACGTTGCCGCCTATGAGTTCCGCAATAGGCTCTTCTCCGGGAAGAAGTCCCTGACCGAGAAGCTTACCCTTCCTGCTTATGACAATGACACTCGAAGACAGGATATCACGCATTACGGAGCAGATATCATTAAATACAACCTTGCTGGAATTGTTATTGTGGAGCAGACTTCCTATTTTTCTTGTCTTATCAAGAAGCTGTACACTACTCATACCTGCCTCCGCGAAATAAACACACAAATACGCTACGGAGTGATTGTATCAAATAAATATACTCTTTTCAATGCAAATTTTCAGAAACTTTTGTACAATTTTACAAACTTTTCAAATATTTAACGAATTATATCTCACTCTTCGTTTTCGAGGTTCTCGGAATGTCCGCATTCCTTGTCGGAGCAGACAGCCTTCTTTCCCTTGATCACCATAAACTTTCCGCACTTGGGGCAGGGCTTTTTCGCGGGTCTGTCCCAGCTCATGAACTCACAATCGGGATATCCGAGGCAGCCGTAATACTTTCTTCCCTTCCTGGTGATCTTGATAACGATCTCGTTTCCGCAGGAAGGACATGCGATACCGGTCTTCTCGTAGTAAGGCTTGGTATTCTTGCATTCGGGATAGCCGGGGCATGCAAGGAACTTTCCGGAAGGACCGTACTTGATGACGAGCTTTCTTCCGCACTTCTCACATACTTCGTCCGACTCTTCTTCCTTGATCTCTATCTTGTCGAGCTCTTCGTTCGCCTTATCGACGGACTCCTTAAGGTCGGGATAGAAATTCCTGATGACGGTCTTCCACTTTACTTCGCCTTCTTCAACACCGTCGAGAAGTCCCTCGACATTCGCGGTGAACTTCGCATCGACGATCGAAGGGAATGCCTGGCTCATAAGATCGTCAACGGCATGTCCGATGTCTGTAACGTAAAGGTTCTTCTGTTCCTTGGTTACATAGCGTCTCTTGATGAGGGTTGTGATCGTGGGAGCATAGGTACTGGGACGTCCGATGCCCTGCTCTTCGAGAGCCCTTACGAGTGAGCTTTCGGTATAGTGAGCGGGAGGCTGGGTGAAATGCTGCCTGGGATCGAGGTCCTTAAGTGAAAGAACGGACTTTTCGCTTACGGCCGAATCGAGGCTCTTTTCATACTCGGTATCGTCAGCCTGGATATAAACCTTTCTGTAACCTTCAAAGGTAAGTCTGCTGGATGAAACGGTAAATACGTGCTTACCTGCATTGATCCTGATGGAAAGAGTCTCGTAGACTGCGGGAGTCATACGGCTTGCGAGGAATCTCTGCCAGATGAGCTTGTAAAGTCTGTACTGGTCTCTTGAGAGCTGACCCTTTAAGGATTCGGGCTCTCTGGTAAGAAGCGTGGGCCTGATAGCCTCGTGTGCATCCTGGATCCTCTTTCCGGTATCCGCATCGGACGAAGTCTCTGCGATATACTCGGAAGCGAAATTATCGGCAAGGTACTTGGATGCCTGTGCCTGTGCTTCGTCTGAAACTCTGGTCGAATCGGTTCTCAGGTAGGAAATGAGACCTACGGTGCCCTCTCCCTTTATCTCGATTCCTTCATAGAGCTGCTGAGCGACGCTCATGGTCTTGGAGGTGGAGAAATTGAGGGTCTTGCCCGCTTCCTGCTGAAGTGTTGAGGTTGTGAAAGGAAGGGGAGCCTTCTTCTGTCTTGTTCCGGTGGTGACATCGGTAACAACAAACTTCTCGCCCTTTACCTCGGACATGATCTTCTCGACTTCCGCCTTTGAAGAAAGTGTCTTCTTATTCTGATCCTCACCGTAGTATTTAGCGGTAAGGGGTTTCTTTTCTCCTTTTACGTCAAGGATAGCATCGAGGCTCCAGTACTCCTCGGGAATGAATGCATCGATCTCGTTTTCCCTGTCACATACCATGTGAAGGGCCGCCGACTGTACACGTCCCGCGGAAAGTCCTCTTTTTACCTTGACCCACATAACGGGGGAAATGCTGTATCCCACGATACGGTCGATGATACGTCTTGCCTGCTGGGCGTCGACAAGATTCATGTCGACCTCCCTGGGGTGCTTCAAGGACTCCTTAACGGCATTTTTGGTGATCTCGTTGAAGGTGATCCTATAGCACTTCTTGTTTGCGAGACCGAGCGCCGCATAAAGGTGCCAGCTGATAGCTTCTCCCTCACGGTCAGGGTCCGTTGCAAGATATATATTGTCAGCCTTTTTTACTTCCTTTCTGAGGGAGGCGAGGATATCTCCCTTTCCCCTGATGGTAATATACTTAGGCTCAAAATCGTTATCGATATCGATTCCCATGGAGCTCTTGGGCAGATCGCGCACATGTCCCTGGGATGCGGTTACTTCATAACCGGAACCGAGAAACTTTTTGATTGTCTTCACCTTTGCGGGCGACTCAACTATTACAAGATTCTTTGCCATGAAAAATCCTCCGGGCATTTTTTAAACCAAACGTAAAGATATATACAACAAAAAAAATAAAAATGCAAATGTATATATTAGAAGAAATTTTTTCGGACAAAAAAAATCTGCATACTTTTGTATGCAGATCCTTAAGCAGCTGGTAGGGGAATCGAACCCCTGTTTCCGCCGTGAGAGGGCGGCGTCTTAACCGCTTGACCAACCAGCCATATGCAAGTCGCTTTCATTTGTGCGACTTGCTTATATTACAATAAGACAAAACAAAATGCAAGAAAAAAATTTATATGAGTTTTATTCGCCGAACATATCGAAGATACTCATCTGGTTTGATTCGGGAATATCGCCTAAAACACCCAGACTCTTGAGCTTATCGGTCACGGTTCCGGAGGCCTTGGTCCTGATCCTGAAATCCTCACAGCTCATGAACTTGCCCCTCTTTCCTTCGAAGGCGATAGCGTCGGCAACCGATGCACCGAGACCGTCGATACTGGTAAGAGCGGGCATGATCTTGCCGTCGATGACCTGGAACTGCTTTGCCTTGACAAGTGAAAGGTCTATGGGCATGAACTCATAGCCTCTCGCATGCATTTCCTGCACTATCCTGAGGTCAGACATCTGGTCTACCTGGGTATTGGATAGTTTGGGTGCATTCTTATCCTTATCAGAGGTTTCCTTTATCTTCTTGAGCTCATCGAGCTTGGCCTCGACATGAGCCTTTCCGAGACACATTACCTCATATGAAAATGCCTTGGCCCTGATACTGTAATATGCCGCATAATATTCGAGCGGGTAATTGATCTTACAGTATGCGATTCTCCATGCCATCATGACGTATGCAGCAGCATGAGCCCTGGGGAACATGTACTCGATACGCTCGCAGGACCAGATATACCAGTCGGGGATCTCGCACTTTATCATGTCGGCCTTCCATTCGGGCCAGTCCTTGAATGTGATCTCGCCCTGTGCGTTACGGCTTCCGGCGACCTTACCCTTTCTTACCGCCTCCATTATGTTGAAGGCTTCCGCAGAATCAACTCCCTTACCAATCAGGTAGGTCATGATATCGTCTCTGGTACAGATGGCGGTCGAAATGTCCGCAGTTCCGTTATTGATCAGGACTTCGGCATTGTTCTGCCATACGTTGGTTCCGTGTGAAAGACCGGATATCCTGACAAGATCGGAGAACATCTTGGGCTTTGCCTGAAGAACAAGGTTTATCGCAAAGTCGGTACCAAACTCCGGGATGCCCAGACATCCGAGCTTACATCCTCCGATATCGTCCGGAGTAATGCCGAGCGCTTCGGTATTCTGGAAAAGAGTCATTACCTTCTTATCGTCGAGAGGAATGTCCTTGATCGGATCGAAACCGATGAGATCCTGGAGCATTCTTATCATGGTAGGATCATCGTGTCCGAGTATATCGAGCTTGAGAAGGTTATGATCAATGGAGTGATAATCGAAATGAGTCGTTATCGTATCCGTTGTCATATCGTTTGCGGGGTGCTGTACCGGAGTGAAGGTATTGATGTCCTCACCGTTAGGAAGAACGACGATTCCGCCGGGATGCTGTCCCGTGCTTCTCTTAACACCCATACAACCGTTCTGAAGGAATTCGACCTCAGCATTTCTCTTATGCACGCCGCGCTTTTCGAAGAATTTCTTGATGAATCCGAATGCTGTCTTATCGGCGACGGTACCTACGGTTCCGGCACGGAAGGTCTGTCCGGTTCCGAAGATTACTTCCGTATATTTATGCGCCTTTGCCTGATACTCTCCCGAGAAGTTAAGGTCGATATCGGGCTCCTTGTTTCCTTTGAATCCGAGGAATGTTTCGAAGGGAATATCAAAGCCTTCCTTGCACAACGGTTTTCCGCAGTTCGGACAGTTGCGGTCGGGCATATCGACTCCCGCTTTTCCGCGGAACTTGAGCACCTCTTCCGAATCGAAATCATAGAAATGGCACTCCGAACAATAATAGTGCGGAACAAGGGGATTGACCTCGGTTATACCCGCCATCGTCGCAACGAACGAACTTCCTACCGATCCTCTGGAACCTACGAGATATCCGTCTTCCACCGATTTCCAAACGAGCTTCTGCGCAATGATGTACATGACGGCGAATCCGTTTGAAATGATGGACTTAAGCTCTCTTTCAAGTCGCTCGGTAACTATGGGAGGCAGCGTGGGACCGTAGATCTCGTGAGCCTTGTTGTAGCAGATCTGCTCGAGCATCTTGTCGGAATCGGGAATGACGGGAGGACATTTGTCGGGTCTTACCGGCGAAATGCACTCGCACATATCCGCGATCATATTCGAATTCTTTATGACGATCTCATCAGCCTTCTGACTTCCGAGGAATGAAAACTCTTCGAGCATCTCCTCAGTTGTCCTGAAATATAGAGGTGCGGTCGGAGGAAGGATCCTGTCACGGTTCTCGCTCTTTGAATCGTAGATTACATCACGGTAAATTCCGTCATCGGGATCGAGGAAATATACATCTCCGGTGGCAACGACGGGCTTTTTAAACTGCTTTCCCAGCTCGGTGACTTCTCTTACGATATCGCGGATGTCATCAAGTGAAGTGATGTTCGGATAATGCTCATTTTCGACCATGAACTCATAAGCCGAAGGAGGCTGCACTTCAAGGAAATCATAGAAGTTTACGACATTCGATATCTGCTCGGAAGTATGTCCTTCAAGCAGTGCATCCATCAGTTCTCCGTTATGGTTTCCACTTCCCACGATAAGGCCTTCACGGTATTTTTCGACCAGCGATTTCGGTATCTTCGGGAATCTGTTGAAATAGGTCAGATGAGATTCCGAAACAAGCGTATAAAGGTGCACCCTTCCGAGTTCGTTCTTTGCAAGGATGGTGCAGCGTGAGGGACGGAGCTTTGAGATGGCCGAAGCACTGGATGCTCCCTTACGGTTCACATCCTCAAGCGTCTTCATTCCTTCGTCGCGGAGCTGTTCGAGCATCTTGACGAAAATGTTCGCGGTACACTCCGCATCGTCGACCGCCCTATGGTGGTGTCCGAGATCAACGCCCAGTGCTTTTGCGACCGCATCGAGTGTGTACTTGGAGTGGCCGGGGAGCTGGACTCTCGACAAAGGAAGCGTATCGATATATACGGGATCGACGGGTGTTCCGAGCTCGCGGCATTTTTCCTTTACGAAGTTGACGTCGAATTCCGCATTGTGTGCAACCCAGACACATCCTTCGCAGAAAGAAAGGAACCCGGGCATGATAAGGTTTATATTGTCGGCATCACTTACGTCATCGTCAGTGATCGATGTGAGCTTTGTGATCTCATAAGGAATGGGCTCTTCGGGATTTACAAAGGTCGAGAACCTGTCGACGATCTTTCCTCCCGAAACCTTTACCGCACCGAACTCGATGATCTTGTTCTTAACGGGTGAAAGTCCCGTGGTCTCTATATCGTAAACAACGTAATCCGTCTCAAGAAGGGGAAGGTTCGCATCTCCCGTAACAATGCGGTGAAGGTCATCAACAAGGTATGCCTCAACACCGTAAAGGATCTTGAAGAAATCCTGTCTGTCGGGATCCGGATCACCCGCTTCTATTCTCTTTGCCTTTTCTCCTTTTTTACCGCCCCAGAGATCGTCCCATACATGTCCCGCATCGGTGAAACCCTGTACGACTCCGTTATCGGTAATGGCAACGGCCTTGTGTCCCCACTTGAAAGCACGCTTGACAATATCCTTACACTCGGATACTCCGTCCATATCGCTCATCTTGGTGTGGCAGTGGAGCTCGACTCTCTTTCTCTCCGCTTTGTCGGTGCGGGGAGTCCTGAAGTCATCGATCTTGACGATTCCCTTTACATTCTTCATGTACAGATCGCCGTGATCGAACTTGCCGCTGCTTATCTCAAGAAATCCCGTAACCCTTACGAATGTTCCGGGCTCGAGTTTTTCCTGTATTGCAGGTGCTTCCGCGGTATCTATGTACATCTTGCAGCTTATCGCATCGGTAAAGTCCGCAATGTTAAAGGAGACCACGGTTCTTTCATCCTTAATGGGAACTGCTTTATAGGAAAAGACCATACCCTTTACGGATACATTGGTCATTCCCTCGTTCAGTTCGCTTAAAGGAACCGTCTTTTCATCGGGATATACGAATCCGAAAATATGGTTCGGATCGTCGGCCATGGGATTCTTACGCTGCGCATTTCCGTTTCTGAAGCCGCTTCTTCCCTTATCCCAGCTGCGGCCTCCGCCGTTTGAATATCCGCCCTGGGGCTTCGGTGCAGGCTTGGGTTCTTCCTTATTTTTTTCCTTTTCCGCAGGCTCCCCTGCGGTATCAGATTCCTTGGCTCCGATGAATTTCTCTGCGGACTTTCTTTCATTTTCGGATACGGATTTTATAAGTGCGCGGTATTCTTCGTCTTCTTTTTGTTCGATATTGATCTCGTGGTACTCGAATTCTATCCGGCCGTTTGTTCCGAATCTCTTGATATAGATCTCGTTCAAAAGATCTGCGAATTCTTTTTCCTTAACGTGATATACGGGAATGTCGGCAAGAGAAACCTTCATCACATCGGGAGAATCGAATGTGACTGTTGCCGTTCTCATCATGTTGAAGAACATGATGTTGAGACCTTCTATTTCAAGAAGGGCGGAATCCGAGTATTCTTCGTACAGCTTATCAAGCTCCGGTGCTTTCGGGAGCTTGAAGGTTTCAAATATACGGACTATCGTTGTCGGATTGTTGATGACCTGCTTTTTGATCTCACGCTCGACTTCGCGTATGATGTCCTTGGTGATGACATGATCACTTTCGAGATAGATATTCAGAAAGTCGTGGGTTCTCGGCGTGGTAACACGTGTGACGATCGTATCTTCGAGAAGAACCTCCGCACGACCCTTAAGCTGCAAAGAGGGAAATGCATCCTTGAAAATAAAACTCATATTCTGTTCCTTTCACATTCCGCCCTGCCGTGGCGCTCTCGCCTACCCGGACAGGTGCATATCATTCAAAGCCGGTTATTCCGGTATTATTTCCAATTATCAAGTTCTTCCTTAAGAGCGTTCAAAAGCTCTGCTTCGGGAACTTTTCTTATGATCTCACCGTGCTTCATGAGCAGTCCTTCGTGAAGACCTCCGGCTATTCCGAGATCCGCCTCCTTGGCTTCACCGGGACCGTTTACCGCACAGCCCATGACAGCAAGCCTGATGTCATAAGGATAATTTTCAGCGATCTTTTCAACCTGCTGTGCAAGAGAGATAAGATCTATCTTCGTCCTTCCGCAGGTGGGACATGATACAACATCTATGCCGCCCTTTCTGAGACCGAGTGTTTTGAGGATAAGTCTTGCTGCAGTGATCTCTTCACAGGGATCACCCGTGAGAGAAACCCTGATGGTATCGCCTATTCCCTGTCCGAGAATAAGTCCCAGTCCGACAGAGGATTTAATGCTTCCGCTCCTCACAGTACCGGACTCCGTAATGCCCACATGAAGCGGGTAAGGAGTCTTTCCGGCAATAACTTCATGTGCCTTCACACACATCATTACATCAGATGATTTGATACTTATGACAAGGTTGTCATATCCCATATCCTCGATGAGCTTAACCTTATCAAGTGCGCTTTCGACAATTCCCTCGGCGGTAACTCCGCCGTATTTTTCAACGAGATTCTTCTCAAGCGAGCCGGAATTCACACCGACTCTTATCGGGATGTTTCTATCCTTTGCAAGGTTAACAACTTCCCTTACTTTATCTTCGGATCCGATGTTTCCGGGATTTATGCGGATCTTGTCTGCGCCGTTTTCCATCGCCATCAGAGCCATCCTGTGGTCGAAATGAATGTCAGCAACAAGAGGGATATGTATCTGCTTTTTGATCTCCTTTATCGCCTTTGCACTTTCCTCATCGGGAACGGTACATCTTACGATCTCGCATCCCGCCTTCTCAAGCGCAAGGATCTGGGATACGGTTGCGGATACATCCGAAGTCGGAGTATTGGTCATGGACTGGATTGCCACGGGGTTACCGTGTCCGATCTTCACTCCGCCTATATTTATTTCTTTTGTTTCATCTCTGTAGGACATTTTTGCCTCTTTTTAGAACAGTGTTATTAAAAGTAATTATACCATCATTCGGCCCATGCGGAGTGTATACAATGAACGATTTCTTGACTTTATCAGGATGTTAACATAAGATTGAAATACGCATTCTAAGGGCATTCGCCCGCTTTTTCCATACAAGACAACGGAAAGGAACCAATTGAACATTGATGAGATAATGAGCCTTGGCATCGGCAACGACGAAAGGGTCTATGCTTTCTGGCTTCAGTCCGTCCCATGGATAGGACAGGGACCGATCCCGGCCATTTTAAAAGCCTTCGGTTCACCTAAGGAAGCTTTCCTCGCATCCGATGAAAAAATAGCACAGGTTCTCGGCAAAAGGACGGATCCAAAGGCTCTTTTAACCTACAGAAGGGAAAACGACATCTTTGAAAAATACGATGAATTAATGCGTTCGAACATAAAGGTTTCCTTTGTGTGGGAAAAGGATTATCCCGAAAGACTAAGGTACATTCCGGATCCTCCTCTCGCACTCTTTTACATAGGAAGATTACCCGAAAACAATAAACTGTCCGTTGCCGTGATCGGTGCAAGGCAGTGCTCGGATTACGGTGAAATGCTGGCGGATGAGCTTGGGGAAGCCCTAGGAAAAAACGACATAAATGTGATCAGCGGAATGGCTTTCGGGATTGACGGAATATCGCAAAGTGCCGCAATCTCGGCAGGCGGATCATCCTTCGGTGTACTCGGATGCGGTCCCGATATCTGCTATCCGGATTCCAATTACGGACTGTACGAAAAGCTTAAAACATCGGGCGGGATACTGTCCGCATATCCTCCGGGAACGCAGGTAACGGCACGGTTCTTTCCGCCGAGAAACCGCATAGTAAGCGGGCTTGCGGATGCTGTGGTCGTGCTTGAAGCAAGGACAAGGAGCGGCACGCTTATAACCGTGGATATGGCACTCGAGCAGGGACGTGATATCTATGCCGCACCCGGAAGACTCGGTGATGAACTCTCTTCCGGGACAAACGGACTGATAGGTCACGGAGCGAGAATTTACTTGTCTCCGGAGATCTTCATGGGCGATCTGTTCGAAGACCACGCTTCGATAATGACCGAAGGATTCACCGAATCAGATGCAAGTCTGTATGCCCTGAAACCCGCATTTGATGCACCTTCCGACAAAAGGCACAGGAATTATACGGGAAATGCTCCGAAGGAACCCGACCTCGATAAAAGCCATCTTGAAATATACAGGCTGCTCTCATATTTTCCGCAGAGTGCGGAAGATATCGAAGAGAAAATGCGAAAAAAGAAATCAGATTCACCCGGTGTTACCGGCATATGCCTGATGCTTATGGAGCTTTGCCTTGGGGGGCATGCGGTCCAGGTAAGTCCCGGTCAGTTCTGCAAAAAAACAGATTAAGAGGATCAAATATGTTCACAGATACATTATCAGCCACGATACAGGGTATAAACGCCCTTATCGTACATGTCGAAACGGATATCGCAAACGGACTTCCCATGTTCAATATCGTGGGCTCTGCAGGGACCGAGGTAAAAGAAGCCAGGGACAGGGTCAGATCGGCATTAAAGAATAACGGGATAACGATTCCTCCTTCCAGGATAACAATCAACCTCTCTCCCGGAAGTCTCAGAAAAGATACCACTGCATTTGACCTGCCGATATGCATCGGAATGCTGACAGCGATGGAATATCTGCCGGAGGAATCTGCAGAGGGGATACTGTTTCTCGGTGAGATAGGATTAAACGGCGAGATAAGACCCGTAAGAGGCGTACTGCCTGTCGTCATGGCAGCAAAGTCAGGAGGCATAAAGGAATGCATCGTGCCGGCTGACAACGCGTCCGAAGGGTCCATAGTTCCGGGAATCACGGTAAGAGGTGCTTCAGACTTAAAAAGAGTCATCGATTATCTTATAAGCAAAGATGACTCGGTCCTGCCCGCAACCCATACCGACCCGGAAAGCCTGTTCAATGAAAACGCCGGAGTGATACCGGATTTTGATGAGGTAAGAGGCCAGGAAAGAGCCAAACGCGCAGCAGTGATAAGTGCTGCAGGATTCCATTCGCTTCTGATGACCGGCCCGCCCGGAGCAGGTAAATCAATGATAGCCCGCAGGATACCGGGAATCCTTCCGCCGCTTACACTGCCTGAAAGCCTCGAGCTCACATCCATTTATTCGGTTGCCGGGAAGATGCCGAAAGGCAGAGCACTTATCTGCACGAGATCATTCCAGTCTCCGCACCACACGATAACCGGGCAGGCGCTTGTCGGAGGAGGTCCCGTGCCGATGCCCGGCATTATAAGCCTGTCACACAGATCGGTTCTCTTTTTGGATGAGCTTCCCGAATTCGGAAGGGATGCCATAGAAAGCCTGAGACAGCCTCTGGAGGAAAAATCCATCCGCATATCACGTATCAGGTATACCGTTGAATATCCGGCTGATTTTCTGCTCATCAGTGCCATGAATCCGTGTCCCTGCGGATACTTCCCCGACAGGAACAGATGCAGGTGCACCGAAAATGAAATAAACAGATATCTGGGCAGGATATCAGGACCGATACTGGACAGGATAGATCTTTGCACAGAGCTTAAGTCCGTCGAAATGAAAGATATGACAGGTAAAAAAATCGGACTTAAGACATCGGATATGTCAGAGATGGTAGAAAAAGCCAGAAAAATGCAGGAAAGAAGGTATAAGGGAACAAAGTACCGCTTCAATTCCGAACTCAAGGCGGACGATATGGACGAGGTATGCCGGCTCGGAAAAAAAGAATCCCTGCTTATGGAAAAGCTTTATAAGGAGTTCTCGCTCTCCGCCCGTTCATACCACAGGATACTCCGGGTATCAAGGACTATCGCGGATATCGAAGGCTCAGAAGAAATAAGCACGGATCACCTTCTGGAAGCCGCCTCCTTCAGACCGGACCTAGAATATTTCAGAAACAGAAAATAAAAAAATGTCGCCGGCCCCTTACTGCCGGCGACATTAATATGCTCAAAAGATTTATCAGATCTTGATCTCCATTGCATCGGGATCCTGTGCAAAGTGGATCGCCTGATCTCTGTCGATCTTTCCTTCGTAGAAGAAGTTGCAGATTGCTTCGTCCATGGTGATCATACCCATAGCCTTGTTGGTCTGCATTACACCCATGATCTGGTGTGACTTACCTTCACGGATGAGGTTTCTGATAGCGTGGTTGGCAAGGAGAACCTCGAATGCCGCAACACGGCCCTTTCCGTCATAGGTGGGAATGAGCTGCTGGGAAATGATAGCTTCGAGAACGCCCGCAAGCTGGATTCTGATCTGCTGCTGCTGGTGAGGAGGGAATACGTCGATAACACGGTCGACGGTTGAAGCGGCACCGATGGTATGCAGTGTTGAAAGGACCAGGTGACCGGTCTCAGCTGCGGTAATAGCAGTGGAAATGGTCTCAAGGTCTCTCATCTCACCGACGAGAATGACATCGGGATCTTCACGGAGTGCGGCACGGAGTGCATTTGCATATGAACCGGAGTCCATACCGATCTCACGCTGGTTAACAACGGATCTCTTATGCATATGCAGATACTCTATAGGATCCTCAAGGGTGATGATATGTGCGTCGCGGTTTTCGTTGATCCTGTCAATGATGGATGCAAGGGTTGTAGACTTACCGGATCCGGTAGGTCCCGTTACGAGGACAAGTCCTCTCTTTCTCTCATGGAGATCGATAACAGCCTTGGGCACACCGAGTTTCTCGGGATTGGGAATCTCGGTACCGACAAGTCTGAGAGCAAGTCCTGCCGAACCTCTCTGCTTGAAGATATTAACACGGTAACGGCCGAGAGCGGGGATTGAGAAGGACATATCGTATTCACCGATATCCTCGAATCTGCGTCTCTGCTCTTCGTTAGCGATGGACATAACTACGTCCAGAGTGTCCTGAGGCATAAGTCTGTCATAGCCTTCAACAGAAAGAAGGGAGCCGTTGACTCTCATCTTGGGAGGTACACCAACCGTGATGTGCACGTCACTGGCGCCGGCATTTTTAGCCTTTTGCATTACGTCATAAATATCAACCATTTTTGTTCACCCCTGAATTAATTTTTGGTTATTATATCATTCCCTCTGCGGGAACATTGATACCTGCGTTACTGATCGCGTCTCTGTCCATGATGTATCTGTTGTCCAGAGTCTTCATGATGTCTTCAACTCTTATGTCGGAATAATCGCGGATCGAAAGGTCCATTATCTTGTTCTGACGGAAAGTGATGACCGTCGGCTTAAGGATATTGGACGGATTCTCGTTGATGACAAGTGCCTTCTCACCGGATGAGAGTTCTACGCTGACTCCGGGGAAAAGAATAAATACGGAATCGATAAGGGCCTGTACAACTCCGGGATCGTAAATGTCATCCTTATCCTGGAATTCCATGATTGCCTTAACTTCGGAAAGTGATTCACCGGTAAGGCTCATTCCCGTTATCTCATCGTAGCGGCTTGCTACGAGAAGGATCTTGGCTTCCATCGACATCTTCCTGATCTCGATCTCTTCTCCGAGATCCACAGCTCTCTGAACTCTCAGAGCCTGCTGACAGATCCTTCTGACTCTTGTTCCTTCGGTACCGAGACTTTCCTCGAGTGCCTCAGCTCCGCTTAGTGCTTCGTCGTACATCGGCTTTATCATTGAGGGATCGGTCTCACCTCCGTAAATGGCAGGATTTCCGGAACCGACTTTACCGATGTCATGAGTAAGAGCTGCGGTAACAAGTGCGAGTCTTTCTTCTATCGAGATGTTCAAACGACTGGCAAGCATCGCACTCAGGATCGCCGTGTTGAACATATGTCTGCAAGTGTAATCGTCTTTACTTCGTAAGTTCTGATAGAAATGGATCTTACCTTCCAGATGACCGTACTGACGGATTATCTGGCTTACTATGGTAGGAAGATTCTTCTGCTTCTTGGTGGTTTTGATCCTGGTTATTTCATCCTGAAGGGAGGAAACGGTCTTGATCTCGAATTTTTCGAAAGCCAGGTCTTCCTCCGACATGGGAGGCAAAGGCTCCGCGGGCTCAAGAATATAGATTCCGAGAAGACCGAAGTTTTTAACAGACTCGATACTTCCGTCCGTGAGCTTGGCGTCACGCTCATGAAGGAGAACGCCGCTCTTGGAATAAATGGGTCTTGCGAGTCTCATTCCGCTTTTAAGATCTTCCCATTTTACGAATTTCAAATTTCTCTCCCCGGATAAGCCAAAAATAAGAACGGTA
>JAEEGK010016647.1_pt1 | contig 16124 bp, 10 predicted proteins | sample 8958771 | NCBI WGS metagenome assembly JAEEGK01 (sample SAMN16246547, study PRJNA631951) | gut metagenome | biome: gut microbiome; feature: rumen; material: SC-attached | host: Bos | place: Iran: Karaj | collected 2018-10
CCTGAATATATCCAAGTGATGGCCATCGAGGAGGTCGTCTTGGACGATGGCTCGGTACGAAACAAGTATGTGTTCAATGAAGGTTGGGGAGTCAATCCCGAAGAGCCTGAAGTTTGGATTGAGGGCATTGGCAGCTTGTCGGGCATCAATTGGCGGTACATTCCTGGTTGGACGGCAAGTGGTTTTGCTTACTTGCAGTGCTATTTTGAGGATGACAACCTCGTTTGGACAGACGGCGAGTGTTGGGATGATGTGGAGGAAACAGCCGCAGAACAGGTTTCTGTCTATCCCAATCCCGCCAAGGAAAACGTCTTTATCAAAGGCATAGAACCCGCCGAAGTTCAGGTTTACAATGCCCTTGGGCAATTGGTGAAGACCGTGCAGGGCACAAACGAAATCAACATCAGCAACTTGAAGCAAGGCGTTTACTTCGTTTCCATCATCACGGAAAACAAGGAGCGTTTCATACGGAAAATCGTAAAAAACTGAAAAACATCACATAACAATTAAAATCAAAACATTATGAACAAGTCAATCAAAAACATCATCGCCGTGACGGCACTTTTCGTCATCGGATTCCTCGCCTTGGAGGGATGCAACAAGAAAGAGGCCAAGCAGCCTAAGGTTTCCGGCTTCTTCGTTTCGGAATGCAATGACAACGTCATTCTCCTTCGCGACGGTGAGCCAAACGACACAATCTATGTGACCACCGTTGACGACACGAAGTTGAAAATCAGCACTACAAACACGCAATTCCCTTGCGATGCGTACACCATCCGTCCTGAAATCCAAGCGCAAGAACAAAACATCTCCATAGAACTGCTCTATGAGGATTCGTGGGCCAATTGCATATGCGGTCGCCATTTGGACATCATCCTCGAAAACCTGAAGTTGGGACAAACCTACTCCGTCAGCATCAAGAAGGACGAGCGCGACTATTTCCAATTCGAGGTCACTTTTGGGCCTGACACGAATTTGATGTTCATCCGCGAACAATGAACTCAATCCGCGACTGCCAAAACACGCATCAGGCAATTTCGGCAATCAAATTCGAGGCGGAAGGTATTCGCGCCGTTGCGGATGAACAAGGGCGTGGCCTTTTGTCCCGTTTCCTTGCTGCACATGCCATTGGCGTAACGGATGCAATGGTGGCAGGTCATTAATGCGGCAGGAATTTCATCGGGATTTGTGACCGTTGTAGAGACGGTGCATGCACCGTCTCTACGGCATTCACGGTTATTCTTATGATTTTCAACCAATTCATCCGTCAATTTTGTCACCAAATCCCGTTTCATCTCGCCGATAACCGAGGCAGGGATGAGACGCGGTTCTTTGAATTTCAATTCCAAATTGACGGGATTGAAAATCGTGTCGCCCCATTGCAGGGCCTTTTTTTGGATGTTTTCTGTGGCCTTTTCGGGGTTGTTGGCGAGGATTTTGTCGCATTGTATGCTGGTAGAGACGCACGGTCGTGCGTCTCTACGCAGAAATGCGGAAAAATCATACCCCGTTTCCGTTTCGGACAAAACCAAATCAATGTCAATCTTGCGGTTGCCTGCGGAGGCCTCCACCTGTTTTTGCCATTCGAGGTCGAGGTTGCGATAGATTTTTGCGCCACGATAGGCACCGTGGGGTCGGTTTGTAGAGACGGTGTGCACACCGTCTCTACCGATATTCACCACATCGGCACGCAACCCCACCAATTCGTTGTCCTGGTTCAAAAAACACAGGCCATCACCGTTGTGCAGGGTCTTGTCAGTTTCAATCTCCATTCGAAGCGGATTGCACCAACTGACCTCACCGATGTATTCACCCATCGATTTCGGCGTGAAGGGCGAACCAATACCTTTTTGTCGCCCATTGATGAAATAATCAGTGAAGCCCCTGTTGAAGGATTTCTCAGGGTTGATATCAAATGTATAGTTGCAATGTCCGTATGAAGCCTGCTCCAAATCTAGGCGACGGCTTATAATTTCATCCAGTTTTTGGCGGTAAAAGGCCGTTACATTCTTCACATAGTCAGCGTCTTTCAGTCGACCTTCAATCTTGAAGCTTGTGATGCCCGCATCGATCAGTTCCTCCAAATGCGCGCTGTTGTTGAGGTCTTTCAGGCAAAGCAAGTGTCGGTTTTTGATCAACACCTTCCCATTCTCATCGAGCAAATCCCATGGCAAGCGGCAGGGCTGGGCGCAGGCACCACGATTAGCGCTGCGGTTGCCAATATATTGGCTAAGATAGCACCGTCCGCTATGGCTAACGCACAAAGCACCATGAACAAAAAACTCCAAGGGCACCGTGGTCTTCTCCCGAATCTCCCGAATCTGCTTCAGGCTCAATTCGCGACCCAAAACGACTTGGCTGAAGCCTAACTGCTCCAACTGCTGTACTTTCTCCACAGTCAGGTTGTCGCACTGTGTGCTGGCATGGAGCGGGATGGGCGGCAGGTCGAGTTGGAGCAGTTGCATATCCTGCACGATGAGGGCATCAACGCCTGCGTTCCAGCAATCAAAAGCAATCTTTCGGGCGCGTTCCAACTCATTGTTGTAGAGCAAAGTGTTCAAAGTGACATACACTTTGGCGTCATACAAGGCCGCGTGGCGGCAAAGGCGTTCGATGTCTTGAATGCTATTGGAGGCCTTTTCTCGTGCACCGAAGTCGGGGCCACCGATATAGACGGCATCTGCGCCATGATTAATGGCAGCCATGCCCACCTCGGCATCCTTGGCAGGCGAGAGCAGTTCTATCTTCTTCGTTTTCATGCCGCAAAGGTACAGTTTTTCGGGACTATAACGAGTTTTTTAGTATTTTTGCAAATTTAAACCATATAAAAAAGCCTGACGTTTAATGAAAAAACCGAGGATTAGATATGATTGTGTCCTGTTTGCCCTGCTAATGGTCTTCCTTTTCGTTCCCATCGTGCAGGAATGGACTAGTATCTTCCCCAAAAAACTATTGAAAGGCGCCTTCGAACCCACACCCAAACCCGAGTTGACGTTCGACAACTACCGTTCAAACACCTACCAGACGCAAATCGAGAAATATGTCAGCGAACATTTCGGGCTGAGAGAACCCGTCATCAGAATCTACAACCAATACCTGTGGTCAGCCTACCACAAGACCTACTGCCACTTTATCATGCCTGGAAAAAAAGGCTATCTCTATTATACAGTGGCTGTCAACGAGCACTATGGCACCGAGATGCCCAAGTTCTATTCTTCAAACGACAAGGCAATGGCTGATGCCGACAAGGAGCTGCGGATGATGAACAAACTACGGTATGTGCTGAAAGACTACGGCATTGAGTTCGTTGCTTTCATTGCACCCGACAAGTCTGAAGTATATCCCGAATACCTTCCGCGTCGCGATGCCGACACCTCCACTATCCATTTGGCCGACTATTATTCTCGTCGAATGACTGAGACCGGCTTCCCTTTTATCAACATGACCGAATGGTTTGTGAGTATGAGAGACACCGCTTCTGTTCCTCTCTTTCCCAAGACCGACTCGCATTGGCGGTATTCAGCCATCTACGGCTACGACTCACTGTTCCGTTTCATCAATTCTTTGGATGGTGAAGCCAAATTCCCGACCCTCCACATCGGGCCGCCCATAGCCTATGAATCGGACAAGTTGGAAGGCGATGAGGAGACCCTCAACCTCATCTTCCCTATCCGTGGCGGCCGGACTAAATACAAGTCAGAAATTACTGTTGAAGACGACAGTCTCCACCGCAAGCCCAAAGTGCTGTTTGTTGGCGACTCATTCATTTGGAGCATGGGGGAATTCATGCCTGCCCGTCAAATCATGGCCGATTGGGAAATATGGTTCTACAACAACACTGCCACTATAGCCTCCAGCAACAAGACAGAAAGCGTGAAAGACATCGACCGCTTGAGCCGCATCCTCAATGCCGATTATGTGGTGTTCTATTCAGCAGGTCACCAATGGAGGGAAGCCACCTACGGCTTTACCAAAGATGCCTTGTTGCAACTATGCGTGAGCGACAGTCTCTTTGAGGCATCCGTAGAAGATCACACCAAACGATTGCGCAATTATGAAGGCTACGCTAATATGACGGAGGAAGAAGTGCGTAATAGCATAACCTGGATGCTGAAAAACGATCCCGAACTCATCCCTGGCCTCGACGGCGAAGGCATACCTGCAATACGCAACACCAAACGCATCAAAGAAGCCCTGACCATCAGCCACATCAGAAACGACAAAGACTGGGTTAATGCGCTCAACTTCTATGCCGTACAACACACCATAAGCCCCGATGATGCCTTGCGCGAAGAGGCTCGCCGCATTTCCGCTGGTGAGTCACCGTTACGCGAGGAAATCGTCATCGACACAGCGGCCTACATCCAGATGAAGAAACAGGAAATCATTAAAGGATGGCGTAATAATCCCGACAAGCTGCGAGAGATGCAACAGAAAGCCAGCGACAACAACCAACCCTTAGATACCGTCTTTGAAAGAAACGCACGATGGATCATTAACCAACAGATCGAGGACGGTAATTTATTCCAATAAAGAAAAGAATCATATCATGGTATTTAGCAGCAACATATTCCTACTCTACTTCATGCCGATCTTCTTCCTCGTGTATTTCATCCTACCGAGGAAGGGCCGCAACTACTTCCTACTGCTTGCCTCTCTTGTGTTCTACGCTTGGGGCGCACCCGAGTTCATCATCCACCTCATCGTTTCCGTCATTGCCAACTTCTACTTGGTGCGGTGGATGAACAAGACAGAAAAGCCAGGACTAAAAAAACTGCTTTGCGGCATCTCCATCGCCATCAGCATCGGGCTGTTGTTCTATTTCAAATACGGCAACTTCACCATGCAGAACATCAACTCGGTGTTGGGTTGGTTCCATGCCGAGCCTCTACAATGGACTAAGATCCTGCTGCCCATAGGTATCTCGTTCTTCTCGTTCCAGAGCGTCACCTATACCTTGGACACCTACCGCAAAGTGAACGAACCGATGAAACGATTGAGCGACTACATGCTCTATATCATCATGTTCCCGCAACTGATTGCCGGTCCCATCGTGCGCTACTGCGACATCGCCGACCAGATCCGCAATCGCGAATCGCTCTATACGGACAGGTTGCACGGTTTCTATCGTTTCATCATTGGTCTCTGCAAAAAGGTATTGATCGCTGATGTCATCGGTTTCCAAGTCGACCAAATCTTGGGACCATCGAACTACGATGTGCTGACCTCTGCCCAATTGGCTGATATTGCCAACAAAATCGCGACCATAGACTCCACCAGCGCCTGGATAGCCATCTTCGCCTTCACCTTCCAGATCTACTTCGACTTTGCCGGTTATTCTGACATGGCGATAGGTTTAGGTCGAATGATGGGTTTCAAGTTCCCCGAAAACTTCGACAACCCGTATGTATCCACCACCATCTCTGAGTTTTGGCGTCGTTGGCACCAGACTTTCAGTGTGTTCATCAAAAACTACCTCTATTTCCCTTTGGGCGGTAGCCGTGTGAAGACCGAAGCCCGCAAATACTTCAACCTTTGGTTCTGCTTCCTCATCAGCGGTTTGTGGCACGGCGCTGCATGGAACTTCGTGGTCTATGGTGCCCTGCAAGGCATTTTCATTTGCGCCGATAAGCTGTTTTTGAAAAAATTCAACGAACGATTGGGGAGAATTCCGAGTGTATTCTTCACTTTCCTCATCATCGTGCTGACACGCTGTTTCTTCCGCATCGAGCGCATCGATCTGTCGTGGATGTTCATCAAGCGCCTGTTTGCCTTCGACTTTGCTCCTTTCCATTTCGGCGACAATCCGCACCTCTATGTGACCATGCTCGTGGCGGCCTTCTTCTCGTTCTTCACACTGTCGAAACTCGGTCTTAAGGTGCAGGACAAGGTCTATTTCACAGACTATAACCGCAGGCAACACATTATCGCTTTCGTGATTTGTATCTTTGCCTTTATCTTCTGCCTCGGCGCGTTGAACGCCAGCGGCTTTAGTCCTTTCATCTACTTTAGGTTCTAATCTTCATGGTATTCAGTAGTAACATATTCCTTTTCTTTTTTCTGCCTATCTTCCTGATAGCCTATTTCATCACACCGCAGAAATACAGAAACTATACGCTCCTGCTCTTCTCCATTGTGTTTTATGCCTACGGTGCCCCCGACTTTGTCTTCCTGCTTGTCGGCGAATGCGTTATCAACTATTTCATTGTCAGGGCGATGGGGCGTGGAGACGTTGCGCGCAACGTCTCTACAAAAAAATGGCTTTGTGCCCTTTCCGTAATCATAGCCTTGGGGTTGCTGCTCTATTTCAAATACGCCAACTTCTTCATGGAGAACCTCAACACCATCTTGGGTTGGGCACACCATGAACCAATAGGTTGGATGAAGGTGGCCTTACCTATCGGCATCTCGTTCTTCACCTTCCAATCCATCACCTACACCATCGATGTGTACCGTGGCACGACACCGCCCAGCCAGAAGCTGACGGATTACGTGCTGTATATCATGATGTTCCCGCAACTCATCGCAGGTCCTATCGTCAACTACAATAGCGTGGCGACACAACTGGTATCACGCACCAGCACCATGGAAGACCGCGTGGTGGGTTTCTACCGCTTTGTCATTGGTTTAGGAAAAAAAGTGCTCATCGCCAACACCATGGCCGCCTATGCCGACCAAGTGTTCGGCATGGCTTATGGCGACTTGGCTACAGGTACGGCTTGGATTGGCATTCTTTCTTACACTTTCCAAATCTATTTCGACTTCTCAGGCTACAGCGACATGGCCATCGGTTTGGGCAAGATGATGGGATTCCGCTTCCCCGAAAATTTCAACGATCCCTATACCAGTCGCAGCGTCACCGAGTTCTGGAAACGTTGGCACATGACCTTGGGCAACTTCATTATGAACTATCTCTACATCCCACTCGGCGGCAACCGAAAAGGCAAGGGACGCATGTACTTCAACTTGTGGCTCTGTTTTCTTCTTTCAGGTCTGTGGCACGGAGCCTCGTGGAATTTCGTCCTTTGGGGTGCTTTCCAGGGCTTGTTCATCTGTGCTGACAAACTCTTCCTTAAAAACGCTTTGAAAAAGGTAGGCATGCTACCCTCTGTAATCATTACCTTCTTCCTTGTGGCCATGGGATGGGTGCTCTTCCGTGTCGACACGGCTGCTGATGCCGGCGCGTTCTATCAGGCGTTGTTCGCTTTCAAAGGCGGCTTGACGGTAGTAGGCGACGCGCAGTTCTGGTGCGTCTTTGCCCTCGCCGTTATCTTCTCCTTCTTCACGCTGATTCCATTCGGACAAAGGCTTCAAGACCGCATCTTCGCCGACAGTTATTCGAAGCCTCTCTCTTGGACGATGTTTGCCATCACCCTAATCCTGTTCGTCCTTTCAGCAGGCTCGCTGTGCGTTTCCGATTTCAACCCCTTCATCTACTTTAGATTCTAAGCCATGAAACAGAAACCACACTTCCTTATACAGTTTGTCTGCATCTTTACCGTGCTCACTGCCATACTATTGCAAGGCTTCACCCACGTCGTGAAGATGACCCCACTGAAAGGCTATGTTCCTGACGAGCAACCCGTCAAACTGACTTTCAAGACCTATTACGACGGCACCTACCAAAACTACCTCACCGAACACGCCAAGCGCAACAGTGGTTTCAGAGAGGTGTGCATCAGGTCGTACAATCAATGCCTATTCTCTTTGTTTAGGAAATCGACCAACGACAATATCATCACAGGCAATCACAAGGAGATGTTTCTAAAGATGTATCTCGATGAAGTGACGGGCAAAACCTTCAAAAGCCATTACGCATCAAAGGAAGCCTTTGAGGCAGAGGCTCAACAAAACATCAAGAAAACCCTAGTCCTCATCGACAGTCTTCAAAAGCACAACACAGCGTTCCTCTTTGTAGAAGCCCCTTCCAAGACTTGGGTCTATCCCGAATACATGCCCCAAACCTACCAAGACTCCATTATGTCCTTCAGCATACAAGACTACTATACACAACTTTTTGAGCAAAACGGCATTCCACACATCGATTTTCTCAGCTATTTCAAGTCGCTGAAAGGAAAGACAAAGTATCCTTTATACACCCAATATGGCACGCATTGGGCCGAAAACACCATTCCTTTTGTGGCCGACTCGGTGCTGCAAAAAATCGGGAGTCTTGTCGGACAAGAGATGCCGCATATCATCTGCGTTGATGAAAACGTACAAACCGCCTATACATTACGAGATGGCGAAATTGAGAATCTGATGAATCTTTTGCTACCCATCCGCAAGCCCGCCGTACCACAACCTATTATGGCACTCAGCGACACCACGCTGCACAAGCCCAACATTCTTGTGATAGGTGACAGCTATTTCATCCAATTGCATGAGTCATGTTTCGCTGATTGCTTCGACCGCTGCGACTTCTGGAAATATAACGACGAAGTCATCAACAAAAAGATTGAATTCTTGGGTAAGGTGAACTACTATCCAGAAGTTTATAAAGTCATTGATGAGGTCGACCTCGTGATGGTCATTACCACTTCTGTCTATGCCTACAACTATATGTTCGGTTTCTGCGAGACCGCCAACGAAGCTTTTGCCGACCCCGACGGTAAACACAAGCAGAAGATGATTGATGAAACCATAGAACGCATCAAAAGCACGCCCGAATGGTTTGAAGACATCAAACAAAATGCAGAGAAAAAAGGGATAAGCCTCGATGAAATGCTACGCAATGCCGCCATTTACACCATTGAGATGGACAAGAAAAACAAGCAACAATAAATGAAAAAAAAGTCCAAATACGACCTTGTATTGTTCATCATTCTGATGTTGTTGCTCTTTGCATCCTTGGTGCAGAAAAGCACAGGTTGGGTGAAAACAGAGCCTTTGAAAGGTGTCTATCCTACTACGCCTTATCCCCTCTTGAACCTCAAGGACTTCAGCTCGGGCGACTACCAGAAACAGATGGAGCAACAACTCAGCGAACGTTTTGGCTTCAGGGAGCCAGTCATCAGACTTTACAACCAATATCTTTGGGACTTCTACCGCAAGACATACGCCCACGACATTGTGGCAGGCAAGCACAACTGGCTGTATTACGAGCAAAACGTGAACGACTACTACGGCACTGAGATGTACCGTTGGCTCCCAGATGCCTCAACAGCTCGCGAAACCTTTGACCGCGAAGCCCGACTGATGTGGAAACTGCGTGGCGTGCTGCAAGATTACGGTGTTGAATTTCTTATGTTCATGGCACCCGAAAAAGGTTTCCTTTATCCAGAGCATTTGCCTGACCGACTATATGATACCAACTCCATTAATGCCCGTAAATACTATTCCGCCAAATTTGAGGAGAACGGCTTCCCCTTCATTGAGATGACCTCTTGGTTCCAAGCTTTAAAAGAAGCCGACACCCTGCCTTATTCTCTCATCTCGCAAACGGGTGCCCATTGGGGCTTCTCGTCGGTGCTGGCTGCCGACTCGCTGCTGCGGTTTATGGAAATGCTAAAAGGTGAACACTTGCCCCAATTGGCTCTCGGACCATTCCACGAAAGCGCCGACTCCACCCAAAACGATGACCACGACCTCGAAATGAACCTCAACCTGATGCGAAAAATGCGCCACCCCTACGACCGACTTTACGATGCCGAAGTTACCGTGGTAACTGACTCAACCATCAGAAAACCAAAGGTTTTGTTCATTGGTAACTCCTATCTTTGGCGAATGCACTATTATATTCCTTTCGAAGAGCTGTTTGAGTGGTCGGAGTTCTGGTTCTACAACTCGACGGCTTATTCCGGTCCTGGCTATGCCGACCAAACCCCAGTCGCCGACTTAGACATCATCGAAAAGATACTCGATGCCGATTATGTGGTGTGGTTCACCACGGGCAACCAAATGTATAAGGCCACTTACGGCTTTGTGGAAAGGGCCTTGATGAACTTCTGTGTCGATGATGACAAGGTGAACAAAACCCGCGAAAGCATTATGGACAGCCTGAGTTTGTCGTGGCAAGAAGCCAACAAAATACTCATCAACGACCCAGAACACTATTTCCCTGAGCTGGCTGGTGATAGTATTCCTTTAGCTCGCAACCCAAGAGTACGCGAAACATTGGTAATCAACGAGATAAAAAAAGACTCCGTTTGGATGTGGAACCTGTCGACCTGTCAAACCGTTATCCAAAACGCCTCCTTGGAGCGGGTGTTGCTTATGGAGGCCCACAACATCATCGAGGGCAAACCCTTGATGCGCGACATGAGCGATGTGGAAGCCAAACGTGACCACGTGGAAAGCCTTGTCAGCGATATGATTAAGGAAATTCGACCTCAACCCGAGCTTATGGAACGCATCCGAAATATGGCTGCGGACAAAGGCATTTCTGTCGAGGAGCAGACCGAACTCGCCGCCCGTTGGATCGTAAACGACAAAATCAAACGAGGACTCATCGTGTTGTAATCAGAACGAACGAGCCGCCATAATCTCAGGAATACGGCTGTTTCGGGTGACAGGCACCGAATCGGTGGCCAAGTCGGGGAAATAGCGTTCAGGTGCCGAAAACAGCGTCTTCCTCGCCTCCTCCATCCGCTCATCCTCATTTTCCTTTTCGACTGTTGCAGCAATGGCTACCACGGTACTGTCGATTTCTGCATCATCATGGGTGAGATAGAGTAAAGCTTTGGGTAGAAAATCGTTGCTGAACACAAACAACTGCTCCGGCGAGTATGACAAGTCGATGATTTTGGCGTTGAGAATCTCAAACAATATGTCGGCATCGCTCGTATGGTCATATTTCGGGTTGAAATGAACCGTGCTGTTGTAGTACCAATAATAATAGTTACTGAAAATATAGGATAGGGGCACCGACCTGGTGAGATTCCAGAAAAAGGAATCACCGACCACTATGATTGTAGGCTTATAGGCAGTAGAGTCATCATCCAAAATAGGCATGGCGTAATAGTTTTGGTTGGGTTTTATAGGACGCCAAAGGTTCAACACAGCTTCCAAGTCGTTGTCGGGATATTCGGTCTCATCAGGATATTTGCCTCCCATCTTGTAATTTCGAAGGTTCATATGACCTTCGTGTTCGATGTAACGCTCAATGGTGTCGAAAGCATAGCCCGATGCGATATAGGTCCAATGCTTGCCTGTTTTCGGGAACAAGGGAAAATCCACCTTGCCTTTCCAGTTTTGGAAAATATCCTGCACATTGACGTAATTGACTCCCAGACTGTCGAACACTTTCGGATAGTATTGGTAGGCATGGAACGGCTCAAGGGAGAGGCCTGGATTTTCGGGCATATATTCGGGATACAGGAAGGTCTTTGTGGGCAGCATTGAAACAAAAATGAAGTTTCCGTACTCGTCGAGGATGTGTTGTACCTTGTAGAGTCGCTGGGCTTCAAGGTCGCATTTGTGTTGCATCTCGGCACAACTCTGAGTATAGGAATACACGCTGCTCTGATAGTAGTTGACAACCTCATCAAGCCCATATAGCCAATTGTCCTTGCCGATGCAAATGGTGTAATTGAGCGTTTTATGATAAAAGTCCCAGATATACTGGTTATAGCTCTTTATGAAGAGTTCCCTAAAGCCGAAATTGTAACGCAGATAGGTCTCAAGGCTTTGCTGATAGGAGCCATCTATCATATAGGCAATGGCGATGGGCTTCTTTTCGGGTTCGTAAAGGACGCCGTTCAAAGGTTTCACCTCGATAAAATGGGTTTGCTCTTGGACAGTAATCAGAACGAAGAGACCCAAAGTCAAAAGGCACAATATGACATATATCTTATTTTTCATCATTTTTTTCATTGTCGACAAACCAACGGGCATCAATAAGCAATTGTTCCTCAAAAGTAAGGCCGGTCTCTTCCAACTGCTTCGTAATGATATCAATCATCTCAGGGTTGTTTCTCCAATTTTCGACCACCTCTTGTACCCTGTATTCCGTCAAGATAGAGTCGTTGACGGTTTTGTCATCGCGTAAAAGGGGGTGACCGTCAACCACGTTTATTGCTTCGCGGTTGACAAGACTTTCCAAAGATTCATTGTCAGTAAAAGCTTTGACTTTCAAAGCCTTCAACCAGTTTTCGTCTTGGTTGATGCGATAGGCAGTCTGTGCCAAAACAATTCCTCTTGTATTGCGAATGGTAGGTACACAGTCGCCATTCAACCCTTCGATTCTCTCGATGTCGTTCCTCAAAATGTCTTCGGCTTGCGTTTTGTTGACGTTTTCAGTTGCCATCACCTTTTCGACCTCGGCTTCCCAAAGGCTGTCGCTCACGCACAACCGCAACAACGCGTCTTCAGCAAATCCGTATGAGATTTTGTACATCTGGGCTTTATCAGTGAACCAAGCAATATAGTCAGCGTTGATGATGGCATAAAGACGGTCTGTCTCGCTTATTGGCCTGCTTTTCTGCAACCTTTGGCCATAGTATTCGGTCATATTGTAGAACCAGTATCTTACGTCGGAAAAGACCTCGTTAAGATCGATGTATTGATTGATGGCAAAAAAATAAGAGTTGCCAATGAAAACTGCATTGGGTTTCACCGCATTGGAATCAGATTTGATGCTAACTTTCCGCTCATAATAAATATCTTCATCAATAGTGATGTCGCGCTGTAGATTCAGCAGTCTTTCCAAGTCGCGAATGGTTCCTTTGGTCAGATCACTACATTCAAGACGCTCACCTATGGCAATTCTTGGCATTTCAATGCCTTTCATCGTAGCCATATAACTAAACAACGAATCGGCTGCATATACAGAGGGAAATATCCAGTGAGCTGAAGTTTGCGGTATGGCAGGATAGTCGAGTGTGTCCTGCATATTGATAAACCAACTGTCCATGTCAATATAGGGAATGCCATTTTCCACTAAGGCCTGACGGTAATAATCGTAAGCGTGGATGGAGGTGGTATCGAAATCACGTTCGGGCAAAAACTGGGTATAGAGGTTCGCCTTATCGGGTGTCGTGTATATCAGAAAATCAATGTCAAAAGTCTTCAATACCCCTATCAACTTTTTCAGTAGCCGGATTTGCTTCTCAAATCGTTCCATCGCCTTGTCGTTGGACTCAATCCAGCGATACATCTCCTTGCCGTAATACTCATCGACATTGAAATTGAAAAACAACCAGTCATCCTTTCCGATAGCCACTTCATTGCTATATGTTTTTCTGAAGAAATCCCAAAGATATTGGTTATAGAATCGCGTCATTGGTTCTCGGAAGCCAATGTTTTCGGAAAGGTATTGTTCGAGATTGTCTTGGAATACGCCTGTCTTCAAATTCTCGAAAGACAAAGAGGGAGTTGCCACAGGAATGCTTTGTCCAACCAACGGTCGCATCTCCAACCATTTCGTATTTTGCTGAATGGCAGGTAGTGTAAGTATGGCCAAGGCAAGACAAAAAAGTGCTATGGAAACTACGCTTTTCACTTCAAAACCTAAAATAGATGAACGGACTGAAACCTACCGCATTGATGGCGGCAATGCAGAACAACAACATGAATACAGCCACCACCCACGCCACGATGGTGCCGGCTATGGAGTACTCCTCCTTATAATAGACGGCATCTTGCATCTTTTTCCCAAAGGGAAACAGAGTGAAGAACGAGAACACCAAAGCAATGATGAGCATGGTGTAGAACTGTGCGTCGGCCTTGATGCCGAAAGAGCTGAAGTCGAAAGCGAACAACCTCGAAATGAAGGTAAAAGCCTCTCCTAAGTCCTCAATGCGGAAGATAGCCCAACCCACCATCGCGATGATGAAGGTGATGATGACGCTCGGCACCTTACCGATTTTTTCATAGAATTTCTTCAAACCCATCCGTTCGAGCACCAACCACAAGCCATGATACGCGCCCCAGACCACGAAATTCCATGACGCACCGTGCCACAGGCCCGACAATAGAAACACAACCCAAAGGTTGAAATACATCCTCCGTTTCGAGCAACGGTTGCCCCCCAACGGAATGTACAGATAGTTGCGCATAAACGCTCCTAAGGTGATATGCCACCGGCGCCAAAATTCGGTGATGCTCGCCGAGTTGTACGGATTGTCGAAGTTCTCCGGAAAATGGAAACCCATCATCTTGCCCAAGCCTATCGCCATGTCGGAATAGCCAGCGAAGTCGAAGTAAAGCTGCATAGTGTAAGCTGCAATGGCAATCCAAGCTGTACCTGTATCCATGACGGAGAGATTCGTAGCCAACAAAGTATCCACTTGTGCACCAATCACATCGGCTATCAGTACTTTTTTGGATAGACCTATCACAAAACGGAAAAGGCCATGCAAACAATTGTTGCTACTGTATTCGCGGTGACGTATCTCACCTTCAATGTCGCAATAACGTACAATAGGTCCAGCAATGAGTTGCGGAAACATCATGATGTAAACCATATAGTCGCTCAACTTCTTCATCGGCTCGTTGTGGCCTCGGTAGGTGTCGAGCACGTATGTGATGGACTGGAAAGTGAAGAATGAAATGCCAATCGGCAGCAGCACCTTTGCCAACCTAATCGGGTTGGCACCGAAGATGCTGATTAAAGCATTCAAGTTGTCTATCAGAAAGTTGGCATATTTGTAATAGACCAAAAGCCCCAAGCTGACCGCGATGGCCAAGCCACAATACAGCTTTTTGAGGGGTTTCTTTTCGGTCTTGTGCATCAGCTTGACCAAAAAGAAGTTGGCTATGGTGGAACCAAGCAACCAAAGGATGAAGTCAGGAGCGCCCCAAGCATAGAACACGATGGAGAACAACAGGATGATATAATTCCTGAATCTTTTCGGACACACAAAGTAGCATATCAGGAAAAGGGGCAAAAAGTAGAGCAAGAATACGTTGCTACTGAATACCATAACTCTTCAAATATTAGAAACTGCAAAGATATAAAATCCAAAGATTCAACAAAACGAAATGACTCATTATTCTAATGCAACACCTCAATACCGCACAATATGCTGCGAATGATCACCCATTTTTAGCACATAGACACCTGCAGGCAATTCAGGATTAAGGATGATTTCATTGCCGTTTTCAGTGACAACCGTCTCGGAAAACACTTTCCTGCCCAACAAATCATAGATAACGACTTCCTTGGCTCCAAGACCCTCTGCTTCGACTCCAATGTGAATCTCATCAGAGAAAGGATTGGGATAGCAACCCAAAACAGAGGTCAAGAATTCATCCACCGATACGAAGTCATCCAATGCCTCGAGGATGTTCTCTGGCCTTTCTCTTAGGAAATAGTCAATCACAGGCATGCAATAGTTCTCCCATGAGGAATAGGCTTCAGGACAATGGAACCGCTCAATCTGATTGGGCACCTCATCTTGGAGCGTCTGTTTGATATAATCGAAATAAGGTTTGGTGTTCTGATAAGAAAACCTTGTGGAAACCAGCTCATTGAACCGATGGATGAATTGTTCCCTAAACGACTCATTCTCCAATAGTCTTCTGAAAAACAAGGTCGCCCTTCTGCTGGAAGGATAGCCTTCATCACCATCATACGTGGCATTGGCAAAGACATCGAACGACAGGGCTTCGAGGCAGGCATCACCATCATAAAAAATCCATCGCCATTTGCCGTCACCAAGCTGCCACATCCTTGTATTGGTGGCCGGCCAGTCCAAATTGGCCGAAAACAGCTCAAGCACATAATAATCGATGAAATTCGGAATATCAATTTGCGACTTGGCGTAGGAATACTGTTCTTCATCAGAAAGATCAGCCTGTTCCATCCATGTGCGCAAAGCAAAGAAATTGTCAGAGTTCCCACACTCCAATTCATTCCAGATATTGATGAGGTTCACTGAATCAATATTGACACCGAAATGGTCTTCGAGGAAGCGTTCGTCCGGCTTTTCGGCAACGTAATATATACCCCAATACTCGCCATTGAGGAACAGCACACAGGCTCGTGATGCCAGCGATTCCACATTAATATGCTGGGCCATGCGACTCACAATATAATCCTTGCATCCCGAACCGTTCCAAGCACTCATGTAAGGCTTCAAACACAGATGCTTGAATTTGTCAATAGGCAAAGTCTCGAAAAACCGGTGTTTGAGTCGTTTCTTCCCATATTCTTCGCGGGCATAGATTTTCATTCCTTTTTG
>JAEEGK010016649.1_pt1 | contig 16123 bp, 24 predicted proteins | sample 8958771 | NCBI WGS metagenome assembly JAEEGK01 (sample SAMN16246547, study PRJNA631951) | gut metagenome | biome: gut microbiome; feature: rumen; material: SC-attached | host: Bos | place: Iran: Karaj | collected 2018-10
TCAACGTCACATGATTTATTCATATAGGCTGGAACGTTACCCGCACCAACACCCATGGCTGGTTTACCACAACTATAAGCGGCTTTAACCATGGCGTTACCACCTGTCGCTAAGATTGTTGCAACATCTGGGTGATTCATCAAAGCGTGTGTAGCATCCATACTTGGATGTTCAATCCATTGAATACAGTTCTTTGGCGCACCAGCGGCTTCCGCGACTTCTTTCATTAAAACAGCAGCTTGTTTACTACTTTGTTGTGCGCTTGGATGGAATGCAAAGATAATTGGATTCCTGGTCTTTAAGCAAATCAAAGATTTGAAGATGACTGTACTTGTTGGGTTAGTAACTGGGGTAATACCACAGATAACACCAACTGGTTCAGCGATTTCAGTAATACCAGTCACTGGGTTATTGCTAACCACACCAACGGTCTTAAGTGAGCGCATATTGTTTTGCACGTATTCGCAAGCGAATAAGTTCTTTGTCGCTTTGTCTTCAAAGACACCACGATGTGTTTCATCAATAGCCGCTTTCGCTAATGTACCATGATGGTCTAAACCGGCAACACAACATTTCGCAACGATGTAATCGATTTGTTCTTGGTTAAGGTTTTCAAATTCTTCAAGAGCCTTAACGCCTTTGGCCACTAAATCATTAATTTCTTTTGTAACTTCTGGGGCCACTACTTTTTCTTCAGGCATAATTTCTAGCCTCCCTATTTTTTATTTATACGATGGAAGAAGACCGCTAAAGAACGGGCTAAGTCCATATTTTCAACAACGATATTGTCAGGATGTTCTAAGTGAATTGGAACAAAGTTCCATATTGCTTTGATACCACTATTAATTAATTTGTTAACTATTTCTTGAGTGACATCCTTAGGAGTGGTCACAATTGCGACTTCCACACCTAATTCCTTAATCTTATTATCTAAATTAAAAATAGAATATATGGGTTTACCTTCAATTGATTCGCCAGTGATGGATGGATCAATATCAAAACCAGCGACGATATCTAGGCCATAATCATCAAAGCCTTTAAATGACAAAAGAGCGCTGCCTAAATGGCCAACGCCAACTAATACTGCTTTATTGATTTGATTATAACCAAGATATTCTTTTAAATGATTAATTAAAGTATCAACATCTCTAGGACAGCCTGGTTTGGAACTATGTGGGGAAACGATTTGTAAATCTTTTCTCACTTGCTCTTCAGATACGCCTAAAGCATCCGCTAATAAGCGAGAGTTAACTTTGTTAATACCACTATTTCTTAAAGATAATAAAACATTTAAGTAAACAGGATATCTTTCAATTTGTTTTAACGAAACTTTAGTGCTCATACTAGTAGTTCGGTATTTTTTTACCAATCTATTTATAATCTTATTTTTAGACTATTTCAATAATTTTTTACCGAAGTATAGTATGTAATACTACATTGTTGCTTTGCAACAACCACTACTGTTTTGCGCAATAAAAAAGTGGATTTTACTCCACTTAAAGTTCTCTTGCGACAAGATAACTGACTAGGAAATAGACACCGAGTCCGAGAAGCGCTAATACAGTACCGAAAATAAAGCCTAATCCGGATCCGAATTTTGTTCTTCTACCTCTAGTAAAGATAGCAATTATTACACCGAATATATTTAATAATAGTCCAAGAGCAATTCCTAAGATGTATGAACCTTCTGGAACAGTTATAGGCTCGTAATCGTTTTCAAAGTCTGGTGCTTCGCTATCTGCTACAGGTTTTTTAATCATATCGTTGATATAGGCATCTCTTTCTTTTTCAGTTACGACATGACCACACCATGTACATCTATTTGAATTAGCGGGAATTGTTTCAGAGCATTTTGGACATTTCATAATAGTTCCTCTTCAGCCATATATTCTATGCAATTAAGTTGATGATAGCAACAAAAAACAGTGGTTAAACCACTGCTATTTTATTTTTGTTAAAGTTATGTCTTATTTTCTCTTTTTTCTAATAATGTCACGTGTTGTAAGTATCAAGATAACAGCGCCTACAAAAATAGCAACTGTAGCCACAACAGTGATGATATATAAGGTTTGACCAAATTGTCCACTTAATGAACTAATGACATAGCCCATGCCAACACCTGGAATGAGCAATAAAATAAAGAATGTTAGTGCCGCAATAGCAACAATAACTTCGAGGACAGAAAATACAATAGATGCTTTTGACTTTTTCATAGCGGTATTACCTTTTCTTGTCTACATCATAACATTTTCAGTTTATGAATGCAAATTTGCCTGTTTTATAGATAGGCAATCTCGTTTTGTTTTTTACGGGCAAAGAGCTTTGTAACAGCGTCTTTGACTTTTGTCTTACCAGCGATAATCGCGGCGACTGTATCAATGATAGGTAATTGTAAATCGTATTTCTTTTCTAATTCTAAAGCAGCATCTAAAGAGTTAAGACCTTCCACTACCATGCCAACTTTTTCTAATGTTTCTTCTAAAGAATAGCCTTGGCCTAGTAAGAAGCCCGCTTTATGGTTTCTAGAGTGGACTGATGTCGCAGTAACAACGATATCACCAATACCAGTTAAGCCAGAGAATGTATTAACATTCGCCCCCATTGCTAAACCAATCTTAGTGATTTCCCTAAGGCCTCTAGTGATTAACGCCGCTTTTGCGTTATCGCCAAAGCCTAAACCATCACTCATACCCGCGGCTAAAGCAATGATGTTTTTAAGAGCGCCACATAATTCCACACCAACGATATCTTGGTTTGTATAAACTCTTAAAGAAGAGGAATAGAAGATATTTTGAATTTCTTCAGCGTATTGTAATCTTTCACACGCGGAAACGATTAATGTTGGTAAACCAATCGCCACTTCTTCTGCGTGAGTTGGACCACTTAACGCTACGACTGGAAGATCTTTTTCTTTTAATACATCATGGATAATCTCACTAGTGGTCATTAAAGTGCCTTTTTCCACGCCTTTAGCGACAGTCACAATAATTTGATTAGATTTTAAATAAGGTTTTGCGAGTGCGGTCGTTTCGCGTACGTAAATGGATGGTACTGCGATAACAACGACATCTTTTCCTTCCACCGCTTCTTCTACGGAGCAGGAATAAAGAATTCTATTATTAATTTCAACGCCTGGTAAGTTTTTGTGTCTATGGGTTTTCATAATGGTGTTCACTTCATCAGCGAAGCGAGACCAAAGCATAACTTCATGACCACTACTGGCGAGAAGATTTGCTAATGCGGTACCCCATGTACCAGCGCCTAATATACCAATTCGTTTCATAGTTAATGTCCTTTTGAATAATAATACCATACCACAATGAGGTCTTATAAACTACGTTTACTTATGAAAAACTTTACAAAGCGTAATATTTGCCCATCATATCTAATAATTTTTATTTAAGAATATTTATATTCTTTTCTTAGCAGCCTTCCCGCAAATGCTTATTGCTTGTCAGAAATTATTTCTTAATGTAATATGAAGTCAGATAACTTTTCATAAAGAAATCGCAATTATAATGAAAGGAGCATTTCATAATGAAAAAAACAAAACTTTTTGCTATGATTTCAACCATTTTAGCAATGGGTTTAGTTGCTTGTGGTCCAACTGCTGAGCCATCAAAAACTCCAAGTTCAGAAGAACCACCAGCAAGCACAAGTGCACCTGCGCCTGATACTTCAAGTACACCAGCGCAAGATACTTCAAGCACTCCTGCACCAAGTACATCAAGTACACCAGCACCAAGTTCTTCAACTGGTCCAAGTAGTTCTTCTACCCCAGCAGTCGATGGACAAATGGCGGTCAACGCTCTTGATGTCATCAAGGAAAGTGACAAAGTATTACTCAAAATCGGAGGCACATATTCTGGATACGCTAATGCCGATGCAATGAAGATGGCCTTTGGTCTTCTTGATGCCATTCCAGCACAAGGTCAAACCGCTCAATGGTTAGTCGGTTCTGCAACTCCAGCCGATGCTGACTACAAGTATGTTCCAACAATTGATGCAACTGCTGGTACATTCGAACTTAAGATTGATGTTACCGTCGTTACAGAAATCAAAGCTGGCGTCTACACAATCTATGTTGGCGCAAAAGGCGCATATGCCGCTGTTGAAGTTTCAAGCATCACAGGCATGGGCACAGGTAAGGAAATCCTCAGTGGTTACAGATGGTATATCCGTAGTGATAAAGCCGCTCTCGCGATGGATGAACTTCCACCAATCGAATTAACAATTTCACGTATTGAAGTTGAAGGCGATCACGTTTACCACCTCATCGGTGGCGCACTCAACACCGCAAAATTACCAAAAGCTGACTTCTTAGCAAAGCATCCATATATGCAATATGAAGCCACCACTGTTGGTTGGAAACAAAACATTCTTGGTTCTTCCACAAAGACAGATTTAGTTTCTGTTCTTGTCGACGAACAAGACAACGCTTTAATTAAGACAGATATCACATCATTACCAGCGAATGGTTACAACATTAAGATTAACCTTACTGAAGATAAAGATGCTGATACAAAGATGGATGCCATCATTGATGGTAGAGAAAATCCAGTCCCATTCGGTATGTATGACTATGCAGTTTACGCCGATAGTACAAAGAACGCTAAAGAAGACCTCTATGGTAACTGTGGCTTATTCATCACAGAATCTGGTAGATATGTCAACAATGGCGATAAGTTTGCAGACTTACAACCAGTTAAGAGCAAAGATGGCGAAATCGCTTACGAAATGGTCGCTGCTGACTGTGTCGGTCAAAACGCTCCTAAATATTCAGATAAGAACACACGTTTAGGTAAGAATAGTAAATTTACTGACGTTTGGGAAATCAACGGTATTAGATCTGGTGAATACGAAGTCTACGTTAAAGGTGCCTACTCTTCAGGTAATAATAATTCATATTGGTCCGGTGCATTAAATGTTGCAAACGGTAAAGATACTGAAACTGATGGTCATAATGGTGATCCATACAACCCAGCAGCTCGTTACAACTTCAAAGTTGATGCGGGTGATGCAGTTGATTGTATCTGCGATAAGACCTACGAAGATTCTGGTTTAACTGGCGCTGAAGGCGGCGGTTGGACAAATGTTGCTATGGCAAAAGTTATGGTGCCAGAAGGCTCTGCCACATTCACAATGACAAACGTTAACAATGGTTATTCCCTTTGGATTTACGCTCTCCGTTTAGTCAGAGTCGGTAACTGGAATAGACCAGTCACTCCTGCTGCTTTTGATGCCGATGGCGTTATGAGAATCGAAGCCGAAGCTTATCACGAAGCAAGTAGCGATCCAGCCATTAAGACTGATGAAGAAGGTACATACCTTGATCATATCGGTGGTTGGCCACAATTCAATGCTTCTTATAAGATTAACTTTACTGAAGCAGTTAACGTCAAATTAAAACTCCGTTACAATTGGTATTCACAACAATGGGGTAACTTTGGCGCTGCTGAATTCACACTCGATGGTTCTTCTAGCAAGATTAAAGATGCTAGTGGTAAAGACAACCTTGCTCAAGACGATGCTGGTCCAACAAATGCTTGGGGATTCACAGAATCCGCAGTATTCGAACTCACTGCTGGCGATCACACCTTGAAATTACAAACTCCTGGTGGTTGTGTCGTTTCTTGGAACTACTTCGAATTAATCATTGTTGAATAATCTTAACAAGCTTAATCAATTAGGGGCGCGTAAGCGCTCCTTTTTGTTGTCTTGATAATTTATACCAAATTATGACTTTGATTTGTTAGAGAGGCTTTTTTGGCTATTATTGCACCACTACTAGCAATAAAAAAGGGACGCCCATATTGGACATCCCTTGAATCTAAATATGTTGATGATTAGTCAACCCAGGTCACTAAGACGACAGGTGCGTTATCACCACGGCGGTTTTCTAACTTATATTGTTTTGTGTAACCACCATTGCGATCCTTCATCTTTGGACCGATTTCGGCAAATAATTTATCTAAAGCGTTAGCGCCGGTTTTTTCATCAGCAACGATGTTACGGACGAAAGCGGCAGCTTGACGTTTGGCGTTCATGACATCTTCTTTCTTGGTTAATGTCACTAAACGGTCAGCTTCTTTGATAACGTCTTTAGCAGTCGCAGCAGTCACTTTGACAGAACCACGGATGATTAAGTCAGTGACGACATTGCGGAGCATATTTTCATATTTGCTCTTGGTATAAGCGGCTTTGAATCTAACGCCGGTTTTACCATGAACATTTTTTCTACCTTGTGCTGGCATGTTGTATGGCCTCCTTATTCAAAATCTTTGAATGATAAGCCATAAGCCGCGAGTTTCTCTTTAATTTCTTTAAGAGATTTCTTACCAAGGTTTTTGACTTTCATCATTTCTTCTTCGGTTTTTTCTGTGAGTTCTAAGACAGTGGCAACGCCAGCTCTCTTTAAGCAGTTATAAGAACGGACAGATAAGTCGAGTTCTTCAATAATGAAGTTCTCATATTTGTTTTCTTCCACTTGGACGACATCCTTTTCGATGTTGATATCGCGAGCGATTTCAGCGACGTCAAGGAATTTGGAGAAGTGGTCGATTAAGATTTTAGCCGCCATTGCGAGGGCTTCTTGTGGAAGCATGGAACCATTGGTCCAAACTTCGATTGTTAAAGCGTCGAAACGGGAATCGTGACCAACACGAGTGCCATCAACGATATAATTGGCTTTCTTCACTGGGGAATAGTTACTGTCTGTACAGATAGTACCTAATTGTAAACTTGGGTGAAGAATCTTATTTTGTTCACCTGTGACATAACCACGGCCATTACGAGCATGGAGAACCATGTGTAAGGAACCACTTTCTGTCACATTAGCGATCACTAAGTCTGGATTGACAACTTCCACACCGGCTGGGCAAACGATGTCGCTTGCTTTAACAACGGCTGGACCAGTGACATTGATTTCTAATCTCTTATTAGAAGCGTCTTCGCTATCAATACGTAAGACTAAGTCTTTCAAATTTAAGACGATGGTTGTAACGTCTTCTTCAACGCCTGGAAGAGCGGTGAATTCATGACGAGCACCTTCGACTTCCACAGCGTAAACGGAAGCACCTGGTAAAGAGGAGAGTAAGACTCTACGTAAGGCATTACCTAATGTGAGACCAAAACCTCTTTCTAATGGTTCGATTACAAAGCGACCATAGTTTTCATTACCATCGTAGTCGGCTTGAGTAATACCAAATCTTTCAAATGGATTTGCAATTTTCATAAATTTGATAACCTCCTAAAGTTATTAGCCTCTTGGTTTCTTTGGTGGGCGGCAACCATTGTGTGGGATGGGGGTTGTATCAACGATGCTTAAGACTTGTAAGCCAGCAACTGCGAGGGAACGAATTGCACCTTCACGGCCTGGGCCTGGGCCTTTGACATCGACGTCGACTTGACGAATACCTTGTTCATAAGCAGCTTTGCCAGCAGCTTCAGCAGCTTGCATAGCGGCGAATGGAGTGGATTTTTTAGCACCTTTGAAGCCGTTTGCACCAGCGGAGCTCCAGGCTAAGGCGTTACCTTGTTCATCACAGATTGTGACGATTGTGTTATTGAAAGTAGCGTGGATATGGGCAACACCACGTGTAAATGAACGTTTGACTTTCTTTTTACGAATTGTTGTTTTAGCCATAATTCTATACTCCTTTCATTAACCTTGTGGCGCCATCTTCTTGTTAGCAATGGTCTTACGTGGACCTTTACGAGTTCTGGCGTTTGTTTTTGTTCTTTGACCTCTGACTGGTAAGCCTCTTCTATGGCGTGTGCCACGGTAGCAACCAACTTCGGTTAAACGTTTGATATTAAGGGCGACTTCTCTACGGAGATCACCTTCGGTTTTGTAATTACTGATTTCATTACGGATTGCACCTAATTGGTCATCCGTTAAATCTTTCACTCTGATTGTGCTATCAACTTTAGCACCGTCGCAAATTAATTTTGCGGTATAACGACCGATACCATAGATGTAGGTAAGAGCGATACCTACTGGTTTGTCGTTAGGAATATCAACACCAACGATACGTGCCATATTCTAATTTCCTCCTAAATTAACCTTGTCTCTGTTTGTGCTTTGGATCAGAACAAATGACCATGACTTTGCCATGTCTTTTGATGACTCTGCACTTGGAACAGATAGGTTTGACGGAAGGTCTGACTTTCATAGTTTTTTCCTCCTAAATTAGATTCTACTTGAATCTATAAGTGATACGGCCCCGTGTTAAATCATAAGGCGAGATTTCTACCGTAACTCTATCTCCTGGGAGAATGCGTATGTAATTCATACGGATTTTGCCAGAAACGGTGGCCAGAATTACGACGCCGTTTTCGAGTTCTACCTTAAATGAAGCATTTGGTAAACACTCTTTGACGACCGCCTGAACTTCGATGACATCTGCTTTAGACATTAGTTTGTTTTTCTCCTTCGGTTAAAGTAATAATTTCGTTACCCTCATCGGTAATAATGATGGTGTTTTCATAATGGCAAGTTAATTTACCATCTTTAGATTTGACTGTCCAACCATCGCCTAAGATTCTTGTATCTTTACGACCTTCAAGAATCATTGGTTCAATCGCAAGAGCGAAGCCCTTTTGTAAGATTGGTCCAGTACCAGCGATACCATAGTTTGGTACGCTTGGATCTTCGTGCATGCTTTTACCAATACCATGACCAGTAAAGTCACGCGCCACATTATAGCCATGAGATTCGACATAATGCTGAATAGCGGCGGAGATGTCCCCTACTCTATTTCCTGGCTTTGCTTGTTTAATGCCTTCATAGAATGCGTCTTTACAGACTTTAACAATCTCTTTGACATTATCTTTACAAGTGCCCACCATGAATGTCCTAGTGGCGTCCGCACAGTATCCCTTAAGACATGCCACGACATCAAGGGAGACAATATCGCCATCTTGAAGTTTAATCTTTTTAGATGGGATACCATGAATTAAAGTTTCATTCACTGAGACGCATGTTCCTGCGGGATAGTCATAGTAGCCCTTACATGGACAACTACCACCACCTTCGTAGATGACTCTCTCGGCGATTTCGTTAATCTCATAAGTTGAGATACCTGGTCTAATTAATGGTTCCACTGTCTCGAAGACTTTGGCCACTAATTTGCCAGCTTCTTTCATTAATTCTATTTCCCTTGGTGACTTGACAATTATCATAAGTTAACTTTTAAGAAATTTTGCAATTTCATCGAATAATGCTTCGCTACCCTTTAAAGAATCAAAGTTAGCGAGCAAGCCTCTTTCTTGATAGAAATCAATAAGTGGCTTTGTTTGATTAGTGTAGTGAGCTAATCTCACCTTTAAGGCTTCCTCATTATCATCATTACGTTGATAGAGAGGGCCTCCGCATAAATCACAGACACCATCAACTTTTGGTTTAAAGGTATCGATGTGATATGGCGCGCCACAGTTTTTACAAACGCGACGACCACCAATGCGTCTCACTAATTCGTTTTTGTCACAATCTAAGTTGATCACAACATCGATTGGACGGTTTATTTCTTTAGTGAGTTTCTCAAGAGCTTCCGCTTGTGGCGTGGTTCTTGGGAAACCATCTAAGAGAAATCCGTTTGCACAATCGTCTTGAGAGAGACGTTCCCTCACAAGACCGATTGTTACTTCGTCAGGAACAAGATCCCCATGCTTGATATAACTATCGGCTAATTTACCGAGTTCGGTACCGGCTTTGATGGCTTCTCTGAACATATCACCTGTGGAGATATGGACAAAGCCCAAAGCGATTAGTTGTTTAGCTAACGTGCCCTTACCTGCACCAGGAGGGCCCATGAGAATAATGTTTCTTTTCATTAGCCTTGACCTCCAGCAGCGACAACTTCTTCGAAGGACTTACCAGCGAGTAAGCCATCGATTTGAGAGTTGAGTTCGAGAGCAACACCAACGACGATGATGAGGCCAGTGCCACCTAAAGCTAAGGAATGGTTGTCACCGAACACGCCAGTCATTGTTAAGACAGGTGGTAAGGCGGCAATGAAGGCTAACGCGATAGCACCGATAACGGTGATACGGTTTAAGACCTTTCTCACGTAACGTTCTGTTTCGTTACCTGGACGGATACCTGGAATATAGGAACCGTTCTTTTGGAAGTTCTCAGCGAGTTGTTGCGGATTGATTTGCAAGTTCGCATAGAAGAATGAGAACGCGATGATGAGAATGATGTACATAATTAAACCCCAAGGCATGTACCATCCACCATTGTCGAATAACTCGGAGGTGGAGAAGATTTTAAGCCATGGTGCGTTCATGCCATTTTCTGTATCAACGAATGCCATAATGACTTGTGGCGCCATTAAGATGGAACTCGCGAAGATGACAGGAATAACACCGGCGGAGTTAATTTTAATTGGTAAGAATGAGGCACGCGCCATACTTTGAGTTTGGCCGCCACCCTTTCCAGAATGTTGCACTGGAATTTTTCTTTTTGATAGCTCGATGAATGTGACGAAGGCAATAATGAGCAAGTAAGCAAATACATAGAGTAAGAACTGGAACCAGCCCGCGATTGTCGCGCCTTCACCGGCCGCTGTTTTTGATGGATCACACCAGTTAACCCAGGCATTGACCATTTGTGATGGTAATGAACTGACGATACCGGCGAAGATGATCATGGAAATACCATTACCAATACCTTTTGTGGAGATTTGGTCACCGAGCCACATGACGAGCATGGTGCCGGCGAGTAAGATCAAGATCACATAGATATATGTTAACCATGGAGCGTTTTCTGCGACATGGAACTCAATAAGAGTTTGGGATTCCATTGTTTTGACAATGCCATACGCTTGAACAGCACCTAACATTAATGTTAAGTAACGTGTGGCCATTTCAATTTTCTTTCTTCCGTATTGACCTTGACGTTTTAACTCAGTTAAGGCTGGTAAGACGTCAGTGGACAATAATTGCACGATAATTTGTGCGGTGATGTAAGGACTCACGCCTAATGCGAAGATGGAGAAGCTTTGTAAGGTTCCACCACCAAGTAAGTTCATGAGTGATAAAGCACCATTATCGTTAAGAGCGCTAGCTAAGTTACTTGATTCAGGAATTGAGACACCTGGAACGGTAACTTGTGCACCTAAACGGAAGATGAAGAGGATCATGATCGTAAAGACGATACGACCCATAATCTCTTTGTTCTTGAGGATGTTAATTAGCTTTTTCATATTAGATCACCTCAATTTTGCCACCAGCTTCATTAATTGCGGCTTCAGCAGTTTTGGAGAAGGCTTGGGCTTGGACTGTTAACTTTTTGGTTAACTTACCACTACCTAAGACTTTTAATCCATTATATTCTTTTTTGAGTAAACCGACTTCTTTTAATAAGGCTGGAGTAACCACTGTTCCGTCTTCGAATCTTTCTAAGGCAGAAACATTGATGGTTGCATAATTGACATGATTAACATTCTTAAAGCCACGTTTTGGTAAGGCTCTCCAAAGTGGTAATTGACCACCTTCGAAACCTAAGGCAACACCGCCACCACTACGGGCGTTTTGACCTTTGTGACCTTTACCAGCAGTTTTTCCGTTTCCGCTACCAAGGCCACGGCCTTTGCGGTAGTGTTCGAAACGGCTACCTTCTGTTGCTTGAAGTTCATGTAGTTTCATAAATGCACCTCCTATTTCTATTTAATAAGGAATAATTATTAGTTTATTCTTTGCCACGAAGTTCTTTCATAACTTTGTAGCTCTTGAGGTTGTTCAAGCCTTGGTTTGTCGCTCTAATGATATTGATTGGAGCACGGGAACCATAGACCTTACTGCAAACGTTTTGAACACCGGCGAGTTCGAGGATAGCTCTCACTGGACCACCAGCGATGATACCAGTACCTTCTGGGGCTGGTTTTAAGTAAACGTTACAAGCACCGTATTTGCCAACGATTTCGTGAGAGATTGTTTGACCTTTCACGAGGTGAAGTTTGAAGAGGTTCTTCTTTGCAGCTTCACTAGCTTTCTTAATGGCATCTGGAACTTCAGCAGCTTTACCAACGGCGAAACCGTAACGGCCTTTATGATCACCGATAACCACGAGGGCGGTGAATTTCATACGACGACCACCTTTAACGGTTTTGCTAACTCTGTTGATGAAAACAACACGTTCTTCAAATTCTTTTGGTTCGTCTCTGCGTTCACGTCTTTCACGTGGGCCACCTTTACGATCGCCACGTCTGTTATCACGACGTTCACGTCTTTCACGAGGTTGATTTTGTTCTTGTGGAGCAGCTTCTGGAGCGGCTTCTGCAGCAGCTTGTTCAGCGACTGCTTCAACTTTCTTTTCTTCTTCCATTGTCTTTTCCTCCATTAGAACACTAAGCCAGCTTCACGAGCGGCTTCCGCTAAAGCCTTAACGCGGCCATGATAGATGTAACCACTTCTATCGAAGACAACGTTCTTAATCTTTTTGGCTAAAGCTTTTTCAGCGATATCTTTACCGACAGCGGCGGCGGCTTCAACGTTGCTACCATTTTCTAACTTTAAGGTCATGGATGAGGAAGCAACTAATGTAACGCCTTTAACGTCATCGATAATTTGAGCTTCAATATTTTTGTTAGAACGATAGAGACAGAGTCTTGGTGTTTCGGCAGTGCCAGAAACTTTCTTTCTCACACGAGCATGTCTTCTTAAACGAGAAACATTTTTGCTTGGTTTTGTTGTCATAACTCTTACCTCCTATCTTACTTACCAGCGCCAGCGCGCTTACCTTCTTTAGTGATGACCACTTCGTCTTTGTAACGAATACCTTTACCAAGATATGGTTCTGGTGGACGTACTTCACGAATTAAGGCCGCGGTTTGACCAACTTTTTGTTTATCAATACCTTCGACTTCAATATCAGTGGCGTTAGGTAAGGTGATTTTGACGCCTTCTTCTGGGTTGATAACCACTGTGTGGCTATAACCGGCCCAAATTTCAACGGCTTGGCCTTTCATTTGAGCTTTGTAACCGATACCTCTCATTTCTAAGGTCTTCTTGTAGCCTTCGGAAACACCGACGACAGCATTGTGGACATTAGCACGAACTGTACCATGGTTTTGTTTAACTTGTTTGGTTTCATTTTCACGTTTGAATGTAACGACTGTACCTTCAACGTTCATTTGAATACCTTTATTTAATTTCACTTTGAGTTCGCCTTTTGGGCCTTTGACAATGGCGAAACCATTATCTTCACTCACTGTGACTCCGGCTGGGAGATCAATGTGTTTGTTACCAATACGTGACATGACTCATTTCCTCCTATTACCAGACGTAGCAAATTACTTCACCACCGATACCAAGTGTTCTGGCTTTTGAATCAGTCATAACACCTTGGGAGGTGGAAATAATTGCGATACCTAAACCTTTAAGAACTTTTGGTAATTTTTCAAAGCCAACGTTGACTCTGAGACCTGGTTTAGAGATTTTCTTTAAACCGGAGATAACTCTTTCACCATTGAAGTACTTTAAGGTAATAGCTAATTCTTTTTTCACTTTACCAGTGACTTTGTAATCAGCGATAAAGCCTTCTTCTTTGAGAATCTTAGCAATTTCGACTTTCATCTTGCTAGAAGGCATCTTCACAGATTCATATTTTAACGCGTTTGCGTTTCTAATGCGGGTAAGCATATCCGCAATTGGATCAGTCATCATAAATAATCGATATCCTCCTTTTCTTTACCAAGATGATTTCTTCATGCCTGGAATTTCACCTTTATAGGCTAATTCTCTTAAGCAGATACGGCATAAATGGAATTTGCTATAAACAGAATGTGGACGTCCACAGCGTTCGCAACGTGTGTATTCACGAACTTTATATTTTTGTGGGCGAGATTGTCTGACTTTTTGACTTGTCTTTGCCATAATACTGTGAACTCCTTTCTATCTGTGGAATGGCATACCTAATAAATCTAATAAGGTATACGCTTCCGCATCGTTTTTAGCGGTGGTAACGATAACGATATCCATACCACGAACCTTCGCCACTTTATCGTAATCGATTTCAGGGAAGATTAATTGTTCTTTAATACCAAGTGTGTAGTTGCCACGACCATCGAAAGCGTTTTTGCTGACGCCACGGAAGTCACGGACACGTGGTAAGGCGATAGAGACTAACTTATCGAAGAAGTCGTACATTCTAAGACCACGAAGTGTGACCTTACAACCGATTTCTTGACCTTCTCTTAATTTGAAGGTAGCGATAGACTTTTTCGCTTTTGTGATGATTGGTTTTTGGCCAGAGATTAATGTTAATTCACTGACCGCTTCTTCTAACTTCTTGCTATCTTGTGTAGCATCACCGACACCGATGTTGATGACGATTTTGCTTAACGCAGGAATTTGCATTGTGGAAGAATATTGATATTTTTCTAATAAAGCTTTACGAACTTCGTTTTCATATTTGACTTGAACACGAGAGACGATAGCAGCTTTCTTGTTGCCATTAGAAGCTTTCTTAGCTTTTGGGGCTTTTGGAGCTTCTTCAGCAGCAGCTTCCGCTTTTGGCGCAGCTTTAGGAGCAGCTTTCTTAGCAGGAGCTTTCTTTTCTTTTAATTCTTCAGCCATTTCAGCTTTCCTCCTTATAACACTGTGCCGCTTGCTTTAGCATAACGGACTTTTTTACCCTTGACTTCTTTGTGGCCAATTTTGGTTGGCTTTTTGGTCTTTGGGTCAACCAACATGACGTTAGAAGCATCAATTGGGGCATAGATTTCAACGATGCCACCATCTGGGTTCTTTTGTGTTGGCTTATTGCATTTTTTGCGGATGTTGACGCCTTCAACGACAACACGGTTTTGTTCAGGAATCACTTTTTGAATTGTGCCTTGTTTGCCTTTATCTTTACCGGCAATAACGACTACTTTGTCACCTTTAACAAGATTCATACGTTCTTCCTCCTTATAACACTTCTGGGGCGAGGGAGACAATTTTCATGAATCCTTCAATACCCTTTTCACGGAGTTCTCTAGCAACAGGGCCGAACACACGTGTACCTACAGGCGCGTTATCATCATTAATAACTACAACAGCATTGTCATCAAAGGCAATTGTTGAGCCATCGCGACGACCGATAGCCTTTTTGGTTCTCACGATGACGCATCTGACGACATCGCCTTTTTTAACTTTACCGTTTGGGATAGCGTCTTTGACGGCACATAAGATGACGTCACCAACACTACTGCTCTTACGGGTTGAACCACCATAGAGAGTGAAAGCACGAACGCTTCTGGCACCGGAGTTGTCAGCGACAACAAGGTTTGTTTCCTTCTGGATCATAAACTATTCGGCCTCCTTTTCTTCTTTTGGTTCTTCAGCTGGGGCTTCATCTTTAGCGGTAGCAGCTTCAGCAGCGGCTTCGGCTTCGATGATTTCTTCTTTTAATTCAGCTTCAGCTTCTTTAACGGATAATTCCGCTTTCTTATCGATGGAGACTAATCTCCAGCGTTTTGTCGCACTTAATTTACGGGTGGCCATGATGGTGACTGTATCGCCAACTTTGGCGGCGTTTTCTTCATCATGTGCGTAATACTTTTTACCGTATTTAACACGTTTACCGTATTTTGAGTGTCTTTTGTGAGTTTCAACTAGGACGACGATTGTCTTAGCGTTTTTATCAGAGACAACGACGCCTTGAATGACGGTTCTCGCTTCTGTTTTTCTTTCCATCTAAGCAGTCCTCCTATTTGTTTTCTTCTGCTAATTCACGTTCTCTAAGAACGAGATTAACTCTGGCGATGTCTTTTCTCACGGTGATGACATCTTCACCTCTTTCGAGGGCACCGACAGCTTTCTTTCTGCGGAGCTCGAATAATTGTTCCTTGAGTGAGTATAATTTTTCTTTTAATTCACTCGTAGAAAGTTCACGAACTTCATTAATTTTCATAACTATTACTCACCTTTCTTAATAACTTTGCATTTGATTGGGAGTTTGTAAGCCGCTAAGCGGAGAGCTTCTCTCATGTCTTCTTCAGCGACACCGCCGATTTCGAACATGACACAGCCCTTACGGACGACTGCTACCCAATCTTCTGGTGAACCTTTACCAGAACCCATACGGACTTCAGCAGGCTTTTTAGTCTTAGCTAAGTGTGGGAAGATTCTGATCCAG
>JAEEGK010016651.1_pt1 | contig 16122 bp, 13 predicted proteins | sample 8958771 | NCBI WGS metagenome assembly JAEEGK01 (sample SAMN16246547, study PRJNA631951) | gut metagenome | biome: gut microbiome; feature: rumen; material: SC-attached | host: Bos | place: Iran: Karaj | collected 2018-10
GGAGTTCCGTGGCCGGACGCTTGTCGCGCACGGGAAGGAGCAGAAGCACCACGGTTACTCCTGCGATTAAAAGGACCGATTTAAGCTTGGGGCTCATCGTCTCGAATTCTGACGTGCGCTGCCTATGGCGCCGCCCAGTGCATTGCCAAGACCGCCGCCCAAGCCGCCGCCAAGGCCGGTGCCGCCACCCTTGCCGCCCATGCCGGAACCGGCGCGGGAACTCATGGTCTTGTTGGAGCCTGTCATGGGATAGAACGGCCAGCTTATGCCAAACTTGAGGGCACTTACGGGCTGGATGTAATGATGTGCGGTGAAGTAGTCACGCCTGTCCATGGGCCAGCCCTTGCCCAGGTTCTCCATCTTCAGGAACAGGCAGCAGTTCTTCCACTGCACGTTCACGAAGGCGTCGAATACGGGACAGTTGCCGTACAGTTCCCGTTTCTGGGCCATGAATACACCGGCCACGGGATTGTACGACGGGGCGTACCACAGCGTGTTGTAGCGTGTGTTGAGACCAATCTGCAGACGCATGGTCTTTGGATCCACCACAACGAATTCCCCGTACCACCTGAGGTTGAGCGCCAGGGTGGGGAGGGGAAGGACGTACTGGTCCGACGAGAACTGCAGCAGGGCATCGTTCTCCAGATGGACCACTCCGAACACGAAGTCTTTCCTGAGCTTTGCCGTGAGGACGCTCATGGGAGCGGTGTTCTGCTTGGCCAGGCCCAGGGAATCGTAATATACGTTGTTTGCCAGCAGCGCGTATCCGGCAAAGGCGTTGAACCTCCACTTGGGTATGTTCAGCGACGCCTGGATCTTTGTCTCCGACGTCTTGGAGAAATCATTCTCCCAGGAGAAGTGGTTGGAGTAGAAGTGCTGCTGATAGAATGTGGGCTCCTTGAGCGATGTCTCAAAGTGGCCCTTGAGAGTCATGGGGCTGTTAGGCTGCCGCCTGAAGGGGAACAGGTTCAGCTGCGCGTTGGCGTTTATGTTGAAGTCTCCGGCCTCAGTACCGGCAAAGTTCAGAAGCGCCGTGGCATCCCAGTTGAGGTACTTTTTGAGCTTTCCCTCCGCTCCGGCATATGCGTACACGGAGTTCCAGGTGGTGTTGGCCGGCTTCATGAGGTAGCTGCTTCCCGGCTGGAAAAGGTAGAAGCTCTGGAACCTGTCGCCTATACCGCCCTCAATCTTTGAGACGATGGCGTCCTCCTTCCACGGCTGCAGGCGCACGAAGATGCGGTTGTCAAGGCGTTTGACCTGCAGGGAGTCCGTACTCTTGGCGGGGTTCAAGTTGAACACGTCCCTGTAGAAGGTACTCAGCGGGGCGGAATACTGATCCACATACTTTTTGCTGAATATGGAGTATTCCGACGACGTGCCTATGAACCCGGTGGTCATGTCCGTGTTCAGGGTATCGGGCTTTACCCACGCGGTGTCCTTGCGGTGGCGGAGCTCTTCCAGGAACTCGAACGGGATGCGGTAGCTCTGGTCCAGGAAAACGGTCTTCTTGGCATAGCGGTTTGTGGCCGCTGCAAGGTTCACCTCGATTTCCCTCACGTCCACCGTGGTATCCCTGATCCACATGTTGTCCTGTACGCCGCCGCTCTCCTGGCGGGTGCTCTTGTTGGAAATGAATCCGCCGTGGGCGAGATATTTCTTTCCAAGATAGTTGGCGGCCACGAAGTAGGTGCGGTTGTCCGTCTTTTCGTTCTTGAGGGTTCCGGCGCCGCCGTGGCGCTTCATCTCAAGGGCTATGTTCAGCGACGGGAGTATGTTCTGGGTGGTGAACACGCGGAAGTTGTCCGAGCTCTTTGTGCTGTTGTCAAAGAGGTTGCCGTTGTACTCAAGCTCCGTGTAAGGAGTCTTGGTATTGAACATGGGGATGTTCTCCGGAGTGTATGTCCAGGGCTCCAGCGGGGCGTAAAATTCCGGGGAATTCTCCTTTCCGCGGAGGAAGTAGTTGTGGGTCTGTACTGCCGATCCGGGCATGCCCAACCATGTGGCGCCCACATCCTCCCTCATGAACGGATAGTCGTAGAAATGGTAGTTGGCCGTGGTGTCCCACTCGAAGGGTTCTACCTTGTTGTACAGGCGGTCATGGCGCCAGGCAACCAGTCTCTTGTAGTAGAGGCTGTCCGGCAGGAAGGCGGTTTCAAGGATGCGGGGAGTGTTCTGCCTTATGCTGTCCTTGATGTGCTTGATGCTGTCTTTGCGGTGGAGGATGGAATCCTGCTTGTGGCGGACGGCCGGAAGCGTTACATTCTCGTAGGTCCAGCGTTTGCGGTCGGCCTTGCTCATGGAAGCCCATTTCTTTTCCCAGGCGGCTTTGGCTACAGCCGTGGAGTCCAGCCGGAAGAGGGAGTCAATCCGGGGCCAGATGAGGGAGTCGCCTTCGGCCTTCAGGGAATCCACCACCACTTTGTGGGTGTAGCCGTCCTTGGTGGCAACGTACCACTGGTAAAGGAAGGGATCCGTGAGGCGGAGACTGTCGGGCACACGCATGGTGTCCCGGGCAAAGATCTTGGGGACGGTATCCTCCATGACCGCGAAAAGGTCGAACTCCTCTTCTTCGTTCAGAGTGTCCCGGGGGGCTACCTTGGCGCTATCGGGCAGGGCTGTTTTGGTAGTATCCGGCAAAGCTGCCTTCAGGGTGTCCGGACGCGCTTTCTTGCTGGTGTCCTGAGGAGCGGCCTTGAGGGTGTCCGGGGGCACCACTTTGTGGGTGTCCTGCGGGTGTTGGGGGAAGAAGGCGGAAACACGGGAAGCCCTGGAGGCTTCCACCCCCACGGTCTGGGCCGCGATGCATCCCGCAATGGCCAGCGGAACCAATATGTCGCTCCAAAACTTTGCCATAACTTGCAAATATACAAATTAAGCCGAAACTAGGCAAATCACGGGCCAGACACTGAACAAACACCCCCAGGCCAGGGGCCCGGGGGTGAAAAGAAGATATTTAACTAACAACACTTAAATCAATAATTCCTGCGTGGAAATCACACCGGAGAAGCCCAGTACGCCCAGCACTACCAGGATGATGAGCCACAGCACGAAGATAACCAGGCCGGGTTTCCAGGAGGGGGACTTGAAGCCGAAGATCATCTGGATGCCTCCGTACAGGATTCCGACGAAGGGCAGGATGATGGCCAGGGCCAGCAGGACCACAATCCAGGTGGTGTCCAGCATATCCATAAACACCGGGGCGTTCTCGCTGAGTTCGTCCATAAACTGGGCGTAGGGGATGCCGAAGAGCTGCGTTCCCTTGAGGCTGAGCACGGAGATGGAGGCCAGGCCGGAAGTACCGGTGATAAGCAGAACCAGGCCGATGATGATCAGAAAGATGCGGCCGAACTGCTTGAAGAAGTCGGAATGAGCCACTTCGCGGGCGGTGTCTCCCATCTCGCGGATGCCGGACTGCACGTTGCGGCGGATTTCATCGGCCGTTCCGCTCTCTCCGCTCATGGCCCAGCGGTCCTGGGCCGTGCGGGCGGCCGGCATGGCCAGCCAGAGTACGCAGTAGATGGCCGGAACGGTCAGGCTCCACGCTCCGGAGTGCATTCCACCCAGGAAGTTGGCCAGGGCCAGGACCACAAAACCCAACCGCAGCCAAGCCACCTCTATGTCAAAATAAGCTGCCAAACCGCTGCAGACGCCGCCCAGGCTCTTGTTGGCAATGTCACGGAAAAGGCGCTTCTGTTGCTTCTGACCCGCGGAGGTTTCCGTTGCGGGGTCATCGGCCTCAATCCTTTCAGGACGGCCTACCACGTCAATCACGGCCTGCACGTGGGCCAGGGTTCCTACGCGGCCGTTGCCACATTTGTCCAGCAGCAGTTCGGCCACGCGCTCCTCGATGCCTTCCATAATTTCCTTGCCGCCTTCCTGCTGAAGGTAGTGGGCTTCCAGCTCGGAGATATATTTTCCCAGAGCCTGGGAGGCATCCTGTTCCAGGGTGAAGGCGTATCCGCCCACACTGATCTGTTCTGTAGTTTTCATCGGTTAAGACTGTTTTAAGGTTTCAATACTCTGTACCATTTCCTGCCAGGCGGCATCCATTTCGGCCAACTGGGCGCGGCCCTTTTCGGTAATCACATAATATTTGCGGGGCGGGCCCTGGGGACTTTCCTCCCAGCGGTACGATAGCAGGCCCTGGTTCTTCTGACGGATCAGAAGGGGATACAGAGTGCCTTCCACCACCAGCATATTGGCGGTCTTGAGTTCTTCCAGAATACTGGAAGCGTAGGCTTCCTTGCGGCTCAGAATACAGAGGATACAGTATTCCAGCACGCCTTTGCGCATTTGAGCGCGTACGTTGTCGTTACTGTTCTCCATAATTAGCTTCTATAAGTGGTAAAACGGGACATATTCTCTGCCGTGGGGGCCAGACCGCGGAGCTCGCACTTCTTGGCGGGCGTATCGGCCAGCGGAACGGCGATCCAGAAGATGACGTAAATCCAGAAACCGGCACTGCCGCAGACGAGCGCCACCAGCATAAAGATGCGGATGAGGGTCACGTCCACATCCAGGTAGAGGGCCAGGCCGGAGCAGACGCCGGCAACCTTCTTCTCGTCCGGGTCACGGTAGAGTTTCCGGTCCGGGCGCACCACCATGGTGGGTCCGTTGGCGGTGGTATTGTCATTGTCCCGGGAACCGTCCGGCATACCCAGCGTGGCAGCCACTTTCTCCACTTTTTCCAGGGTTACCACCCGGCCGCTCTCCCCTACTTCCTGGGCAAAGAGTTCTGCGATGCGGCCTTCAATTTCTTCCATCACTTCGGCCTTCTGGCTCTCCGGCACGGTGAGACGGGCCTTGAAGTGATCCAGATAGCGTCCCAGACGCTCGTAAGCATCATCTTCGAGGGTGAAGTTACGCCCTCCGAGGCAAGCATTCACAACTTTTTTCATGAGTTCTATCGTTTTAAAATTATTTTCCGATGCAAAGATATAAATAATTTTTGGTACTTTGCAATAAAAGGTACTAAAATTTTCATAAATATTTTGCATAAAAAAGCCCCGGGTCCTGAGATCCGGGGCTAAATTACAGAAACAGACTTATTCTGCCGGGGAGAAATCATCTTTACCTACGCCGCACACGGGGCATACCCAGTCGGCGGGGATGTCTGCGAAAGGAGTTCCGGGGGCAATGCCGCCGTCGGGATCCCCCACAGCCGGGTCATAAACAAACCCGCAAATGTTACATACGTACTTCATGTTATTATAAAAGTGGTTAAAAATTAGCCCCTCCCCTCGGGGGAGGGACTTAAAGGGTGTTTCGGGGAAACTGACTACAGGCCGATGGTCTTGAAGAAGTCGTTACCCTTGTCATCCACGAGGATGAAGGCCGGGAAGTCTTCCACGGTAATCTTCCAGATGGCTTCCATACCCAGTTCGGGGTACTCTACGCAATCGATGCTGCGGATGCTGCTCTGGGAGAGGACGGCGGCCACGCCACCGATGGTGCCCAGGTAGAAGCCACCGTGCTTCTTGCAGGCGTCCGTGACCATCTGGGAACGGTTGCCCTTGGCAATCATCACCAGGGAAGCGCCGTGATCCTGGAATTCATCCACATAGGGATCCATACGGTTGGCCGTGGTGGGACCCATGGAACCGCAAGGCATACCGGCCGGAGTCTTGGCCGGGCCGGCATACAGGATGGGATGGTCCTTGAAGTAAGCAGGCATCTCCTCGCCGGCATCCAGGCGGGCCTTGAGCTTGGCGTGGGCAATGTCACGGGCCACGATGATGGTGCCCTTCAGGTTGACGCGGGTACCTACGGCGTACTTGGTGAGTTCCGCCCTTACGGCATCGATGCCCTTGTCCAGGTCTATCTCTATGCCCTTGGGACCCTCACCGGGACGGCGGAGTGCCTCGGGAATAAGTTCGGAAGGATTGGTGTCCATCTTCTCGATCCAGACGCCGTCTGCATTGATCTTGGACTTGATGTTACGGTCTGCGCTGCAGCTTACGCCCATACCGATGGGGCAGCTGGCACCGTGGCGGGGCAGACGGACCACGCGGATATCGTGGGCCAGGTACTTGCCGCCGAACTGGGCACCCAGACCAATCTTCTGGGCCTCTTTCAGGAGCTTCTCTTCCAGATCGATGTCGCGGAAAGCGCGGCCGGTCTCGTCACCGGTAGTGGGCAGGTTGTCGTAGAACTTGATGCTGGCCAGCTTCACGGTAAGGAGGTTCTTTTCGGCCGATGTGCCGCCGATGACAAAGGCGATGTGATAGGGAGGGCAGGCAGCCGTTCCCAGGGAACGCATCTTCTCCACCAGGAACGGGATAAGGGTTCCTTCGTTCTGGATGGTGGCCTTGGTCATAGGATAGAAATAGGTCTTGTTGGCGCTGCCGCCGCCCTTGGCCACCATAATGAAGTGATATTCATTGCCACAGGTGGCCTCAATGTCAATCTGGGCCGGGAGGTTGCACTTGGTATTCACCTCGTTGTACATATCCAGAGGGGCATTCTGGCTGTAGCGGAGATTCTCCTGGGTGTAGGTGTTGAAGACACCGCGGCTCAGGGCTTCCTCGTCTTCGAAGCCGGTCCAGACCTGCTGACCTTTTTCGCCGTGGATGATGGCGGTACCGGTATCCTGGCAGAAAGGAAGCACGCCCTTTACGGAAGTCTCGGCATTGCGAAGGAACTGCAGGGCCACATACTTGTCGTTGTCGGAGGCCTCAGGGTCACTGAGGATCTGGGCCACCTGAAGGTTGTGGGCGCGGCGCAGCATAAACTGGCAGTCGTGGAAAGACTGCTGAGCCACCAGCGTAAGGGCCTCAGGGCTCACTTTCAGCATCTTGTGTCCTTCGAATTCCCCTTCCGAAACCAGTTTCTCGGAGCCGGGAATCTTGTAATACTCTGTAGTATCGGCGCCGAGTTGGAACATGGGCGCGTATTTGAAATCTGCCATAAAAGTTGTAATTGTTTTAACTTTACAAATATAAGAATATTATTCGTAACTTTGTGGGGATATGGCAAAGATATGGAGTGACATATTGGTCCCGCTGGCCATAGCGGGCTGCCTGGCGGCTCAGACCGTGGGGGTTGAAGCCTCCAGGGCATCCCGTCTCCACTCCTATTTCCCAAAAGCCGTGCGGGATACGGTGGTGATACCGGACACCGTGGTCAAGAAACCCAAGATTGACACGGTGCTGGTGGAAGAAGAGGAGTTCGACCTCTTTGGAGACGTGCCGGACACCCTGCCCAAGGTCTTTGCCCGGGACACCATGCGGGTGCCGGACAGCCTCAAGTACACCAACCCCTTCCTTTACGAGTGGTACGTAGCCACCAAGGACAGTTACACCCACCACTGGGTAGTGGATTCCCTGAAGGCCGCCGGAGACAGCGCAATCTGGCCCCGCATCGATTCCCTGTATCTGGCCGATTCCACCGCCGCCGCCAAGGCCGCCTGGGATAAGAAATGGGCCTCGATGACCAAGGCCGAGCGCAAGCGCTGGACCAACGAGAACATCAAGATTCCGGCCATCCGCCGCCGTCAGGACTCCATCCGTCACCGCAAGGACAGCATCAAGCACATCAAGGACAGCATCACCCAGAATACCCCGCGCATCCTGGAAACCTCCTACCTGCCGGATTCCCTGCAGTACAAGCGCCTGGTAACCTGGAAGCACGACCGCTATTACAACAGCATCTCCCTCTTCGAGTGGGATACCACCTACAACTACCGCTTCTACGACTATCCCTTCATGCGGGAAGACGTGGGAGCCACCTGGCTGGGCATGCCGGGTTCGGCCGTCCAGACGTACAACTGGTTCCTCCGGGACAAGGAGACATCGGCCTCCTTCTTCCGCGCCCTCGAAACCTGGACCTATACGCCCGAAAACCTGCCCCAGTTCAATACCAAGACCCCTTACACGGAACTGGAATATTACGGCAACCTCTTCTCCAACGAGAGCCTGGCGGCCGATGCCTTCCGCGTACTCACCACCCAGAACATCCTGCCGGCCCTCAATGTAACGGCCGAAATGAAGCGTTACGGCGGTGCCGGTATCCTCAAGAACGAGCACACGGACAACCGCAACTATTTTGTGAGCGGCAACTATCTGGGCAAGAAATACCTGGCCCACGGCGGCTTCATCTATGACCACGGAACCCGCACGGAGAGCGGCGGTGCCAGAGACAATTACTGGATTCTGGATACCCTGGTGGATGTTAGGGAAGTGGACGTGAACCTGGCCGCCGCCAGCAACCGCTTCCGGAAGATGACCGTCTTCTATGACCAGAGCTACCGCATTCCCTTTGACTTCATAGAAAAGCTCCGCCACCGCGGAGACACCACCTGGGTGCCGTCGGATACGGTGAACACCAACATCACCACGGGCTACATAGGAACCTCCTCGGAATACTCCACCTATTCCAAGAAGTACGCAGACAATACGGACCAGTACCTGAAACAGTTCTACCGGGACCAGTTCTTCATCAATCCCAACAAGAGCGCCGACTCCCTCCGCACCATGCGGCTGGACAACCGCATTTTCCTGCGTTTCCAACCCTGGAAGGAGGACGCCCTGGTCTCCAAGATCGAAGGCGGCGTGGGTAACCGGTTCCAGACTTTCTACCTCCAGACCCCCGACGACGTCCTCTACAAGAGCAAGAACCACAAGTGGAACAGTTTCTACACGTATGTAGGAGCCGAGGGCCTTCTGGGCCGATACCTCCAGTGGGACGCCACCGGCCTGATCAACTTTGCCGGGGCCGAAGCCGGAGACTTCTTCGTAAAGGCCAACGCCAAGGTCAGCCTGTATCCCTTCCGAAGGGATCCCAGCAGCCCCATCTCCCTAAGCGCCCATTTCGAGACCCGCCTGCAGGAACCGGAATTCTACGAGCAGCACTTCTATTCCAACCACTTCAAGTGGGAGAACGACTTCTCCAAAGTCTCCACCACCCGCATCCAGGGCCAGCTGGACATTCCCCGCTGGAAACTGCGCGCCCACGTAGGATACGCCCTGCTCAAGAACAACGTATACTACGATACCCTGGCCATCGCAAGGCAGAACACGGAGCCTATGAGCGTGCTCACGGCCGGCCTTACCAAGGATTTCGTCTTCGGGCCCGTCCATCTGGAGAATTCGGCCCTGCTGCAGTTCTCCTCCAACAAGGACGTGGTTCCGCTTCCCCTGCTGGCCCTCAACCTGCGCTGGTATGTGCAGTTCAATATCGTAGACCCCAAGACCCTGCAGATGCAGATTGGCGCCAACGTGCGGTACAACACCAAGTGGTTCGCCCCTGCCTACAACCCTGTAGCCGGGGTCTTCCACCAACAGAACGAAGAGCAATACGGCAACACGCCCATCTTTGACGTCTTCGTGAATATGCAGTGGAAGAAAGCCTGCATCTTCATCAAGATGGAGAATGCCGGCAAGGGCTGGCCGATGACGACACACGATTACTTCACGGCCCACCACTACATCCAGGCACCGGCGATGATCAAAGTGGGCATCAGCTGGCCTTTCTACCCCCGTTTGGGTGTAGCCAAGACCCTTTCATCCCGGGCCAGTTCCTCCCTGGGCGGCGGCAGCGGCTCCGGCGGAGGAGGAGGCAGAGGTTCCGGCTCCAACTTCGGTGGCTTAAACTTCTAATGATATGGATTGCAGAACCCTGGCATACGCAGCCGCGCTGACACTGGTCCTTCTGCTCATCCCCATCAGAAGTACCAAGAATGTTGTAGGCCTCCCGCCCGAAGGAAGCCTCCGCTGCGCCATCCCTACCCACGACGACGCCTTCCACCGTTCCCTGGTCAAGAAATACGCAGATGACAAAGGTCTGGATGTAAACATTGTCCTCTGTCGGGACCTCAGCGTGCTGGATTCCCTCCGGAACGGCAACCTGGACCTGGTGGTAGCCAATGACCCGCCGGACAGCCTCCTGGACGGTCTGGCTACCTCCCGCGCCTTTGCCGACGGCAGCGTATGGGCCGTGCGGGAAGACGAAGTGGAAGCCCTCCGCCACATCAACCAGTGGATCACCGAACTCACGGCATCGGCCCGTTTCAACCGTATGCAGAAGCGGTATTTCTCCGGGAAAACGGTGAGCCTCACCTCCATCAGCCAGTACGACAATATCCTGCGCCAAAGTGCCGACAGCATAGGCTGGGACTGGCGCCTGCTGGCCGCCGTGGTGTACCACGAGTCCCGCTTCCACAACGACGCCAACTCCTCCAAGGGAGCCCTGGGCCTGATGCAGATCCGCAGCAAGCGCTATACGGCCGAGATGCTGCTCAACCCTTCGGCCAATATCACCGTGGGTTCCCGCTACCTCAAAAAGCTGGAGAATATGTTCTCAGACACCGCCTCAGACCCCGTAGAAGCCACCAAGTTTGCCCTGGCCGCCTACAATATGGGAGAAGGCAAACTGGCGCAGCTCATAGAACAGGCGCAGGAACAAGGGATGGACCCCTCCCGCTGGGACAACCTGAAGACAATGTTGCCCGAAGGACATCACACCCGCGCCTACGTGGAGAATGTCCTCAACACTTATTCTTATTACAGTAAACTCTATCCGAGATAGGCTCAGTCGGCCTTGACCGTCTGGGCGGGATCGATACGGGCAATTACCCGCGTGGGAGCCCAGAGAAGCAGCAGGATGCCCAGGAAAGCGGCGGCATCGGCCCCCAGAATCCATAAGATATTTACCCGCACCGGGACCCAGGAGACGAAGTAATTGACCGGATCCAGGGGAATCAGATGCAGGGTGCCTTGAAGCAGGCAGAAAAGCAGGGCGGCGGCGTTTCCTATGAGCATACCTTTGAGCACTGCCTTGGCGCCGATGCGCACGAAAAGGCGGCCTATAGAACGGTTGTCCATCCCCAGGGTCTTGAGGGTGCCCACGGTAGAGATGTTCCGCAGGAGCATGATCAGAAGGCCGCTCACCATATTGAAACCGGCCACCACCGTCATCAGGATCAGGATGATGACCACATTGTAATCCAGCAGGTTCAGCCAGTCGAAAACTTGCGGATAGCGCTGCCGGGAAGAAGACACATAATAGTCTTCCAACAGCGAGCCGATATTCAGGGCCAGGCGGTTGGCATCGGCCCCTTCCCGGAGGGTCACTTCCAGGGAGGAAGCCTCCTCCTGCGTCCAGCCATTGAGGCGCTGGATGTCTTCCAGGTTGGCATAGACCAGCAGGTTGTCATCCAGTTCCAGCAGGTCCCGGTGGACCTCCCCGATCTGGAATTTGCGCACCCGGAGTTTCTCTCCCACAAAATAGGTGGTGAGGTCGTCCCCTACCCCTACGCCCAGAATCTCGCTCAAGCGCTGCGGGATGGAGACCTGAAGGGAGGGCCGATCGGCTCCGTCATCCCCGACCCGATCGGGGATCCCCTTCACGATGACGCCGTGCACGGTTTCCCCGTTTTTCACGATGCCGGCCCGCACGGCTACGGGCTGGATGTCCAGAACCCCGGGAAGCGCCCGGATGGCCTCTTCCTCGGGAAGGTGCACGGGCAGGGATTCGGGGTCATCGGTCCCCGACGGGAACGGGGAGATGGTTACATCGCCGGCCATGGCCGCCACTCCTTTCCGGATTTCATACCGGAAACCGGAGCTGACGGCCACTGCCACGATGATGACAAAGAAACTGACGGCGATAGCTACCGCCGCCACGTTTCCTTGAAAAGTAAGTTTCCTGGATATGAAGCGATCCGCTACCAAATGTGGACGCGCTCTGCCTCAGGACGGAACATAGGATCTCCTTCGTGGATGTCGAAGGCATCGAAGAAGCTCTGGAAGTTGCGGATGGATACGTTCACGCGGTTCTTGGCCAGGGAGTGGACATCCAGGTTGGTCAGGCGGGCCTTCTCCTGGTCCGTGATGTTCTGGGCCCAGATGGCGCCGTAGCTCAGGTAGAAGCGCTGGGCACGGGTAAAGCCGTCAATCATAGGGTCCTTCTTGCCGGCGGTAGCGTTCTCCATAGCGGTGAAGGCGATGGAAAGGCCACCGTGGTCGCCGATGTTCTCACCCAGGGTGTAACGGCCGTTGGCGTGTACGCCGGGGAGGATTTCCACCTCGTCAAACTGGGCCACCAGCTTGTCTCCGAGGGCGTCGAACTTGGCCTTGTCCTCGGCGGTCCACCAGTTTTCCATATTGCCGTTGGCGTCGAACATGGAGCCCTGGTCGTCAAAGCCGTGGGACATCTCGTGGCCGATGACCACGCCGATGCCGCCGTAGTTCACGGGTTCATCTGCATTGGGATCGAAGAAGGGCTTCTGGAGGATGGCAGCCGGGAAGCAAATCTCATTGGTGGTGGGATTGTAGTAGGCGTTCACCGTCTGGGGAGTCATACCCCATTCGGTACGGTCCGTAGGCTGGCCCATCTTGCTCAGGTTGTCCTTCACATACCAGGCGCTGGCGTTGCGGAGGTTCTCGAAATAGGAGTTCTCAGGATTGATCTCCAGGGTGCTGTAATCTTTCCACTTGTCGGGATAACCGATCTTCACGGTGAAGGCGGCCAGTTTCTCGCGGGCCTTGACCTTGGTCTCGTCGCTCATCCATTCCAGCTGGTCGATGTGCTCACCCAGGGCGGTACGGAGGTTCTCCACCAGGGTTACCATCTTCTGCTTGGAACTCTCGGGGAAGTAACGCTCTACGTACATCTTGCCTACGGCTTCACCCAGCAGGCTGTTGGGAACGCTCATAGCGCGCTTCCAGCGGGGAGTCTCTTCCTGGGCACCGGCCATCTGGTGGGAGAAGAACTCCCAGGAGGCGGTATAGAACTCATCGGAGAGGGCGCCGGTCTGGCCGGAAACGAACTGGCAGAGCAGATAGGACTTGAGGTCTTCCAGTTTGGTCTTGGCGAAGAGGTCGTTCAGGCCCTGGAAATAGGAAGGCTGCTGGACGATGATCTTCTCCTGGGGAGTGATACCCACGGCTTCGCACAGGGTGTTGAAGCGGAGTTCGGGCCAGGCCTTGCAGATCTGTTCGGAAGACATAGGGTTGTAGATGGCCTGCATATCGCGGTTCTTCTCACGGGGCCAGGCAATCTGGGCCATGGCGGTTTCAATGGCCAGGTCCTGGGCGGCGATGGCCTCGGCATTCTGGATGCCGCAGAGGTTGAGCACCTTCACCAGGAAAGCCTCGTAACCCTCCTTGAGGGCCTTGTTGCTTTCCAGCAGGTAGTAGTCACGGTCTCCCATACCCAGACCGCCCTGGCCCAGGTAAAGGACCTGAAGGTCGCTGTTGGTGAGGTCTGCCTCTACGCCGGCGCCAAAGAAGCCGCCGTCTCCGTAGAGGTTCATCTTGCCAAGAAGGGTGACCAGTTCATCTTTGGACTGGACGGCCTGAATCTCGGCGATATAGGGCTGAAGAGGCTGGGCACCCAGTTCGTTGCGGGTGGTGGAGTCCATAGCCATCTTGTAGAGGTCGGAAATTTTCTGGTCTACGGTGCCGAAGGCGGCTTCCGTGGAAGTCATGCTCTGGAACAGGGCGTTCAGGTTCTCCTGGGCCTGCTCGCGAAGGGCGTCAAAGCTGCCGTAGCGGGAGAACTCCGGCTTGAGCGGGTTCTTCACCTGCCAGCCGCCGGTGGCATACTGATAGAAATCGGCCTTGGGGCTGACGGTGGTGTCCAGGTCTGTAAGGTCCAGTGCGGGAGCGCCGCTCTTGGGGGCACAGGCTGCAAAGGAAAGGGCAGACATCATAATAATAAGTGCTTTTTTCATAGGACTTGGTAAATAAGTAGTAAGAATACGGTTTGCAAAATTACACAATAATGCGGATATTTGCATCCCCATACAGGAAGTTTTTCAATGAATCTTAAGAATATAGCCATACGTTACGGAATCTCCACCCTGGGCCTGGTCATCGTGGCCCTGGGCGTGGGCATTTCCATCAAATCCAATCTGGGCATTGCCCCGCCTTCCTGCCCTCCCACCATCCTCAACCTGAGATGGACGGGCATCAGTGTGGGCACTTTCACCTGGATGATGCACCTGGTGTTCATCGCCACCCAGGCCCTGATCCTGGGCAAGCGCTTCCAACTCCGTTTCCTGATGCAAATCCCGGCCGCCTTCGTATTCGGATATATGTGCGATGCCGCCATCTGGCTCTTTGACGCCATCTCCAACCCGGCCACCAACTACGCCGTCCAGCTCCTCCTGAGCCTGGCTTCCGTGGTGCTTACCGCCATCGGCATCAAGCTGGAAGTGGTGGGCAACGGCTGGATCCTGGCCGGCGACAAGATTGTAGCCGTACTGGCCGATGTCCTCCGCAAGCCCTTCAGCACCATGAAAATCATCGTGGACGTAACCCTGGTGGCCCTCACCGCCGCCTTTGCGTGGTTCTCCTTCGGCCTGCTCACCGGCAACGGCACCACGGTGGTCATCCGCGAGGGCACCCTCATCCTGGCCCTCCTCACCGGCATCTGCATGCGCTTCACGGACCGTTACGTAGAGCGGTTCTTCGGCCCGCTGGTTCCCCGCGATGAATAACCTGGCCTCCCTCATCAGAAAGTGGATGCTGCCCGCCGCCATCGTGCTGGGCATCTGCCTCTATTTGACGTACCATTTCTGGCCGGCGCTGCATCCGTACGGGAAGTGGCTGCATCTGGCGGCCTCGGAAGGACAGCGGCTGGTCATTGCCGCGCTCCTGTTCTTCCAGTTTGTGAAGATTTCGCCCCACGACCTCAAGTTCCGGAGCTGGCATTTCAAGGCCCTGGGCATCCAGGTGGGCTCTTTCCTGCTGCTGGCCCTGGCCGTCTATCTGCTGGAGCCCGGCCCCGTCCGTATGCTGCTGGAATGCGCGATGCTCTGTATGATCTGCCCCACCGCATCGGCCGCCGGCGTCATCACCGACCGCCTGGGCGGCAACCTGGCCTCCACCGTCACCTACCTGGCAATGATCAACGTGGCCGGCACCTTCCTCATTCCGCTGGTGATTCCGCTGGTGAATCCATCGGCCCATATAGGGTTCTGGGCTTATGTGGGACATATTGCCTGGAAGGTGTTCCCCGTCCTCATCCTGCCCGGACTGCTGGCCTGGCTCATCCGCTATACCACGCACCGGCTCCAACGCAGCCTGATGCGCTGGGCCTCCAACTCTTTCTATATCTGGGGTGTGGGCCTTACGCTGGCCCTGGTGCTGGCCACCCGTGCGCTCCTGCTGAGCGGCCTGGGAATGGGAGCCATTGCGGGGATCGTGGTGGTTTCCCTGCTCACCTGCTTCGTCCAGTTCTTCGCCGGACACCGGCTGCACCGCGAAAAGGTGGAGAACACCACCGCCGGACAGGCCCTGGGCCAGAAGAACACCGGTTTCCTCATCTGGCTGGGCTATAACTATATGACCCCGGTCACTTCCGTGGCCGGCGGCCTCTATGCCATCTGGCAGAATCTCTACAATTCCTGGGAACTGTACCAGAAAGAAAAAGAGGCCTAAATCCGGGCCTCTCTAAACACTTCCTGGATGGAAGGATAGGTATTTTTAAGGAAAGGCGGCAGGGAACTCTTGGCCACCCAGGCCGCTTTGGTGATGTCCTCTTCCCGCTGGGGCGTGAGGTTGGTGGGATCCGTGTACAACATATCGTACCACCAGGTGTGCTTGAGATGCCAGAGGTTGTTCCGGAAGTACACGTGGTCCGTGATGCAGATGAGGCGGCGGAGGTCCAGCTGGTCCACGCCGGTTTCTTCCTGCACCTCTCTCATAGCGCACACTTCAATGTCTTCTCCGGGTTCCTGATGGCCCTTGGGAAGGTCCCAGAGCCCGTTTCGGGAAATGAGGAGGAAGTCTCCGCGGCGGTTGCTCACCAGCCCCCCGGCGGCGGTCACTTCCTTGAATTCTGCACAAATTCTCCTGTAACTCTGCTCCATATCCGTGGAGGGGATGTAGATGCGGGAAAGGGTGTCCTGCACTTCGAACATTCTCACCAGTGCGCCAATGTCCAGCCGCTCTCCCATATGGAATTCCACGCAGTTAGGGTCCGACAGGGCTTCGTCGTCCGGAGAACAAATAATGATGCAACGTTTTTCGAAGTAGATTTTGTGCATGGTTTTTGCTATATTTGCAGCGCACAAAGATAGAAAATTATGACCAATATAGAAAGCAAGCACGGCATCGTATCCCGCCAGCCCTACGAACTCTATATGTCTTTCACGGACCTGAGCAACTTCGTGAAGAT
>JAEEGK010016655.1_pt1 | contig 16120 bp, 13 predicted proteins | sample 8958771 | NCBI WGS metagenome assembly JAEEGK01 (sample SAMN16246547, study PRJNA631951) | gut metagenome | biome: gut microbiome; feature: rumen; material: SC-attached | host: Bos | place: Iran: Karaj | collected 2018-10
TCAATACTTTCACAAAGCAATCCTTCTTTTGAGTTTTTGCTTGCAGATAGCATAGAAAGCGCGAAAGATGTGCTTAAAAAGAACCCAGATGTTCAGGTTTGTATTCTTGATTTGAACCTGGACGGACAAGACGGATTGGACGCGGTTCCTGTTCTGAAAGCGATAAATCCTAATATTTCATTTTTAGTCTATACGATGTACGCTGACCCGATTCATGTTGAAAATGCATTAAAAGCAGGAGTTGCGGGGTACGTGACGAAAAAGACAAAACTCACGGAGCTTGAGCAGGCTCTTCTTGCGGTTGCTGGGGGAAGAAACTATTACGGCTCTGCAATAAGCAAGATTATACGGAACCTTCTTGCCGGAAATTCACGCGAGAACGATGACAACCGTCAGATGCAGCTGTATGCTGACTGGCGGACGCTTACGAAAACTGAGCAGGAGCTTTTTGCGCTTTTGGCACAGAAAAAAGAAACGTATGAGATTGCGGAAATCCTTGGCAAAAAAGAGAAAACTGTGGCAAACCAAAAATCGATGATTTATCAGAAGCTTGGAATACGCGACCGTCTTGATTTGATTGATATTGCTAAAACGCTCGGAGTAATTGTATGAGCATTGAAGATTTTCCTAATATGCAAAAAATAAACGAGCCTACACAACGGATAAAGCCGTCGCAGCTTGTTTTTCACTTGTGCATTTTTGCTGTGGCTTTGCTTGGAAACTGTGCGGGCTGTATTCTTGTAAGTGAATCGATGATCCCTTTGTATCTTGATTCAATCCTTACAATTATGGTTACAGCGACTAGCGGTTTGGGAGCGGGGCTTACGTGCGCCGTTCTTTCAAACGGAATCTTGACTATTTTTGATTATACGATGCTGCCGTTCATGTCCTGCCACATGCTCACCTCGTTTTTGGCGTGGAGTGTGTTTTTCAGTTCTTCAAGACGAAAGACTCGATATGGGCGCATAAACGGGTCGAAGAAATATTACGAAATAGACTCGTTTTTGTGGGCGGGCTTGTGGAGCGCGCTTAGCAATGCCATTTTGGGAAACATCATTTCCGATGTGCTGTTCTCTTCTGTGACAACGCCAAAAATAGACTCAGGTATACTTAGCGTTTATACAGCAGTACCGAACCTTGTGTTCGCGACGTACATCGTTGGGTTCCTTACGAACCTGACAGACAAAATGATAAGCGCGGTCGTAAGCTATGCCGGTTACAAGCTGTGCATCAAGCTTTATGACGTTATAATACTTCGCCGAGAAAAGTGAACTGCGTCAGGCATACGGAAGGTTTGCGAAGCAAAGTCCAAGTTGCGGAGCAACGAAGGACCGAGCGGATTTAGCGAGCCTGGAGTTCGCCGACCGCCGGCGCGCATGTGACCGGCGGGGACGCCCTTTAACCTAGGCTTGCGATTTTTTTGTGAAGCTCCATGACTCTTGCGTGTAAATAGTGGTCTACAGCCGGTTTTTCAACGACACCAAGAAGAATTCCGTTTTCGTCCGTTATCGGCAGGGCTTCTGTGTCGTTCTCATCGAACTGTTTGAGCACGTCGGGAATAAGCATATCCGGCTTGCAAGTGACAGGGCAAGGCTCCAGAATGTCGGTAGCCATAAGTCCGTCCGAGAAATCCATCATCTGCAAGCACTCTTTAAGATGTTCAAGCGTTATTATGCCTGAAAGCTTTCCTTCGTTTGTTTTTACGACGTAATTCAAGTTATGGTTGTGGCTGAAAGAATCAAGAATTTCGTGAAGGCTTGTTGTATCAGTGACGATTGCCGGAGAATCTTTATCGCAAATCGATACACCGGCGGAAGTTACGTCGCTAACTTTGCACGTTTTCATAATGTCTTCCTCGCAGATATCGAGGTTGCATTCGCCTGCGTGGTTGACGGCGTATTTTACGCATACAGGGCCAAGAAGCTGGACTACGAACGTTGTCGCTGTGATTATCAGGATAATCGTTGAGCCGATTGTGTCGCTGTATGTTTGTCCGGCAGCGATTGAAAGTCCTATGGCGACACCAGCCTGGCTTAAAAGGCACCACGGAAGATACTTTCTGACGCTTTCAGGTGCTTTTGTTAGACGCGCGCCCATGCGAGATCCTATCGATTTTCCGACTGTCCTGCACACGATGTAAATCAGCGCGATAAGTCCGACGTAAGCCGTTACATTCCAAATATTTAGCTTTGCGCCGACAAGAACGAAGAAAAGCACGTAAATAGGCGGCGTGAATTTTTCTACGAGCGAGAATGTCGGGCGCGTTTTTACGGGCGCGAAGTTTACCATGAAAAAGCCGACTGACATTGCGGCAAGAATGTTGTCCATGTCAAGCAAGGTGCAGATTCCTGTTGAAAGCAGAATAGAGCCGAGCGAGAAGGCGAGTATGCGCCCTTCGTCTGTCATTACGTTGCGGATGAAGTGGCTTAAAAGGAAGCCGATTACAGAGCCGAGCGCGATAGAACCGAAAACATCGTAGCACAAGTGAAGAAGCTGCGAGCCCAGCGTGCCGCCTGTGTTTCCGAGCAGCGCGGATGCGATTGATGACGAGAATGCATACAGAATAAGGGCAACTGCATCGTCCATTGCGACAATTCCGAGGACTGTCGTTGTTAAAGGGCCGCGCGTTCTGTTTTCGCGGAGAACGTCTGTTGTGGCTGCAGGAGCCGTTGCGGACGAAATTGAGCCAAGTATAAGACCGAGCGCGATAGAGACGTTCAGGTCATTTGTAAAAAGATATGAAACAACTGTTACGATTATTGAAACGACAATGAACGGGATTATCGCCTCGAAAAGCAGTATGCCGATAAACTGCTTGCCGTATTTTTTTAGTACGCCGAGTTTTAGCTCGCCGCCAATCAGAAAGCCGATAAGCGAAAGCGCGATTTGGCTTACAGGGTCAAGCGCGGTTATAACTTCTTTCCGCAGAAGCTGAAGCCCGGATTGCCCGATGATTATTCCGATAACGATGTATCCGACAACTTGCGGGATTTTAAGCTTTTGGAAAAGCCTTCCGCCCATTGCGCCAAGAAGAAGGATTATGCTTAGCATAAGGATTAGGTTCGCGCTGTCAATTACGTTGAAGTGCATGTATTCAGGAAGAAAATTAGCGAATATGTTCATTTGAATGCCTCTATTCGCGAAAGTGCGGGCAGCGATGGCTTTGTCCAGCTTTTTCGCGGTTGTGCACAATTGTAGCAATCTTGCAGATAAAGGGCAACAGTATTTTGTTTTGTATGAAAATTCCAGTTTCATGCAACTGCTTGGTAGGCTAATCAATTTATCGCACCATCTGGAAAAAATCTAAACATATGTATACAATATGTATTATGTTCAACAGTCTTTTCGGTACGATAACCGCTAAGTTCCCCCAGACCGTTTATCTTGAAACAAACGGCATTGAGTGGGATATTTCCGTTCCTGATACTTCCGTTGACGCTCTTCCTCATGTCGGTGAGCAAGGGCGCGTTTATACATGGCTCCTTCACCGCGATGATTCCATGAAGCTTTTTGGCTTTGCATCGGCAGAAGAGCGTGCGTTATTCCTTGATTTGCTTAAAGTTGACGGCGTAGGCCCGAAAGGTGCATTAAAAATCCTTTCGTCTGTCTCTGCCGAACAGCTTGTTTCCGTTCTTGATGGTGGTGATGTAGGCAGACTTGAAAAAGTTCCCGGAGTCGGCAAAAAGACAGCCCAAAAGATGATGCTCGCGCTTAAAGGCAAACTCACACTTTCTGAAAACGCTGGCGTTACGCGCGGCGTAAAACAGAACTCGCCATACAGCGACCTTATTCTTTCACTTGCGAGTATGGGGTATGACAAATCTCTTGCGGAACAAAAAGTTGCCTTGATTGTTGAGTCGCTTGTAAATGATGCTTCTTTTGCGGCAAAGACTGATAAAGAAAAAGAAGAGATTATTTTCCGCCGCGCCATTGTCGAGATGGCTTAATGTAGTGAGGCTCCTTTATGAAAGATGATAAAAACTTTGGTGAAACTGGCGCGGCATACGGCGTTGGCAACTTTGGCGGCGAACCTGGCGTTCCATTCGGGGGCGGTGGCTTCGCGGGTTCCGGCAGCAACATCGTGCGCCCCGATGCTCATTTTACAGACGATGAGCGTGAAGGAAACCTTCGCCCGCAGCTTCTTTCCGACTTTCTTGGGCAGACAAAAGTAAAAGACAATCTTTCTGTTTTCATTGAAGCGGCTCGTAGCCGTGGCGAAAACATGGACCACCTCTTTTTAATCGGACCGCCAGGACTCGGCAAAACAACGCTCGCCCAAATAACGGCGCACGAGCTCGGTGTTGACTTTAAGGTAACGTCAGCCCCAGCTCTTGAAAAACCAAAAGATTTGGCTGGAATCCTTTCCACAATCACCGAGCGGACAGTTTTTTTCATAGACGAGATTCACCGCCTGAAACCCGCGATAGAAGAGATGCTTTATATCGCGATGGAAGACTATGAGCTTGACTGGATTATAGGGCAGGGAGCTGCCGCGCGTACAGTGCGCATCCCAATTCCGAAATTCACGCTTGTAGGCGCGACAACGAAAGCAGGCATGGTATCAAGCCCGCTCATCAGCCGTTTCGGTATTGTACAGCGTTTCAGCTTCTACGAAAAGGAAGAGCTTGCCTTAATTATAAAGCGCAGCGCGGGAATACTGAACATCGCTGTAGACGAGGATGCGGCTCTTCTTATGGCATCTTGTGCGCGTGGAACGCCGCGTGTTGCGAACCGTATTTTGCGCCGTATGCGCGATTTTGCGCAGGTTTCAGGCAGCGGGCGTATTACACGACAGATCGTCGCAGATGGACTGAAGCGGCTCGAAATTGACTCTCTCGGTTTGGAGCGTTACGACAGGGAAATATTGCTTTCAATCATTCAGAACTATGGCGGCGGTCCGGTTGGCGCGGAAACGCTTGCAATCTCTATTGGCGAATCTATGGACACGCTCGAAGATTACTACGAGCCGTATCTTATCCAGTCAGGCCTTATACAGCGTACTCCAAGGGGACGTGTCGTTACCGAACGTGCGTACGAGCATCTTGGGTTGCCTCACAAGGCATCGCTCCAAAAAAGCGACGCAGATTCCTCGAGTAACCAAAGCGACAGTGGCCAACGTCTGCTCTTTTAGGATACCAATTATCTATAAACTAGTTGAAAAACTGGTTGACTTTTGAAAAACCTCATATTATACTCAAGATATACCACGTTAAAAGGGGGTGCTTATGGCTTTTCCTATGGTTGCTAATGCCGCGAATGTCTATGATGTCGGGGCTTTTGATGCAAAAACATATTTTTCAGAACTATTGCGGAAGGTTCAGGACGGAGCCGTTGTAAATATCTCCAAAAACGGAAAGCAGGTTGCAGTTTTGCAGGGGCTTAATAAAATCCAGAACAAAGCGGCGTATGCAGCTCATAAACGTATTCTAGCGCGGGCTAAAAAAATGGCTGAAATCCGAACAAAAGAAGGTTTTGCAGCTATGACGGCAAAAGAAATAAAGGAGCTTAAAGATGCCGGACGAAAATACTAAACCGTTTCCTTGTTTTGTTGTGGATGCTTCTTTTATTACTGCTTATCTTTTAAGTGGCTTTTGTGATGACGAGTTTACAAGCTGTATAAAAGACGTTGAGTATATTCTTGAAAACAACGGACAGTTTTATGTACCGCCGCTTTTCTGGTACGAAATAGAGAATGTCTTGCTCCAAAAAACAAGGAGTAAAAAGGAAGGACAGCTACGTCTTTCAAAATCAGATGCTATGGATATCCTGTACGATTTACAGCAGCTTCCCATTTATACTGATTTACAGCCTGATGGGGAAATTCGGCAGAGAATTTTTGAATTCGCTGATGAATACAATCTTTCTTATTACGATGCATCTTATTTGGAGATGTCGCGACGATATGGATTACCACTTAAAACATTCGACGTTGATTTAAGAAGAGCTATAGAATCCCAGAATATGGCGTAACCGTCTGTTTTATGATACACTGCCGCTATGCTTACATCTGACTTTTATTTTGACTTACCGCCTGAACTCATTGCACAGCATCCTAGCGGAGTACGCGGACAGGATAAACTGATGCTTCTTAATCGTGTTACTGGCGCAGTTGAGCATCATATAATGGACGATTTGCCTTCTTTAATAGAGCCGGGCACGCTTATGGTCTTTAACAACAGCCGTGTCCGCCGCGCGCGTGTATATGGCATAAAAGAAACTACCGGTCGTGAAACAGAATTTATGTTCTTGAACACAATAGACAAAGAATGTTGCGTTTGGAACGTTATGGTTAAGTCTGCAAAAAAACAAAAACCAGGAATGCGTTATAAGTTTCCAGATGGTACAGTTGCGACAATAATTGATCACAAAGGCAATGCTGGTACGGAATTCCGCGCGCTTAAGTTTGATTTTGCCATTAACGAAGACTGGTTCGAGAGGAACGGTCATATTCCGCTACCGCCATACATAAAGCGCGGCGACACAGAAGAGGACAGCGAGCGTTATCAGAATGTGTATGCGACAGACACAGGAAGCGCGGCCTGCCCGACGGCGGGATTGCATTTTACGGAAGAAATGCTTGCGCGTCTTGATGCCGCCGGAATTGAACGGTGTTTTGTAACGCTTCATGTAGGGCTTGGAACATTCTTGCCGGTGCGTGAAAGCAATATTGAAGACCATAAAATGCATGAAGAGTGGTACACAATCCCGCCGGAAACTGCGGCTGCTATCAACAAGGCTAAGCGTGAAGGAAGACCGATTCTTGCTGTTGGAACGACAAGTGTACGCACGCTCGAAAGTTCCAGTCGGTCACTTCGTGACCTTAACGAGTTTTCTTCGGAAACACGCGACAATACCACAGACGCGGAAAATGGCGCGGCTTGCGGAGACTCTACCACAGACGCGGAAAATGGCGCGGCTTGCGGAGACTCTGGAACAGAATGGGTTAGGGCAGGAACATCGTCAACCAGGATATTCATGTATCCCGGTTATAAGTTTAATGTGGTAGATAAAATGTTCACGAACTTCCATACGCCAGAAAGTACGCTTATCATGCTCGTTTCCGCGTTTGCAGGCCGCGAGCACATCCTGAATGCCTACAAAACCGCTGTCGAAAACCGCTACCGCTTTTTCAGCTATGGTGATTGCATGCTTATAAAGTGAGCATTGAAAGCGAATCGGAAAGCAAATTAAGGAATTGCGCTTCAAGCATCATCAGTGTATCTTCTTTGCCTTTTATTCCTGCAGTCCTTTCGGCAAAAACGTTAGATGCTTCTATCAGCATAAACTGAATAGATTTGTCAGAGAGCGGAAGCTTTGTTCCTATCAAGTTGTTTTCAAGCTCCCTGCTTCTTATTGAAGCAAGCCCGCAGAATGCTATGCGCAAATCAGAAAGAACGCCTTTGTGTGTGTTAGCCAAGAACGTAAAAGACGCACTTCCGTCAGAAATGATGTTTTCCGGGCCTGTTCGCCTGAAAAGTGCAATATCCCATTCCTCGCTCGGAATGCGGATTCTTGAGATTATGCAGTTATCAGGTACGGAATAAAACTTCATAATCGGAATGAAGCTTGAATTAGACGGATTTTGAATCTCCAATTGAGCATCAAGCGCGAGCAACGGTGCATAAAGCGTATGGCGTATTCCGTTTGCGCATATATTTCCACCAATTGTGGCAATATTCCTTACGAATGGATAAGCAACTGTTTCAGCCGCATCATAAAGGACTGACGGAATACGCTTTCTTCCCAAATTAAGAATCTGGTTAAGTGTAACTCCGGAACCAAATTCGATAAAATGCTCGTGCTTGTCGATTAGCAAAAAATCGCTTATCTTCCCGATTATAAGGCTTGAAGGAGCAAGCTTGTCGGAAGCGGTACAGCCTGCGTATATCTTAAGCTGCGGTATCGTCTTAAGATGAAACAGAACGTCGCTGAGGCTCTTTGCATAATAAACGGTAGTTTTATTAGATGCCATATTTTACTTCCCCGAAAGTCGCTTTCTTCTTGCCATAGCCGCCATCACAATCCCAGAAGCGAGCGTTTCTGCGTCGGTGCAACGGCACGGAAAATACCGCACTGCTTTAACAACATTTTCCCTTAACGGCCTTGGGTCTGTGCTTATAATCGACCATGCTGTAAAAATCTTGCCGGCGTTACAATATCCGCACAGCTCCACACCCGCCTGATTAAAACCGGCTTCAATATCAGCATAGTCCTGCGTCTTCATAAAGTGTTCAAGCGTCTCCACGTTTGAATGACGCACCGCCGCTGATGGAATAATGCACGACGGAACAGGCTTGCCGTCCATAAGAACTGTACATGAGCCGCATTTTCCTTCTTTGCAGCCGTCCTTAACCGAGAAAAATCCGTTGTTCCGTAAAAGCTGTAAAAGCTTTGTATCTGGCTCTGCATCAAGGATAATATCTTCTTTGTTAAGAGTGAAAGGTACTTTCATTTGGACATTACCTCTTTGTATATGTAGTCGATCGGAACAGGAACGGTGTGAACTATCTTTTGAAGCGCGTGAGCAATGGCGTTTGCTATTGCGGCAGGAAGTGTACTGTGTATAAGGCATCCGAGCTGTTTTGGTTCTTCCTGGCTTTCAATGAAGCTTATAAGAATCTTTTCTGGCGAAAGCATGCTTCCGTCCATAACACTGCGTAAAATATCGTTTATATCTTTCCGTATGGAAATTTCAGACTGCTTACGGTTAAGAATCGAGCCGGCGTTTATAGAAATCCACAAACCACGGATTTTCGGTTTAAATAGCAAAGGATCTATCTCTACCTCGGCTGCAGCCGCGCCCCATGCTGTGGAATAATACGGCGTTCCGCAGAATTTTTCCTGATCCCATACCTGATTTTTTGGCTTTGTCAGTTTTTTTCTTACTGTTATAGGAAGCGGCTGCCTGAAGCGGAGCTTTTGTATGCCCTGACAACATTTTTTAAGCAATTGTGTCATTATATAAACGCTTCCCGTTATTGTTTCTGGCAATTCTGATGATTCACCTGGGTCGTCATTGTTTTCAAAACGGACTTGATCACTTGAAATTGTCAGAATTTCAGAGGCGTACCGTTTCCAAACGGGGATAATAGAAGCTACTGGTGTCGGCGATTTTATCGTAAGAGAACCGTCTTTTTCCATCGTAACTTCAAGTGTGTGCTTCAAAAAGCCCATTGGTGAGCCATAATAGCCTTTACCGTCAAAGGCGGCGGCAAAACCCATTCCCCGCGAAGGAAACGTAGAGAGCGTTGATTTTACAGTGAACGGATTTTGTGAGTAAGAGGCGTATTTGCGGTTAAAGTCGCTCATACGCACTACTCGATCGCAAATATCAGTAATCTTCTGCCTGTCAAGGATTATAGGATATTCTGTTTGTCCGTTTTCATCTACGTTTCCGCTTTCTGCATCCGGGCTTTCTACACTGTTCTGAATACGAAGCTCCATCGGGTTAATGCCAGTCGTTCGGGCTATATCCTGCATCTGCGATTCAACCGCGTAAAATGCGAGAGTGTCTATGTTCCGTGTACCTGCAATAGCCGGGAATTCTGCCGAACCGATGACTTTTACAGAAACGCATATCGCGTCCGGAGTGTAGGCTCCTTCCGCCGCCGCTGCAAGGGAGTCCGTAATTTGCCGGGCAAAAGGACAGTAGGCTCCTGCGTGTATTGTTATGTCGATTATAGCCGATGTAATTCTTCCGTCTTTACGGACTCCGGCTTTGTGGCTTATAGAAACGGAGACAGGCCTGTTTATGTGTTCCGTTAGTTCCGGCGGCGAGATAAGCAGAACGGGCTTTTGAGCAATGCATGAAGCCGCAGCGGCAAGACACGCAAGTATTGTGTTGTACCACAAAGAGTTGGAGTCTGAGTCAGAAACTATAGTGCGTTTTATATGTATGTTTTCTTCCTGTATGTTCAAAACGGAAGCTACGTTTTTTCTTAGGTGGCTTGCCCACAGTGTCGGGGTGTAGATTGTTACAGTTTCGCCATCAAATTCAACGTATGCTCCTTCCGGTTCTGAAACGGAAGGGAAGTGAAGCTGCGGCTGGAACGTATTCTCAACTTGAAAGTCAGCTGCTTCATAATTCTTTACGTAATCGCCGTAAGAAAAAGTTCTTGACTCAAAAACGTATTCATCAACAGTTTCTGTCGCCGTTGACTGCGGTGTTTCTTGTTCCTCAACTTCTTTGTCAGGAGCTGTTTCTTTTAACTTAAGTTTTTTTTCTATTGCTTCGCTTAACGCGGAGTTTTTGATGTTGTCCTCAAATGAAGAAATTAATTCTTTTAGATCAACAGCTATGCTGGAACTGCCTGCGCTCGCGATGTGTTTTTCAGAATCAGATTCGCTTTCATCAGAATGCTCTGGCTGCGTATCATCGTTCGTTTCTGGCTGCTCATCCGTTTCCGTGGAATCAGAATCTGCTTCTTCTGCAGGCGGTTCAGGCTGTTCGAGCTGTTCAGCGGGTTCGTGTGTTTCTTCCTGTGTCACCGTAATCACTGCTGATTTTGCAAGCTGCTCTGTGACGTAAGAGTCGGGTCCTACAACAACGGCGACAGGCTCCCCGATATATGAGATTTTTTCTTTTGCAAGAAGCGGAATATCAGTTGCTAGCGTTCTTACAGAATCCGCATACGGCAGTTTATCTGCGGTAAGAAGAAAATAATCGGAAGGTATATCTTCAATTACGACGGATTCAAGCTTTCCGACGCTATATGGGCTAATGATTATATATGCATAAAGAAGTTCTGTAGAAGCGTTTACGGGCCTTATATCGCTGTAAAAAGAAGCCGCAGAGTCTATCGTTATTTTTTTAGCAGACTTCTTTTTAGAGGATGCGGTTCCGGAACCGGATGATTTAGCTTTTTTTACCGGCGTGCTTTTTGCCGGCTGCGCTTCATCGGACATAATGCTCCTTGCATATTGAGATTATTGTCTTTGCCGTATATTCTACCATTTCCTCCGGCATGTCGGGCCATAGAGGAATAGTCAGTGTTGTTTCGTATTGTTTTTGTGCGTTCGGGAACATCTCTGGTGTAATATTATACCGCTTTTTCATATATGTCATATGGAAATGAGGGATAAAATGCATCGACAAACCTATCCCTTTGGCTTGTAACATATTAGAAAGCTCATTCCGTGTTATGTTCAGTTTTTTCGGCACAATCCGCATCAAATAAAGATGCCAAGAGTTTCCCTCTCCGTCTGGGGGAAGCTTAATAAAGTCGCAGTCTTTAAAAAGCTCGTTGTAAAGCATAACAAGCTTTGTGCGCTTTTCAAAGAAAAGATTTGCCTTTTTAAGCTGTACGCGCCCTATTGCCGCAAGAATGTCTGGTAAATTGCACTTAAAACCAGGCGCAACTACATCGTATTCCCAAGAAGTTTTGTTCGAAGTGTATCTGTCCCAGACGGAGCGGTCTATACCGTGAAGACGCATAACGGTCATTCTGTGGGCAAGCTCGTCATTGTTCGTGACTATCATGCCGCCTTCGCCAGTTGTTATTGTCTTTGTCGCGTAAAACGAAAAAACGCCTATGTCACCGAGCGTTCCGGCAAATCCGTCTTTCGTAAGCGCAGGAAAAGCATGAGCGGCATCTTCTATGACTTTTGCACCGTATTTTGCGGCAATATCGTTTATTGCGCGCATATTGCACACGTTCCCGCCTATGTGAACAGGAACTATCGCCTTTATTGAAGAATCTTCCTTAAGCTTTTCTTCTATCCGCTCCGGCGATATACTGTAATTGTCTTTTTCTATGTCGGCATAGACAACTTCACCGCCAAGATGAAGCGCAGATGTGGCTGTAGAAATAAAAGTGTAGGGTGTCGTAAGAATTTTTGTTCCGGGTTTTATACCGCAAGCTTCCATTGCAAGAACAAGACCAGATGTGTTACTGTTTACAGCAAGGCAGTGTTTGGCTTTTATAAACTCAGAAAACTCTTTTTCAAAAGCCAATGCTTCTTTTGCGGTACTAAGCCAGCCGGAGCGCAATACGTTAATTACGGCTTCTTCTTCTTCCTTGCCGACAGACGGTTTGAAAAAAGGTATAGAAACATGGCTGTCAGACAAAGACATTTTTTTACGCTCCCACAAACTCAATATAACGTAAGTATACCATAAGGTACTTCTTGCTTCAATAATACTAAACATATATATTCAAATGCCGAAAATAAAAGAGTATAAACATAAACACAGGGCCGCTTAGGTAAGGGGGATTTGAATGAAACGTCTTTCATCTATAATACTGTTAGCAGTTAGCCTTTTTATATTAACAGCAGAAGCTTATAAACCTTCAATGGACGGCAGGGCTGTTGTTGCGGATTACGGTGAATTGCCGGTCGGCTTTTTCGCAAAATCTGCAAGCTATTTGCCCGGAGATACTGTAATAGTAACGAATCCGTCAACAAGAATAAGCGTTGAAGTTATGATTTTCGGATCGTTCGATTCGTCAGAGGGAATCGCGATAATTCTTTCTCCGGAAGCGGCAAGAGAACTTTACATAACAAAAGGAAGTAACTCTATCGTGCAGGTTACGAAAAAGAACAGCGCGTATTCAGAAGCTTCTATCCTTTCAAGAACGCTCGGTAACGGCGAAATTGACTCTGATCCCGATGTTAACCCGGAGCTTCTTATCGGGGAGCCGATTTTTGATACTCCGGCTATAGTTGAAGAGCTTCCAGTTTTTGATCCGCCGACACCATCAACGCAAGTTGCCTCAACAGGAACAACTTCAGAACCTGTTTTGCCAGTTGTTGAAGAGCCTGTGATTGTAGAGCCGGAGCCTGTAGTTGAACCTGAACCAGTAATTGAGCCTGAGCCGATTGTTGTGCCGGAATCTGTTGTTGAGCCTGAACCATATGTTCCTGATGAAAACAAAATTGCTTATGAGCCAGAGCCCGTGGAAGAGCCTGTAGAAGAAACAAAGACAATAGAAGAACCGGAGCCAAAAGACAATTATATTGAAGAACCCGAACCTGTTATTGAGACAATGCCAAAGGAAGGGGACGATATCAAGATTGCTTATGAGCCAGAGCCGGTTGTAGAAGATAAACCAGATAATTCAACAAAACCAGTGGTTGTTCCTGTTCTGGAACCAGAACCGGAGCCAGAGGACAAACCGGAGCCGATTCCAGAACCAGTTGTGGCTGAATACAAGCCAGAATCGCCAACTGGAATGACGAATGACTCAATATTTGAATCAGAAGAAAATAAAGTTGCTTCAGTTCCAACTGTTGAAAATACTGGACTTTTGAATGATTCAATCAACGACGGCAAGATAGAAGAAGAACCTGTTGTTGAACCAGCCCCGGAACCAGAGCCAATCGTTGCGGTTGAACCAGAGCCGGAGCCAGAACCAGAACCTGAGTATGTGGCTGACGTAGAGATTATCGAAAACGAGTTTATCGTTGTTCCGATAGAGCCTGTCGTTGCGACAGTAGAGCCTGTGGCTGAACCGGAAGGAACGACGGCAGTTCTTATTCCTACAAAACCGAATCCCCCGGAACCTGCTGTTTCTGATATAACAACACCAGAGCCGCAGATTAAGCCGGAAAGACCTGAGCCGCTTTCAACTTCAGACTCAATTTACGAAGAAGCGGGTCGCACGATGGAACGTTATTCGTATGCTGATAATAAGCTTTCTTCAACGATAAATGACGGTTCAGACAATGTTGAGCCGATAGAAGAGCCTGTCGAGCCGATTGCGGAACCTGTGGAAGAACCGAAAGAAGAGCCTGTGGATGAACCGGATTCAAACGTTTACTTTGAGGATGAGCCAGAGGTATTCATTATTCCGATTTTGGAACCACTTGAAGAACCGAAGCTTGCTGCAAATGAAGAGCCTGAGTACGATCCTTACAGCGATATACCAGCTTCTGAATCAGTTGCTGAAACGACAGAGCCGGAACCAGAACCGGAGCCTGTTATTGTCGTACAGCCCGTAGTTAACGTAGCTGTAAACGTTGAGCCGGAGCAAAAGACAGAGTCTGTCGCAGTACAACCGGTAAAAGCTTCTAACCTTGACAAAGGATGTTACATCCAGATTGCTACATATAGCAAAATGAGCAACGTAAACGATGTATGTGGCAAATATGGCGAAAGATATCCGATGAAAGTAGTGGAGACGTCTTCCGGCGGATGGCAAGTACTTGTTGGAAATCTTTCAGAAAGCGAATATACGATTGTTCTTGAAAGATTTAAGTCGTACGGTTACAAAGATGCGTTCTTAAAGCGAGTTAATTAGTAGCTGGAAAAAATGTTTTTGTCGTGCTCCCGCTTTATTGGTCCTGCTGGCCAATTAGTGCGGCGTAATAGGTGTTTCGCTCACTTTGTTCGCTCGCCGCAATATTGTCCGCAGTCCCAATTTCGCTCGCGCACGACGAAAAACTTTATAAAACTCTACTAATTAATTCCAATATTTAATTAGAAGTTTGAACCGTCTGGTATAATCGCGTTCTTGCGGATTATTATGATTCCATCCGCCGCATAATACATACCGTGGTCACCGTCACTCGGCGGGTTCGGACTAAATCCGATTGAACAGTTCTTACCGATACGCGCGTTCTTGTCGATTATCGCACGCTGTACGCGCGTATTTTCACCGATTCCAATATTAGGAATGCCGTTCTTTCTGTTTTCTTCTTTCTGAGCATCCGTCTCATAATAATCCGCGCCCATCGAAATAACTCCAACAAGCTGCGTATTCTTTTCGATTATGCTTCGAATACCGATTACGGAGTCAGTAATCGTCGATTCAGTAATGACGCATCCTTCACACGCTGTTGCACGGTTCATTGTGGCACAGTTAAGTTTTGAAGGTGGCAGATTGCGGATATGCGTATAAATTGGCTTTTCTTCATCGTAGAAGTTAAAACTCGGCTGAATGGAAGTAAGGTTGATTGTGGAGTCATAGAAGCTCTTAATCGTTCCGATGTCTTCCCAATATCCGTCGTAAATATATGAATTGACTTTGTATTTCTTTATTGTCTGCGGGATTATCTCTTTTCCGAAGTCTGTGTAATCGTTGTTCAGTGCTTCTTCAAGAACTGGCGCGTCAAAGATGTAAATACCCATAGAAGCAAGATAATCTTTACCTTTTGTCGCTCCCGGCGTTCTTGTTTCGTCAGGAATAATCCAATCGTTAATATCAAGGTCTTTAGCTGGTTTTTCCATGAAAGCTGTTATGCGGTTCTTTTTGTCAACTTTCATAATACCAAAGCCCGATGCGTCCTGGCGCGTAACTGCTGTTGTTGCAATCGTAATCTGTGCGCCGGAAGCTATATGTGCGTCCAGGTAAGCCTTCAAATCCATCTGATAAAGCTGATCGCCCGAAAGAATGATATAATGAGTCGGGTTCTGTGTCTTAAAGTGGATGAAGTTTTTGCGCACAGCATCTGCCGTTCCTTCGTACCAGCCGGAATGTTCCAGCGTCTGCTCTGCGGCAAGAATCTCTACGAAACCGTTAGAGAAGCGGTCGAAGTTATATGCGTTTGCAATGTGCATGTGAAGGGATGCAGAGTTGAACTGCGTTAAAATATATATCTGTTTAAAACCAGAGTTGATACAGTTGGAAAGCGGAATATCAACGATTCTGTGCTTTCCTCCGAATGGAACGGCTGGTTTTGAGCGTTCTTTTGTTAAAGGATAGAGGCGGGTTCCTTTACCACCGCCAAGAATAATGGACAAAACTTTGGGCATACTATCTCCTCATTTATTGCGTATGTACGCGCTTGAATGTGTTACAAGCTATAGACGAAAACATTATAATCCAATCTTTATAAAAAGACAAATAGTAAATCTCTAAAAACGTTAAATTTTGATTAAAAACACTGTAGAAAATCAATAATAATTCTATCGCGCATTGCAGAACATTAACAGAACGCTGTTTTCTCTAAAGCCGCTTAATTCTATACCGATATTTAAAATGTACAGGTTCGTATTGTGTGTAAAGCTCAATAAAGCCTGCATTTCCGTGGGTGGCGGAAAAATTAAGTGCGGTAAGCAAATACCGCGTAAGGGGGATTCCATGATAAGAGGCTGGTATATCGGGTCATCCGGTATGATGGCACAGCAGAACAGACTCGACACAATCTCAAACAATTTAGCAAACGTTGATACGACTGG
>JAEEGK010016656.1_pt1 | contig 16119 bp, 7 predicted proteins | sample 8958771 | NCBI WGS metagenome assembly JAEEGK01 (sample SAMN16246547, study PRJNA631951) | gut metagenome | biome: gut microbiome; feature: rumen; material: SC-attached | host: Bos | place: Iran: Karaj | collected 2018-10
GTAAAATGAATAATAAAATTTTAATTTTTGTAAACAAATCTGAATAATTAATCATAATATAGTTAATTCATTATGTTATTAATATTTTAGAAACAATTTTAAATAAAAATAAAGAATTTTAAAATTTCAAGAAGTAATATAATATTAAAAAAGAAATATGTATTAATATTTTAAAAAAGATATTTTTGATAAATTCATAATTCTTTTATTATATAAATTAAATATTTATCAATAATTAATAATTTAAAAATTTAAATTTGAAGAAAATAATTCATAGATATAATTAATTTAAATTCAATATGTTAATTAAAAAAATTAAAGTTAATATGAATTATGGATCTTCTTCAAAACAAAAAAATCCATTTACAAACTATATGACAAAATACCTTTCAAAACAAAGTAAAATAACTTCTCATAAAACAAATAATAATATTTATAATAATAAAAATGATCCAAAAAATTTTGCTAATACTTTTAGAAAAGGAATTAATAAGGAAAAACCAATCCAAAAATATAAAACAACAAAAAATTCACCAAATCATGTATTTAAATCAATAAATAATTCTGATGAAATTTTTAATGAAAAGAAAGATAATATATTTGAAAATAATTATATGTTTAATAATAATAATCAAATATTACAATCAAATAAAATAAATGATTTTATAAAAGAAAATAATCTAAATAATTTTGATGCATTATTTATGAAAAAAATTCAAAAAATTTATTCAAAACAACATTCAACTCAAAATAGTTTATCAAAATTTTCTCATTCAAATTTTTTTAAAAGTAATAGTCAATTAGAAAATTCATTAAAAAATAATACAAAAAGTATATATAATAATATAAGTAACAGTAAATTAATGAAAAGAAGTAATAGTTCATTAGATGATGAAACACATATTTCAAAACCATTAAGTCCTAATTTTGAAAATTCAAAATTAAAGGATGAAAAAGGAAATATTTCAAGTGATTTTTCACAAATTAAAAAATATTCATTTATTAATTCAATAAGTCATGGAAATTTTTATAATAATTCTAATTTAAAAAATAATAATAATTCAAAGGGAAAAAATATTAATAATACAAATAATAATAATATAACTTTAAAAGGTTATTTATATAATTGTTTATCAAAAAAACAAAATCCACAATTAATAGAAAAATATAAATTAAATAAATCAAGTGGTACTTTTGTTGCAGTTGATCCAAAATTTGATTTTAAGAAATTAAGTAAAACATCATATCCTTCAAAAGATAATTCAAGAAAAAATTCTGCAGAAAGAAAAAATTCAAATCCAAAAAAAAATATAATAAAAAATTTTGAAATAACTAATTTTGTTATAACAAATCAAAAAGGAAATATAAATATTTCAAAGCCATCAATATCATCTTTATTAAAACCAAAAAATCCATCAATTAATTCAAATATAAATAATATAGAACAAAATCATCCTTTTCATATAAAGAATATTTCAGATATTTCATCAAAATTTGTTTCATCTAATACTAGTAAATTATTAAAACCTTCACAAATAAATAAAACAAATAAAAACTTTTTTAAAATGAATAATATAAAATATTTAGAATATATTACATCAGGATTAAAAAATAATAATTCAACAAAAAATATATCATCATTAAGTAATAAATCAAGTAAAAAAAAAGAAGAAATTGAAAAAGATTATCTTCAAATGAAATTACAATTAAAATTAAAAACTGCAAAATCTTTAACAACAGTTCAAAGTAAACAAAATTCTAAATCTTCAAGTAGAATTGAAGAATATTCTAATATTGGTAATACATCAAAACAAATTAATAATAGTTCAATAATAAAAGAAATTCCTATTTCTTTTATAAATTCTCCTGAAAGTTCCCAACATAATATAAATAATCCAAAAAAAAATAGTACTGATAATAATCAATCTAATTTAGTTCAAAATAAAAAAATAAATTATGATATTTTAAAAAAAGAAAAAAAGTTTAATTTTAATTCAAGTAATTCAAATCATATTGAAAATATAAATAATAATAGTATAATAGAAGAAAATAAAAATGAATTAGAAAATGAAAAAAATCAATTAAATATTCCAAATAATGAAACAATTCAATCTATTCAATCAACAATGAAAGAATCATCATATTATAGAAAAGAAATGGAAAATATATCAAATTATATAAAAAGATGTAAAATATTTTTTTAATTTATTTTTATTTAATTAGATCATTATACAAAAGGAATTTATCCTCCAACAAAAATTAATTTTTATAAATATGGTAGATTAATAGGAAAAGGTGCATTTGGAAAAGTAAACATAGCATTACATATATGTTCAGGTCGTTTAGTTGCAATAAAATCATTTAATAAAAAAAATATAAAATCAAGACATACATTACAAAAAATAAAACATGAAATAGATATATTAAGTAGACTTCGACATCCATTTGTATCACAGTAAAATAATATTATATAATAAAAAAAATTAGAATTTTAGATTCATTTGAAACAGAAAATCACATATTAATAGTAATGGAATACATATGTGGTGATTTATTAGGATTTATAAGAAAAAGATCAAAAATATCAGAAAATGCAGCAAAAATAATATTTAAACAATTAATAGAAGGATTAAAATACATTCACTCAAATAATATAGTACACAGAGATATTAAATTAGATAATATTTTAATTGATTTAACAAACACTGTTAAAATATGTGATTTTGGAGTTAGTAAAAATATTAATCCAGGGGATATTATGCATGAACATTGTGGTACTCCAGCATATATTGCACCTGAAATATTTAAAGATAAAGGTTATGAAGGATATGAATGTGATGTTTGGTCAGCTGGTGTTACTTTATATTATATGGTTGGAGGAATTCAACCTTTTAAAGCTAATAATATTAAAGATTTACAAAAAATTATTTTAAGTGGAAGATATAATAAATTAGAAGGTGTTTCTACTCAAATTAATGATTTAATTGATGGAATGTTACAAGTTGATCCTAAGAAAAGATTAACTATTAATCAAGTTTTAAATCATCCATGGCTTTCTAATATTAATTTAAATCATAGACAAAATGCTAATTTATTTACAACTGCTGAGAAAGTTTTATTATCTAAATTTGATGTAGATTATTTAAATAGTACGAAAGAAAATTTAATTGAAAATTTTACTGAAAAAAATTTAGATACTAAAATAGATGATAAAAAAAAAGTTGGATACACAAAAAGTTTAATATTAGCACCTTATAATTCTTATGCAGGAGAAAATGAAAATATAATAAATAAAGAAATATTAATTGAAAATGATATATGTAGATATAGAGGAAAAGCACAAAGAGCAAATATTAAATATGAATTAAATAATAATAAAGATTTTGATAATGGTATAATTAAAACACAAAAAGAATCTGATTCAAATAATACAAGTTCAAATAATATTTCTTTATCTAAACCTGTTTCACCTAATGTTGAATTAAATGATGAAAATATGTATAATAGTAATAATATAAATGATAAGAAAAATATTCATAAAATTAATTCTCCAAAGGGAAGATCATTAAGTAATGATTCTGCTTTAGAATATTCTCATAAATTAGATATTAGAAATGATATATTAAAAGATATTGAAATGTATATTGGATATGATAAAAAATATTTAACAAATTGTTTGAGAAAAAATGAAATAAATTATGCTACTGCGACATATTATTTATTATGTAAAGAATAAATATCCGCATAATTATTCTATATTAATTTTTTTTAAATATTTATAAATTAAAAATATATTCAAATAAAAAATAATTATGGTGTAAAAGATTTTAATTTTTCCATTATAATTTAAAAATAAAAATATAAAAATTAATTTTAAATTAAAAAAATTAGTTTTAATAAAAAATGAATTGAAAAATTTTTTATTTCTATATAAAAAATGTTTTGAAAAAAATGAATAAACTTAATTTTAAAATATTACATCCAAAACAATCAAAGAAATTTTTTTTTTAATGCAATTTATTTAATTGTTTTACAATCTTTCAGTCCATTAATAAGGTTATTAAGCCATTTTTTAGAAACAAAACATTTTAATTTTGAATTGTTTGATTCTTGACTAAAGTTTTCAATATTCTCTTTAAATTGATTTACCTCATCATCTTCATAATATTCATCTGTATCATCAATTTTATTTTCATTTGGAATATTATCATTATTCAAGACATTTTTAATATTTACAATTTGATCTTTAATTTCTAATTCTATATTACTACTTTTTTCATCATTAAAAATAAATCTTTTTTTAATTATTTTTCCTAAAATATTTTCAGTTCCAAATTCTATTTCTTTGATTGCAACATGATAATCACTATGAAATTTAAATTTTTCAATACATTCTTTAATTAAAGGATCATTTTGAATAATGCTATAAAATAAACTCTTTTGAATATCTTTAACATCAAAATTATTAATTTTACTTAATGGAATTTTAAATATATCTTCAATATCAGAAACACTATTATTTAAACTTCTTTTTATATCTCTTATTTGACAAAAAAGTGTAGTTAAAGCAATTTTTAAATTATTACTACTATGATTTAAAGTAGAATTACTTCTAATATTTTTTCTATTTTTTTTTATTATTTTTTTATTTGGAGAAGGAATTCTTGTACTTTTTTTAATATATGTTGTCATTGTAATTAAATCTTTTACTTTTTGTATTTCTAATATTTTTGCTTTATATGTTTTTATATGCTTCATTATATTAATTAATAATGATTCTATTATATAATTATTAGAATATGTTCCTAAAATGTTTGAACAATATGATATTTGCTTTTTAAATTTTTCTAATCTCTTTTCTATATCTTCTTTTTCTTTTTTATCTTTCTCATTTTCTACTTGAAGTGTTGTTTTTATATTTTTATTATATATAAGAATTAAAATTACTCCTATTTCTTTTAATAAACCTTTTACTATTTCTTCTTTTTCTTTTTCAGAAAATTTATTAACTCCTATTTTAGATGTTATCTTATATTCATCTTTTTTTTCATTTTCTTTCTTATCAACATCTTTAATATAATGAATATTATTTTCTTTCTTTAAATTTTTTTCAGAAGAATTCATTTTTTGTTTATTAATTAAATTTTAAAAAGTAATAAAAAATTAAATAAAAACAATAACAATATTATATTAATTAAAATTATTTAATCTTTTAAAATAAGTTTTTAAAATTTATATTAATATAATTTTTAATCTATATACTATTATAATTTCAAAATTAGACTTTAAAAATTATAAATTTGTTGATTTATATTTATTTATTTCTCCCAAAAAACATTTAATTTAAAACTGTAGGTGCTCTTATAAAACCACTTTTTTTCTTTGATTTATTATTCTCTGATTTTGTTTTATTCGAACTTTCTTTATCATTTTCATTTTCCTGTTGATTATTTTTTAATTTTCGATTTGAATCATTTCCATTTTCTAAATTATTATCTACAATAATATCACTAACTGACTTTGAACTATTTTGTGAACAACAAGTTAATTTTTCCTATAAATTTAAAAAAATATTTTTACTAAAAAATCTTTAAACAATTCCATATATATTTTTTATTTATTTTCAATAATTGTTTTTAAAAATTAAAAAAAAAAAAATAAAAATTATAAAAAAAAAATAAATAACAATTACAGGATATAAAAAAATTTAATAAAACTTATAAATCTTCTAAATAAAATAAATTAAAAGCAATTTAAAAAAAATATAAAAAAAACAAGAAAAAAAAAAAAAAAATTTAAAAAAAACTAATTTTAATGTTTTGAAATATTTGAAGTAACTTTCCTTACAATTTCATCTCTATATTTCTTAAGTCCAAATCTAACATCCCCACCTTCTTTAGCAATATTAACAAGAATAGGCATTAAATCAAAAAGTGCAGTATCATAAGGATCTTCTCCCCAAAAAGTTCTAATATTAATTCCATTTTCTTTTTGTAATCTAAAATTTTGAAGCATATTATCAACAATAATAATTTTATCAATTGGTCTTCCTAAACGAGATAAATCTTTAACAAAATCATTATCAATAATAACAGCATGTTGTCTATATAATCTATAATCAAAATAAATTTTATTTTCTTCAATTGCATCAATAATTAAATCTGCATATTCTTGAGTTGCTACAGTAAAGACTACTATTTCATAATATTTTCCTACTGTTTCTAAAAATTCATATATTCCTGGACGAACTCTTAAAACTCCTTCTGATTCATTTGATGAATTTATTTTAAAGTTTATTATTGTTTCATCTAAATCTAATACTAATGTATATTTTTTTAAATTTTTTGTTTTTAAATAAGGAGGAGCTACTGTGTAAAAATTTGAATTTTCTTTTAATACTACTGATGCTAAAACTGATGCATTTGGATTTTCTACTCTTAATATTTTTTCTCTAAAAAATTGATTCAGAGATTCGTATGAACTGTCTAAAATGTTTTTATATAATAATACTAAATTTTCTGCTAATTGAGTATATGGATAATTTTTTAATATCATTTTTATGTCATTTGATATACAATTTGTATTGTATTTTATTTTTTCTATTAAGGATAATGGTTCTATATTAAATGATACATATTCTGATTCATCTGAAATTGAAGTTGCTGAATTTACTAAATCTCTTAATTTGTATACCCATGAATTTAATAAACTATCATTTGAAATTTTACTTAAAATATATTCACATATTATTATTAAATTTTTGTGATTGAGATTTAAAATTGCTTTTATCATAATGAAAACTTTTTTAAGTAAATTTTTATCAAATGATAAATCATAACATATCATTATTGATAATAATTCATAATTTATACTTGATTTAATTATATTTGTGTCATTTCCTTTAAATACTTTTTCAATTTTCCCAAATAATGAACAATTATAATAATAATTCCACCATTCAAAACATTCATTACTCAAATTTTTATTTGCAATCACTGCATTTATTATATCATTTAATTTTTCTTCAAGTATCATTAAATCTTCTAAATTAATTGATAATGAAGATTGATTATTGGAATTATTTAAATTATTTAAATTATTATAATTTTTATTATTTGAATAAGAAACACTATTTACATTTTTATTAAAACTTGAATTATTTAATTTCTCAAAATCATTCATCATATATCTATTATTAATAATATTTTTTATTGGTTTTGAATATCTTTCTGGACTTCGAGAATAAATATTTTGATTTTTTTTATGATAATATCCTTGAAAAGAATTATTTAAAATTGGAGAATTTAAATTTGTAATTTTATTATTATTTCTATTATTCTTTATTTTATTTATATTTGGATTATTTTTATTCAAATTTTGTTTTATTCCTTTTCTTGAATATATTAAAGTTTTAGTACTTCTAGTACCAATATCTTGATTTGTAAAATAAGTTTGTATTGGTTTTTGATAAGTTATTCCTGAATCAAAAGATCTATCTTGAATTTTTGGAATTTCTTCAAAAAGTACTAATTCTTTTTCTTGTGTTTGATATTCAGAAAATGAAATTTGTCTTTTAAATTCACTTTCAATTGTATTAAAAGATTTATTATTATTTTTTTCTATATTTTTTGGAGTAAATGGATAATTTATATTACTATTATTATTATTATTCATATTTTTATTATTATAAAATAATGAATAATTTGAATTATTATTATTCATATTTGAACTTATTTTTGATGTTGATAATTTTTGGGATGTTTTATTTTTTTCTTCTGTTTTTATTTTTGCTTCTTTTTGTTTTAATTTTTCATATTGTGATTGTATTTCAGCAAATTTTTTTCTTTGATTTTCTTTTCTTTTCATTTCTTCTTCAAGTCTTTTATTTTCTCTTAATTGAATTTCTTCTTGTTCTTTTAATTCTTTTTCTTCTTCTTCTTTTTTTTTTCTTTCTTTCTCTTTTCTAATTTTTTCTAATTCTTCTAAAGCTTCTTTTTCTCTTTTTTTTATTTCTTCTTCTTTTTTTCTTAATAATTCTTTTTCTTCTTCTTCTTTTTTCTTTAATAATTCTTTTTCTTTCTCCTCTTCTATTCTCTTTTTTCTTCTTTCTTCTCTTTCTCTAATTCTATTTTCCCTTTCTTCTTTTCTTATTCTTGCTTCTTCAACTCTTATTTTTTCTTCTTCTCTTTCTTTTTCTAATTGTTTTTCTTTTAACATTTCTAAAATATTTCTTAAACCATTTATTTGAGCAGTTTTTTTTGAAATTTTTTTTTTATTAATTATTTCATCTTCTTCATTATTTGAATCTGATTTTTCTGATTCTTCTTCATTTGAAAATTTATTTTTACTAATATTAGAATCATTATATAAATTTTTATTATATTTTGTCTTTTTAATTGAATTATCTTTTTCAGAATCATCATCATATTCATCTTTTTCTTTATGAATAATTTTATTTGGAGTTTCATTTAATTTTGAATTATGAATATTATTTTCTTCATTTATATTTTCATTATTATCATTATTTAAATTTTCTTCTTCTTCTTTTTCTTCTTCTTCTTCTTCTTTTTCTTTTTTTGGTTTTTGTTTTATCATCATTTGAATTAATTTTTGTGCTCTTATTTCAATTTCTTTTTTTTTTTGGTCTTCTTCTTCCATCTTTTTTATTTCATTTTCATCCTCACTTGATGAAATTGATATTAATTCATCTTCATTCTTATTTAAATCTGTTGTTCTTTTTACATTATTTTTATTATTAAAGTTATTATCATCATCGTTATCACTTAAAATATTATTTTTTGCTTCTGTTTTTATTTCTTCATTATTTAAATTATTATCATTCAAATCTGAATTTGAATCACTACTATATTTTAAATCATCAAATTTATTTTTATTTTCTGATTTATTTCTTTTTTGAAAAATTATTTTTAATTTTTCAGCTAATAAGTTCTTATTATTAATATTATTTTTAATTGAATTTTCATTATCAATACTTTCATTTTTATTTGTATTTTCTTTTTCTGAAATTTCAGAACTTTCATCTTCTTTAAAATTTGATTTTTCTCTTGTTGAATCTTCATTTTTTTGAGTATTTCTTTTTGTTTCTATTAATTTTTGCATTAGATTTATTGATTGCCCTTTCTTTTTATCTCTTGATTTTTGATTAACAGGATTTAATATTTTATTATTTATATTATTTTTATATGATATATCTTTTGATATTTCAAATTCATCTTCTCTGTTATTTTTTTCCTTATTATAAATATTTGTATCTATATTTTCATTAATTTCTCCCTTTATATTATTTTCTTTTTTATATTCAAATTTTATATTATCATTATCATTTATTAAATTACTTTCCATTTATTTTATAAAGAAAAAATTTATTTAAAAAATAATTATTATAAAATTTAAATAAATTATTCTTATTTTTTACTTAATTATAAATTATATTTTATATTTAAAAATAATTAAAATTTTATATAAACAATTTTTTATTTATTATTTCTCCATTAGTGCATACATTGTTATTAATATTTAAATTCTCATTTTTTATAAAATAATTTTTATTAAATATAAATATATTTTGATTTATCTTTTTCTCTTTTTGATTTATCTATATTTTCAATAATTTTATTTTTATTAAAATATTAATTCTAAATTATAAAATACTACATAAAAACTTGGACTCAATTTTGTAATATATATTGAATCAATATTCTCAATACATTTTCTGTAATTATTTTTTTAATTTTATTTTATCTAAAAATAAAATTTACAAAATGTTAATTCATTTTTTATTTTCTCATAATTTATTTTTATTAAAATAAAAATAAAATAAATTTAAAATACATAATATAAAAAATAATATAAATTTAATGGCAACTGCAGAATTAGAAAACACAATAAAAATTGTATTAAGAACAAGACCAACACAAAACTTTGCATCAAACAACATAAAAATGAATCTAAACGACAACACAATATCAATATATATGGCAAAAAATGAAAAAGAAGGATTAATAAACAATCAAAAAGAAAATTGGAGTTTCCAATTTGACAAACTTCTCCATAATGTTCCACAAGAAGAAGTATTTGAATATTGTGTAACAGATATAATAAAATCAAGTGTAATGGGATATAATGGAACAGTATTTGCATATGGTCAAACTGGAAGTGGTAAAACTTTTACAATAAGTGGTTCTCAAAGTAATTTTAATTATAGAGGAATTATTCCAAGAGCAATTAGTCGTTTATTTAAAGAAATGGAAACTAAACCAGAATTCGAATTTGTTGTTAGTATTTCATATTTAGAAATTTATAATGAAATTATGTTTGATTTATTACCTGATGATGGTAATGTTATGAAACAAAGACCTGATATTACTTTTCAAGAAGATTCTAAAGGTAATTTAACTGTTAAAGGACTTACTAAACATAAAGTAACAAATGAAGAAGAAGCTTTAAATTTATTATTTGAAGGTGAATCAAATAGAACAATAAGTCAACATCAATTAAATGAAGCATCATCACGTTCTCATTGTTTATTTATGATAACATTAGAAATGAAAAGTAGAATTGAATCAACTGAAAAAGTTATAGTATCAAAATTAAATTTTGTTGATTTAGCAGGTTCAGAAAGAGTAAATAAAACAGGTTCATTAGGAGTTACATTAAAAGAAGCAACATATATAAATAAATCATTAACATTTTTAGAACAAGTTGTCGTTGCATTAACAGAAAAAACTTCAAATAAAGATCACGTACCATATCGTCAAAGTAAATTAACTCATATATTAAAAGATTCAATTGGTGGAAATTGTAAAACTATTATGATAGCAACAATTTGGCCTGAAATGAAATATTTACCAGAAACTTTATCAACTTTACATTTTGCTAGTAGAATGAAAAAAGTTGTTAATGTAATTGCAGTTAATATTCATATGGATACTTCTGCTCAGTTAAGAAAATATACAAGAGAAATTAAAGAATTAAAACAAGAATTAGCTATGCATAATACACTTGCTAATAGAGGTAGAATTAAATATGATCCTTATACTCCAGAAGAACAAAAAGTTCAAGAAGAATTTGCTAAAAAATTTTTAACTGGAGAAACTGAGGATTTAGATTTTGATTCTGTAAGACAAGCAAAGGAACTTTTTTATCAAATTAGAACAATTTATCAAAAAGTTAAATTATTAAATACTGGAAAAGTTCAAAGTGAACCTATAATTGAAGAAAAGAAAGAAGAAGATAAAAAAGAAGATAAAAAAGAAGAAAAGAAAGAAGAAAAGAAAGAAGAAAAAAAAGAAGAAAAGAAAGAAGAAAAGAAAGAAGGTGAAGAAGAGAAAAAAGAAGGAGAAGAAGGAGAAGAAGAAGAAAAAAAAGAAGAAGAAGAAAAGAAAATAGAAAAACCAGAAATTCCAGAAGGTATGATACCAGATAAAAATACTGCATTTAAATTATATAAATATGAATCTGATTTTTCAAAAGAAACTGAAACAAATATTAAAACAAATATTGAAAATTTAAAAAATAAAAAAAATGAAGCTAGAGAATTATTAAAAAAATCTCAAGAATTAAAATCACAAATTGATGAAATTAAAGTAAAATTAAATGAAAAAAAACAAAATAAATTAAATTTAGCAGATGAAATGACTAATGTAATTGATGAAGAAGAATGTCAATTTTTAGATGATTTAAAAGCAAGAAGAGATGAATATAAAGAAGTTGTAAATAATTTTAATAAATTAAAAGAAGAAATGAGAGAAATAAAAGATAATATTGAAATGATGAAAGTTAAATATGTTGAAAATTTCGAAAATTGGTTTTTGGAAAAATATGGTATTGCAATTGATCAACATGAATTAATGTTAGCTAAAGCAAGATATGGTGTTAATGTTGAAGAAGAAAAAGAAAAAGAAAAACAATTTGATCCTGATGAAGAAGCTTATATGAATGCTAAGAAAAAAATTCAAAATATTCATAAAGCTAAAAAAATGGATAAGTTAAATAAATAATTTTTTGGAAATTTATTAAAAAATAATTTTTAAGAAATTCTTTTTATTTTTAATTTTTTAAATTATTAAATTAATTGGTTTTATTAATTGATAAAACAATAAAAACAATTATTAATTTTTTTTTTTTTATTTAAAAAACTATCTTATTAAATTTTATTTATTTTTACAAATGTCAAAAAGTGATAATAAAGATATATATGAAACAAAATATGCAGTAATAATAGGAGAAACTTTTACTAAATTATTAAATCCTTTATCGATGGATATTCCTGAATTACTTATTCCAGTTTGTGGGATTCCAATTATTGAATATATGATTGACTCACTTTTCTCAGGTAATATAAAAGATATTATAATTTGCGTAAAAAATAATGGACAAAAACTTGAGAAATATATTAAAAAGTTTCATGAGAAAAAAAATATTAAAATATTTATTAATGAACAATTTAATAGTATTGGTGATTGTTTAAGAAAAATTTATTCTGAAAATATTATTTCTACTGACTTTATATTAATTAGTGGATTAGTTATTTCAAATTTAGATATGGAAGATGTATATAATTTTCATTTAGAAAGAAAAAAACATGATAAGAAATGTATTATGACTTCACTTTTAAAAACATATAAAAATGAAAATAATATAAAAACAGATTATGATGATGATATGGTAATTTATAATCCAGATACTTTTAGAATTTATCAATATGAATCAACATTTGAAAGAATAAAAATAGAATTAAATAAAAATATTATATTTAAAGAAGATAAAGAAAATCAAGAAATCACAAAATATAAAATAAAAAGTAATTTATATTATTCAAATATATGTGTTTGTTCACCAAATATTTTAAATGTTTTTAATGAAAATATTGATTTTCATTCAATAAGAGATCATCTTTATAAAAATTTAATATATAGTGAAATTTATTTTGATACTTTTTATATATTTGAATTAACAGGAGATAATTACATTGGATTAATAAGAAATCCAGAATCTTATTTAAAAGTAAATTTTGAAATTTTAAATAGATGGGCACATCCAGTTGTAATTGAAGATATTATGATATCTCCAAAATTAAATATTAATTTTAAACCAGTATCATTTGGAATTTATGTTGATAAATTAATAAAAGATGAAAATTATTCAAAAGCAAAATTAATAAATAGTATTGTAATTAGTAAAAATTCAACAATTGGTGAATCATCTCAATTAAAATTTACTATTATAGGAGAAGATGTTAAAATAGGTAAAAATTGTCAATTATCAAATTGTATAATATTAAGTAAAACTGAAATAGGTGATAATACAAAAATTAATAATTCAATAATATCAAGAGATTGTAAAATAAAAGATAATTTAGAAATATCAAATTCAATTTTAGGAATGGGAATATCACAAGAATCAAATTCAGAAAGTGAAAGAATATATTATGAAATAGAAGATGAAGATGAAAAAATATTAAATGTTTTAGATAAAGATTTATTCTTTCAAAATTTAGATGATAGAGAAGCATTATTTTTATGTACAACTCCAAATTTAATAGATGAAATAAATTATATGGATAAAAAAGATAATGATAATTCAGAATTTGATACAGATACAAATGAAGATGAAGAAGAAGAAGAAAGTGAAGATTTAGGAGAAAATGATGAATTTGAAAATGAATTATTAAATATTATTAATACTGGATTAAAGAAAAATTCATCTATTAATGATATTGTTAAAGAATTAGGTGCTTTAAAAAGTGGTTTTTGGGAAAAAACTAATGCTGAAACTATTAAAACTTGCTTAAATCCTATTTTTAATCATTTTTTAAATGGAGAAAATTTTAATCATACTCATATTAAGAAATTACAAGAACTTTTAAATAATTGGAAAAATTTATTTAAAAGATTTGTTTCTACTGAAAATGATATGATTGATTTAATTTGTGTTATTGAAAAATTATGTATTGATATTAGTGAAATTAAAGAAGCTTTTCATATTATTATTCAAATTATGAATAGTGAAGATTGTGATTTTATTAGTGATGATGCTATTTTTAAATGGAGAGATAATAAAGAAAGTTCTTATCCTACTAGTGAATCTAAAGTTGTTATTCCTGATAATATTCATCAAGAAAATTTACAAAAGATGAAAAAATATATTGAAGAACAATTAGAATAAATTTTTTTAATATATAAATAAAAATAAATATTTAATATTCATAAAAAAAATTATTTAATAATATTTTTTTATAAATTATAATAAATTTTTTATTATCTATTAAATAATATAAAAACATTGAATTTAATTATTTATAATATTTTCATATTTTTTAAATAAAAATTATTGAATTTATAATATTCTTATCTAAAATCTAATGGTTTTTATTTTTATAATTTTTTATTACTTAATTCATTCAATAAATAATTAAATCGAAATTATTAATTAATTCATACAAATAATATTCTTAATTTAATGAAAAAAAATTGAAAAATTATTATTTATAAATATTAATTAATTGAAATTAAATGGGAAATAAAGGATGTTGTTCTTGTAATAATAATGATAATTCAACAACAAATCTTGAAAATAAAGTAGCTGAACAATCAAATGATCAAAATAATAATGAAAATATTGAAAATACAAATCAATCAAATAATATAATAAATTTTCCATCTGATTTAAAAGAATTTATTAAAAATAAAATAACAAATCAAAAAGAAAAAATACTAAATATAACATCATATTTTGGTTTTTGTGAAGAAAGATTATTTGATGAAAGTGAAATAAAACAAATAATTATAATTCAAAAAAATTATAGAGGATTTGAATATAGAAAAAATTATCCAAATATAAAATTGACACAAATTGAATATACAAATTATTTAATAAAAGAATTAAAAGAAAAATATAATACAATAAATTTAGAAAAAGCAGAAAAATTAATAGAAAATAAATTTGATACAAATTCATGGAAAAAATTTTATTTTAATGAATCAGAAGAAACAATAACAAAATTATTTTATTATGATTTTGGTAAAACATTTTACCAAAGAATATTAATTGTAGAGAACAATTCATTTTATCAAGGTGATATAAACATAAAATATGAAAGAAATGGATATGGTATATTATTAAAAAATAAAGGTATTAAATACGAAGGTTCATTCAGAAGAAATTTTTTTACAGGATGGGGAAGATATATAGATGAAGAAGGAACATTTTATGAAGGTTATTTTATAAATGGTAAATTAACAGGAAAAGGATTTAAAAAAAGTTTAAATGGAAATTTCTATATTGGTGATTTTATAGGAAATAAAAAAGAAGGAAAAGGAAAAGAAGAAACAACAGAACATATTTATGAAGGTGATTTTAAAAATGATAAAAAAAATGGTAATGGTAAATTAATATATAAATTATTAAAAGATACTTATGAAGGTGAATTTAAAGATAATAATATTACTGGAAATGGTATTTATACTTGGGTTAATAATGATACTTATAAAGGTAGTTTTTTAAATGGAAAAATGCATGGTAAAGGTTTATATAAATGGCCTGATGGAGGAGAATATTATGGTGATTATGTTAATAATATTAAAGAAGGTATTGGAAGATTTAAATGGGCTAATGGTAAAATTTATGAAGGACAATTTAAAAATGGAAGACCTTCTGGTTTTGGTAAATTAAAAACTGGAAATTGGGAGTTTGATGTTGAATTTTTAGATGGGAAATTAGTTACTAATATTAAAGAAATTATGAGAAAGGAAAAAAAAGCTGAAATGGAAAATAAAAAAATTGATGATGATGATATATCAAAAATATAATTTATATAGTTATAAATTCTTTTTTTTTAATTATTTAAATATTTTATTTATTTATATAAAAAAATACTTTTTTTATTTATATATTTAATTAATATTTTCATTTTTTTTATTTTGAGTTAATAATAATTATGATGAATTAAATAATATATTTACATTGGAAAATATTATAATTTTTTTTAATTCAATTTATTAAAAAGAAATGAAATAATTAAATTTATTAATTATTATTAAAAAAAAATAATATGATTTAATTTAAATAATATTGGGGATTGGGGATTGGGGATTGGGG
>JAEEGK010016657.1_pt1 | contig 16118 bp, 1 predicted proteins | sample 8958771 | NCBI WGS metagenome assembly JAEEGK01 (sample SAMN16246547, study PRJNA631951) | gut metagenome | biome: gut microbiome; feature: rumen; material: SC-attached | host: Bos | place: Iran: Karaj | collected 2018-10
ATTTAATAGAAAAAAAAAATAAAAATAAATGAAAGAAATAAATTAAATACATTAAAAAGAAATAAAGAAAAATATATTTCTGATATAAATAAATTAAAAAAAAAATATGAAGAAGAATTAAAATTAAGAAAAATTAAATATGAGAAAGAGAAAAGAGAAACAATGAATAAATTTAGTTATATATATGATAAAGAATATCAAAATCATTTATATAAAATAAATAAATTAATCAAAAAATATAATGAAGAAATCCAAAATTTAGAATATGATAAAATAATTGAAAATATAAGTAATATAAAAAAATTAAATGAAATAATATATAATACATATAATGTACATAGTGATAATTATTTCAATTCTATAAATATTAATAATCTTTTAGTAAATTATTATTATAATGAATATATTAAAAATAATATAATGAAAAAAATATTAAGAAATGATTATGAAGAAATTATAAAAATAATTTTACAAAAAAGAAATGAAGGTTTAAATATAGATATAATTAAAACAAATTATGAAAACGAATTAATAAAAATGAAAGAGAAATATGAAAAAATAGAAGAAAAATTATATAAGGAAATGACAATAATATATAAAATAAATAAAAATGATAAATTCATTAGAATATTTGGAAATGAATTTGTTAATCATCATAAAACTATATGTAAAATAATATGTGATGAAAAAGAATATGAATTAAAAGAAATATTTGATTTAAAAGATTATAGAAATAATGAAAATATATTGAAAATAAAATTAAAAGGAATTATAAATAATTTTCGTTATATGTTTTGTGAATGTAATTCTTTATTATCTTTGCCTGATATTTATAAATTAAAAACTGATAATATAACTGATTTAACAGGAATGTTTTGTGGAATCAAATTACTTAAATCTTTACCCGATGAGATTTCTGAATTGGATACTACTAATGTTGTAAATTTCGAAAGTGTATTTATGGGTTGTCAATCATTAATTTCCTTGCCTGATATATCAAAATGGAATCTTAATAATTCAATTTGTATAACTAGATTTTTTTCTGGATGTTCTTCGTTGAAAGCTCTTCCTGATATTTCAAAATGGAATACTTATAATGTTATTTATATGAATGATTTATTTAATAACTGTTTATCTTTATCTAATTTACCAGATATTTCAAAATGGAATACTGATAATACTATTAATATGAGTAATATGTTTCAAAATTGTTCATCATTAATATCTTTGCCTGACTTATCTAAATGGGATGTTGGAAAAGTTATTCAAATAGGAAGTTTATTTAATTTATGTTCATCATTAAAATCTTTACCTGATATTTCAAATTGGAATGTAAATAATGAACAAAATTTATTTGCAAATTGTTGTAAATCAATCATAGACATTGGAAAAAAAATAGAACAAAATAAAGAATTTTATGAAAAAATTGATTATTTTTTAAAGGATTTAGAAAAGATTGGAAATTATAGCCTTATTGACTGCCTTTATAAAGAAACTATTGAATTATATAAAAAGAAAAAAGGTTTCTCTTTTTTGATTTTATTATTTCTCAAAATTTATAAAAAAAAAGATTTATGTATCGAATTAATGAAAATTTTTAAAGAAATCAATAAAAACCCAAAAGAAAATGAAAAAAATATGGATAGAAAACCATTTTTGAAAGATTATACATCAAAATTTGAAACAATTATATCTGAATCTGAAGAACTATTAAAAGATTATAAAAGTATAGAATTTTATGGAATTATTCTTTGCTATTTAAATTATTATGATTATGAAAATTTTTCATTAATTACAAAAAAATTATTCAAAAATACACCAGAAGATTTATTTGAAATTTTACTTATTTATAAAGATCACTTTAAATATCCAATCCAACAAAATTTGGATTTTTTTATAAAATTTATTGGTTACATTATTGAAAAAAAAGATGAAAAAAAAGATGAAAAGAAGGAAGAAAAGAAAGAAGAAAAACAAGATAAAAAGAAAGAAGAAAAGAAAGTGGAAAAGAGAGTTGATTTAGAAAAAGGATTAAGTTTTATTAAAGATTTAGAAACTTTTCTTAAAGTTATAGAACCAAAGAAGGAAGATATTTTTAAAAAATATAATTCAAAAAAAATAGAAAAGATTATTAAATTAGAAGATCTAAAGTTTAAAAAAAATTTTATGGAGACTGAAGAGGATGAACAACAATTAACAGAAAATTTTAAAGGTAATATATTATCTATTAAAACAACAGAAACTGAAAAGGAAAATACAGAAGAAATTGATCCTTTGAAAAAAAAAAAACAAGAAAAAAAGCGTATAGAAGAATTAATTAAAATTTTAAATTCAATAATTGATTTTTGTGAAGATAAAAACACATTTCTAATTTATTTCACTGAGAAATTTTGGAAATATGTTTTAAATTATTATAATGATGTAAAGCAAGAAAATATTAAAAATTGTTTTGATTTAAGAAAAGTATTTAAAAAATATTATGAGTTAGTAGATAAAATATTTGGTAAAATTGAGAAAAAAGATAAGCAAGCTACTACTATATTTAAGGATGCAAAAGATTATTTAGATAGAGATGAGTTTGCATTTTTATTAGACAAAATAATTAGAAAATGTAATGAAAATCCAGAAGTTAGTCCTATTGAAAAATTGCGTTTTATAACACAATATAATCCTTATTATATTGAAGAGAAATATTTACAAAGTAAAGTTGATGTTGGTATATTTGAATCATTTGATTTAAATTCAATTGATGATGAATTTATTACGCATTTTAGGGAAAATAACTTTGAAATTATTTTTAAGGAATATAATTTTGAATATATTAAAATGTTTATTGATAAAATTAAAAATATTCCAAATATTGATACTGTTATTAAGTTAATTAATATAAATAAACTTAGCCAAAAGAGAATATTTTTAGATCTTTTAAACAAAAGCTATGATAATATTATAACTAAAGAATTAGAATTTTTATCAAATGATCAAAAATTAAAAGAAGCATATCACATTATAGCTAAATTATCTATTATTAATTATGTTGCTGCTTTTGATGAATCAAAAAACAAAAAGGATAATGAAACAAAAGAAAAAAATTCTGAAGGAAAAGGGAAAAGATTAGAAAAAGATAAAAAATTTGATTTTATAAATAAAAGGCTCAAAGAAACTGATAAAAAATTAAATAAAAATATAAGTTCTTTAATTTTCATTGAAATAATAAATATATTATTTAATAAGGAATATAAAAATGATAAAGATAAAGAAGAAGAAGATGATGAAGACAGTGAAAAGAAGCAAAAATCAAGTATAGAGGAAAAATATGAAAATATAGATTTTAATGATATGAAGGATTTTATATTTTTGGAATTTTCAAATAAATTGGAAGATCAAACTGATATTGATAATATTATAAAATTAATAGATTGTTTAAAAGGAAAAGATAAAAAAGAGAACGAAATAAATACCAACAAAAATGGAAAAGAAGAAATGGTAAATGAATTTTTAGAAAAATTGATATCAAAAAATTTATTCACCAAAGATGAATTTTTTCAAAACTCAAAAACCCAAAACTTGAAAATCTATTTGATAATCAAATTATATGAAAAAAAAATAATAGAAAATAATGAAGGAGAATATTATGAGAAAATAAAAGATTTATTAGATAGTATAAACAAAGATATAGGAGGTGATATTAAAAAATCAAAACTTGATGAATTTTTGAAAAACAAAGAACCTATTATAAAACAAAGATTAAGTTTAATAAATATAATAATTGAAGCTTTTAATCCTGAACAAATATATATTGATTTGAAAAATACAAATGATAAGATAAATAAAGATATAGAAAAATTACATAAAGTTAAAGATAATATTATAATATATCTCAAAGAATCTAATAAACAAATAATTGATGAAATAACAGAAGTGATAAAAAATAATAAAAATAAAAAAATAAAAGAATATAAAGGTGGGAGAATAAGTGATTTAATTCAAAGAATAGAAAAAGAAAATGAAAAAGGAGAAAGTTTATACAAATTATCTGAAACAATCTCTAAAGTTAAAAATCTTTTGCTTTTTAATGTAATATATTCGGAAAGTTATGAAAAAAATGAAAATAGAAGGTTTGATATTGCTTATGCCAAATTAAATAAAATTAAAATTGATTATTTAAATGATAAGCCTGATATTATTAAATTAAACAATGAATATAAACAAACTTTTAAGAAAATAAAAGAAAAATTAAAAAATAATGATAAAGATGCTAATGATTTCATAGAAGAGTTTAAAAAATATTATGAAATAACCGATCAAAAATTAATTGATCAACTAACTATACTTTTTAAAAGTGAAAAATATGCATTGGATATAAAAAGTATTATCTTCTTTTTTGAAAATTATTTTGAAAAAGATAATGATGAATGGAATAAGAGTTTTCCTAGTGTAGGTTTTGAAAAAGAATGGGAAGAAGATTTTCAAAAAATTAATGAAGATTTAGAAAAATTAAAAGTTAATCATATGTATAATTATAAAGAAATAGGAAATTATAATAAATTTTTTACTTGTTTATATGAAAAAAAAGAAGCCATTGATTTTTTATTTTCACATAACAAAGATGAAATCCTTGAATTAAAAGATAGAATACAACCAACTGATAGAACAATTGATATAAAAGATATAAAAGATTCAGCAAATTGTGTATCTATTATTACTAAAATGAAAGAACAAAAAGATAATTTTTCAATTTTTGAAAAAATAATAAAAAATTTCGATGATGAAGAAATATCTCAATTTGTAAATTATTCAAAAATTTTTTCATCAATTATTGAACTTGATACAAATGACGATTTTTCAGATAATGTTTATGATAGAGTTGTAAATATTATGACAAAAGCAACAATTATTATTTCTCAAGACACAGAAAGTTTTAATTATCATGATAAAGAAAAAAGCAAGGATAATGACCCTAAAAAAGATATGGAAAATTTAATAAAAATAAAAAATCAAATACATATTAAAAAAGAAAAGAAAAATAAAGAAGATGAAGATGATTCAATTGCATATAAATGCAAGATACTAATTGAATATAAAAATTTGATATCTAATTTAGAAGAAATTATTAAATATATGAAAATTTTAAGAACAAAAGGAAGTAGTCTACCAATAAAGATTGCTTTAGAAATAAGTTTAAATGTAGAAAAAAAAGATTTACCAAAAATAGTATATTGGTTAGGTAAAGAAGAAAAAGAATATGAAGATATTAGAGACTTTTTATTTATTGTGAAAAATTCATATATATCTCAATTAAATTCAATATATAAAGACAATCCTAATATAAGATTATTATATGGAAAACAAATTAGAAGTCTTATGAGGCATTTAGAAGAAAACTTTAGAATAGATTCATTTTTAAGATATATTGTAAATAATACTGATAATAAAAAACATATTAAAGAAGGATATAAAACGGTAAACATGTCAGTAAAAAAAGAAAATTATATAAAATTTTATGAGACAATTAATAAAGATTCTTTGGATAGCATTTCTTCTTATATAAATAGTTTATTTGAATCTAATGGTAAAACATTTGGAGAGCACTATAAAGATATGAAAATAACAACTAAAGAAAAAGGAATTTATTTACTTGAAAGTGGTGATGATTCACTGGAAGAATATATAATAAATTTATTTTTTGATAAAACATATGGATTACCAATTGCACAAAATATATTAATATGTAATAAAGAAACTTCTTCTGAAGAAATTCAGGCATTTTTCCATAGAGCTATATTATGTAATTATAATAATTTATTTGTAGTAGAAATAAATGATTCATTTTCTGAAATTCAACTAAGTATAATGAACAATTATATAGATAACTTATTATCACATAAATATAAATTATATAAAGAAAAAAACAAAGAAGATAAAATTGAGAAAAAAAATACAGAAGATTATTTAGATTCATATATTGCTTTTATTTACAATAAACAAAATAAAAATATTACATCATTTTTAAAAGAAATCACAAAATTTATCAACAAAGAACTATCTAAAGTATTTATTAAATTTGATAACAAAAGAAATATAGAAGATTTTTTAAATAAAAATTTCCAAAATATATCGGTGATAACTTCAGATATATGTGGTTTGGGAAAATCTGAAGAAATAAGAAGAAGGATAAAAGAAACTAAAAAAACATATTTTCATTTTCCTTTAGGAGGAATATTATCTAAAGATACCATTTTTGATAAATTAGAAAACTTATTAGATAAAATAAATGAAGAAATAAATAAAAATAATAAAAAATATGATGATATTGCTGTTCATTTAGATTTAACTGAATCAAAAGAAACATCAATAATAAATGAATTCTTTTTTTCATTTCTTATTTCTAAATTTTATTCTAATAGTGAAAATATTATTTATATTCCAAAAGATATTCATATTTATATTGAAATACCAAATTGTTTCGATGATTATTTATCAAAATTTGGTTTACTAAGCATATTTAAAAAAGAAAATATAACTTTTGAAAATATGCCACCATTTAACTATCCAATTGAAATAATTAAACTTTTTACAAATATGTTAGATAAAAAAACAAACCAAGAGATTCAAGAATTTGTTTTGAAATATATAGGTGTAAAAAAATATTCTTACCATCAAATTAATATATTTATTAAACTTTTTATATCACAATATAGTAAATTTGAAACCAAAATATATTTTCTAAATGAAAAAAAAAAAGATGTGACTGAAAAATGCATTCAAGATTTTGCTAATTGCACTAAATATTTTACAAATGGAGGATATTGTAGATTATTAACAGGATTAGAAGTTAATGAGGAAAAAGATTATATTGATAAATTATCAAATATATATGATAATGATTTACGCAATATGGAATTTCCAGAGCCATTAATTTTTATAGTTAAAGAATATATGGTTTATCATAAATTAAAAGTTCCAGAAAAACTATCAACAGAATTTTCAAATTCATCAGCTTATTTACAAAAATTTAAGACAGTATTAAATCTTCCTTATAATATTAAACATCTAAAAGCTATAATAGAAGAAAAAAATAACAATTATGTAATAACAAATGATAATTTTAAAAAAATGGTTTTATTAGTATATAGAATAATTGCAAATGTTCCTGTAATTATTATGGGAGATACAGGTTGCGGTAAAACTTCCTTAATTACTAAACTAAATCAAATTTTAAATGGTGGAAAAACTACACTTTTTATAATTAATATACATCCTGGATATGATGATGAAAAATTATGCACAGAAATGGATAAAGCAAATGAGGAAGCTAAAAAATTAAAAAACGAACAAGGTAAAGAATTATGGGTATTTTTTGATGAAATTAATACTTGTTTATCTCTTTCACTTATAACAGAAATATTTATCAATAGAACTTATAATGGAAAAAAACTTGAAGAAAATATTAGATTAATTGGAGCTTGTAATCCTTATAGAAAAAGAAGAGAAAATAAAGAAAAATGTGGGTTAAGTAGGTCCGATGATATTGATAATGAATTAGTTTATTTAGTCCAACCTCTTCCACAATCATTATTATTTTATGTCTTTAGTTTCGGAGCTATAGATGAAATTGATGAAAAAAAATATATATATAGTATTACAGAAAAGTTATTCTCCACAGAAGAAAAATACTGGCATGAAATGACAACAGAAGCTATTTCTCAATGTCATATATATTTAAGACAAAAATTTGATCCTTCTGTAGTTTCATTAAGAGAAATAGCAAGATTTTCAAAGTGTATTGAATTTTTCCAAAATTATTTTACTATTAAAAATAATCATCTAAAAAGAGAAAATAATCCAAAAAATAATAAATTAAGAAGTATAATATGCTCTATTTATTTATGTTATTATATTAGATTAACAAACAAGGAGATAAGAGGAAATTTTGAAGTTGTATTAAGACCAGTATTATTAAGATTAGTTACATGCCAGACATATATAGATGAAAAAGGAAGAGCTTTAATGGAAGGAATAAAATTAAATAATGATTTTTATAATGAAATTAATAGTAGACCAATAGAAGAAATAAATAAATTTAGTGATTTTCTTAATATAGAACAAGATTTTTTGATAGATCAAATTGAATTAGACAAGGGAATAGGTAAAAATGCTTTATTAAAAGAAAATGTATTTTTATTATTTTTATCTGTCTTAACAAATATCCCACTTATTATAATAGGTAAACCTGGTACAGGTAAGAGTCTTAGCTCACAATTAATATATAAATCAATGAGAGGTAAATATTCCAAAAATGAATTTTTCAGAAATTTCCCACAAATAATCCAAATATATTTCCAAGGCTCAGAATCTACTCTACCTGAAGATGTAGAAAGTCTTTTTGAAAAAGCAAAAAAAAAATATGTTTCTTTCAAAAATAAAAGAGAAAAAGAAGAATTGCCTATAATTATGGTATTATTTGATGAATTAGGATTAGCTGAAAGATCTAAAAGCAATCCTCTTAAAGTATTACATGAAAAACTTGAATATGCAGGTAAAGATGAAGGTGTGAGTTTTGTTGGTATAAGTAATTATACGTTAGATGCAGCAAAAATTAATAGAGCTTTAGTTTTATCAGTTCCAGATTTAGACCAGAATTTAGATGATTTAATTGAAACTTCTAAAAATATAGTAGAAAGTATTTATGATAGAATAAAAGATGAAAAAATATTTGAAATAATTTCTACAACTTATTTTTCATATAAAAAAGAGTTACAAATTATTAAGGAATTAGTAGTATATAAAATATATAAAAAATATAATTCAACAATAAAAGAAAATAGAGAAGAGAAAAAAAAAATAATAGAAGAATTAACAGACTCAAAATCAGTTAATTCAGATAGTGCCTCAGAAAAATCACCTAATAGCGATGATAAAGATATCCAAAAAAAGAAAAAGAAAGGAGAAGAAGAAAAAAGAGCTTTTAGTGAAATTAAAAATACAAAAGATTTTATTAGTATATTAAAAAAGGAAAATAAAATTAAAAAAGATTTTCATGGAAATCGTGATTTTTATAATTTAATTAGGGGAATAGCTATTGAACTAAGAGAATCAGGAGATACTACTGACTCTGAAAAATCAATTATAGCAATAAAATATATTGAAAGAAATTTTGGAGGCATAATTTATAAAATTGATATAGATTTAGAAGAATCATTAGAAGGTATAAGAAAAGACATAGAACAAATTAAATCTATTTTAGAAAATTATGAAGATTCTAATCATAGGAGAAGAAAAAGAAGATATATTGAATTGAATTCCGTTTTTTTGTTTAAAAAATTATATAATATAGTTTGCCTGAAAGATGATCCAAATAGTAACTTAAAAATAGATGAACAAAAAATCAATGATTATAATTTAAATAATTGTATTAATAATAACATCAAAGATACTAATAGTAGATATTTATTATTAGAAATAACACCATCATTAACAACTTTAATATTTGAAAATATTAAAAAGCAAAATTCTAAAGAAACAATATTATATAGTGGAAGCCCTTTTGTAGATGATAATAATAATGAATATAGATTCAGGATTATAAATTTAATTCAAGATGATGCAAAAGAAGATAAATTAATTTTATTGGAAAATTTAAATCAAATTCATCCATTTTTATTTGATTTATATAATATGAATTATATAATAAATAATGATAAAAAATTTGTTAGAATAAGTTTGGAAAATTTTAATGATCAATTAACTTTAGTAAATGAGAAATTTAGAGTTATAGTTTTAATGGATCAAAAGTCTGTAAAAAAATGTGAATTAGCATTTTTAAATAGATTCGAAAAAATGATTTTATCTTCTGATAGATTATTAAATGATGATTTGGAAAGAATATCAAGAAATTTAATAGATGAAATTAGATTGGAAAGAACTATTAATGCTTATAATGAAGATAATGAAAAACTAAATTATTCACTTGGAGATTTATTAATTAATTCTGGGGAAGGAGAAATTCAATCATTGATTTATTATTTTAGCAATGAAACAAAAAAAAATAATGATGATGAAGAGGAAAAACAGAGTAAAATAGATGAAAAAAAATTAAAAGAAAATGTTATTGCTAAAATTTATAAGATTTTACCTCAAGATATTATTTGCATTCTTCCAGATACTAATATAATTAAAAGACAATATAGAAATGAAAGAATTTTTTCTAATTTAAAAGATTACTTAAATGAAATAAAAAATATAAATATGGAAGAAAATATAATAAAATATAAAATTTCTATTATATATACTTATTCTAGTTTAGCTAATACAGTAGACGGGATTAATAAAGATATGAAATTTAATATTGAAGAGATAAGAAGTGAAGAGGGATTAAAAAGTAAAATAGAAGAAAAAAAAAAAACAAATGACTACAGTAAAACTGAAAAGGAATATAATGTATATATTGATTTCAATCAAAATAACACAAAAAAAATGAAATTCATAAGTAATTTTATTTTAAATAATTTCAAAGATGATAAATATAATTATATATTTTTAATACATATAAACAGAAATTTCAACAAAAAATACAATGAAAAAATATATTCATTACCTGATATTAATCCATCTATTAATCAAATATTTATAGATAATTTAAATGGAAATAGTGCTATAACAATAAAAGACTTCTTAAATGAAAGTATTAAAAATGTTTTACAAGAAAGAGAAACTGATTTAAATCTAACTGAGGAATTCAATAAAACATTAATAAATGCTTTAAAAAATGAATTAAATGACAAAGGTTTAGATGAGGATGAAATTAAAGAATACACTGAAGGAATAAAAGATTTTATGAATGAAGAAGATCAAATTAAAAATAATATAATGGAGACAACATATGCATTAATAGAAAGAAATAAAGATGAAGATACAAATTGTAATGTATTAATTGATAAAATTATTGGAGAAGGATATGTTAATAGATATACTATTGATATAACATCTTGTTTAATAGAATATATTAAAGAAAAAATTTTTAATGCATATTTAAAAAAAGTATTAATAAAATTAGAAGATAATAATATATTAACAACTTTAATAGAATTAAAAAGAAATAATTTCAAAGAAATTGATAAAAGTATAATCAGAGATATAATAATAAAATATTTGGAAGAAATAAAAGAAGAAAAAGATAAGACAAAACCAGAACCAAAATTTTTATATAATTATAATGTTCCTGGATTATATAATTTTTATAAAGATATTTCTGATTATATATGTAAAAACATTATTTCTAATTACTTTAATAATGAAAAAAAATTAAGAGAAGCACTAAAAGTTGATGTAAATGATATTAACAAATTTCATGAAGTAGAAGATTCTTCATTAACTAATGTAGAAAAATATATTAATGAAAATCAAAAATTTGCCAATGAGGTATTAAATAAAATTCCTCATAATTTAATATTTAAAGATTATATTACTTATTACTTACAAAAAAATAGAAATAATGCTGATGTTTATAAAAAAGATGATATATATCATAAATTAATTGAATTATTACTAAAATTAAGATTTAAAGATGAAAATATTAGCTTATTTATAAAGATGATATGGATAGAATCAAATGTGAATTATATTTTAAGTATACTAACAATAATTGAAAATGCAATGAAAATTTTTGAAGATGGGAATAGTTTATATAATAAGATAGAAGAAATAATAAAAGAAAATAAAATAAAATATATAACTAATGAAAAAAAAAATCCAGAACATACTAAAGAAGTTAATGAATGTTATTATATTTTATTAGCTTGTATATGTTATATTATAACTTCAGATGATATAAAACTAACTAAATCATCTAATGATTTAAAAACAACTTCAATAAATATACATCATTATTCATCTGTGTTATCAGATATAAATAAAACAATGCAAACTTTAAACGATGATTTACTTATATTTTTAAATGAAATGTATATTATTGATGAATTAATAAAAATAATTGAATTATTCATAAATAAAAATAATATTGAAAAAATAAATGAAATTAAAAAACTTTTGAGAGAAAATTCTTTATTAATACAGAAATATTCTAATAATGAAATTAATTTAAGTGAAGAACTACCTGATAATATTGAATCAATATATAATTTAATAATGAAAGATGAAACAATAGATAAAACAGATAGAGATTATAAATATTTTTATGAAAAATTAAGATATATACTTTATAAAGAAGCTAAAAAAATACCTGATATTAATTATCGCTATAAAATTTTGGAAATATTACTAAATTCAAATGAAATGATAAAAAAGTCAAATGATATATTCCAAATGTTATTAAAAAAAAATTATGTAAAAAAAGAATACTCAGAAAATAGGAATAATATTTTAGGTGGAGATGACAATATAATAAAGCTTTTAGATAACAAAGTTAATATAAATAAAAATAAAAATAATTTTGTATTAGTGGAAACATTATTGTATTTCTTTGAAAAAAATTCATTAAACTATTTAAATAATATTATAAATAGTAAAAAAGAAATAAAAAAAGATAATAAAAAGCAGACTATAGTTGTGAAATTAGAAAATGAACCTCTTGATATTTTTAAAGATTGTTATAAAGTTTTAGATTATTATATTTTTGAACCTAAAAAATTAGAAAATAAATTAAAAGAAATATGCATTCTATTTTGTTTAGGTTACATAAAAACATATATTTATACTTTTATTAAAACATTTGAAGATAAAGAAACAAAATTTAAAGATCCTAAAGAAATAATGAATTTTATTAATGGAGACAATTCTATATTTAAAATGATACGTATTTTTATTTATAGAATTCTTTATAATAATTTTGGGGCAAATGTTTTTATTAATGAAGATATGGTGAAAAAATATAAGTTAAAAAATTATAAAGATTTTAAAGACTTTATTCAAACCAATGAATTGAATAAATTATATAAAGAAGATTATCAAATAAGAACATTAAAAGATGAAAATTATTTACAATCATATGAATTAATTGAAAAATATAAAAAAGATGGATTTAAAAATACAATTAGAAAAAGGGACTTTGATATTGAAGGTATTGGTTTTGATAATTTTTATATAACTTCATATAATTTAATATTATCCGAATTACAAATGGATAATTCATTTGGTAATGACAAATTTTACGAAAATATATGTAAACCTTTATTTAAAGAAGATAACTTATTATTAAAAGCAATTCAATTATTCTTTGATCCAACAAAATATAAAGAAAATAAAAATAATTTTAAAATTAATTCAAATAACATTAAGCCTTTATTATTTGGTTTTAGATATTGTTTAAATGAATTATCATCACAAAATAAAAAAGGAATTTATTATCCTTTATATGATAAGGATTATGCAAAATATTTGACAGAATATTTCTATCCTGGAAATGATAAAAAACCTAATAATGTATATTCTAGTATAATTAACCATTTTAAAAATAAGCCAAATGAAGGTTGTTATGTTTGCTTATGTAATATGGGAGGATTTTATCAATCTGTTAAATCTGGTTTCCCAGGAAGTGAAAATTTAAATAAGACATGTCCAAAATGCTCAAAAAATATTGGAACAACTAAAAGAAAATTCATTATCTCAAAGGAAGTAATTGTTAAAAGGGATGGCTATTATAGAATATTTAAAGATGAAAATGAAATTAAAGAAATAAAAAAAGATGAAGATGGTAGAAAAAAATTGAAGGAAATAAATTATATGAAACTTGATGAATATATACAAAAATATATTATTAATGATAAAAACAATAATGAAAAAGGAATATATATCTATACCGATAAAAATTATTTTAAAAATGATAATAAGATTATTAGAAATTTAAGTCAAATTTCTTTTAGAATATTAAATTATATTTTATATTCTCATTTATTCTTTGCAAAATTGGTAACCAGAAAAAGCGAATTTGATAAATATTTACCTAGAGGTATGAGTTGGGTAGAAACAATAAATGAATGTTGGAATATTTTAAAAAATGAATTATTAAAAGAAAATATAGATTCGATTGAAAAATTTATGTCATATATATTTAAAGATTTATTCCCAATATTAAATAAAGAAAAAAGTATAAATAAATATGATACTCTTATTCAATTTGAAGATGAATTAGAAAAAAAAATTAAAGAAATAATTGAAGAATATAAAGAGCAAATTGTCAATAAAAATTCCAATCAAGACAAAAATGAGGAAGATAAAACTTCATTTATTTATTTATTAAAAGAAACATATCCAAGTTCAGAATATGATAAAGATAAATATCCTTTTTATCAATATTTTTATTATTCAGACTATTTAAATGAAGAATATATAAATAAAAAATTAAAAGAAAAGGATGAAAATAGATATCCAGTATTAAAGCAATATCTAAATTCTAAATATGATAAACAAGATAAAAATAATTATTCTTTGGATAATCTAAATTTATTTAATAATGTACTAAATTTAATTAATGAAGAATATTCAAATAAAATACCAAGAGATTACGCGGAAAAACATAAATTAAAAGAGTTAGAAATATATAAAAATAACCAAGAATTAATTAACGACTTTATTAAACTTTATAATAATTTACCAAAAGAAGCTAATGATAAAAATTTAAATTTAAATATAGATAATAATCATTTATGTGATTTTCTTTTGGATGAAAATAATAAATATGGAAATTCTTATAAAAAAATATATATAAAATTTGCAAAAGAACAAAATAAAAAATTGGAAAATTTATTAGATATAAAAATTGAAAGAGGAATATTTGATCAAAATTGCAAAAATAGAATTAATATACAACAAATAAATGAGAAAGAAATATTCACTATGAAATTACCTAAAAAAGTTTCATTTATGAATATTTTATTTGAATCTTCTTATAGAAAAATTCTAGATAGTGAAGTCAAATGTAATGAATTATATAAAGAATATGAAATTAATTATGATTTAATTGAAGATAATTTGACAGAATCATTATTAAAAAATAAAAAGTTATTAAACGAAGATATTAATACAATTAGTTCATTTACTTATAATAATGAAGTATTTAATAATCAAGTTACTGATTTAATTACTATATTTAATAAAAGATATTATCCTACTAAGCCTATAGATTTGTACAATAAAGTGAATATATATAAATTTTCTCAAGATAATAAAAATTCAATTTTATGTCAAGATATAATTAATGATTTTATTACTTTAATTAAATATTTAAATGATAAAAAAAAAGAAAATAATAATGAAATTATTATTGATGATAAAACAAAAGAAAATAAAGAAGAGAATCAAGAAAATAAAGAGAATGATTTTAAAATAAGTAAGGAAACTACAATAAAAGAAGTAGTTAATACATTAACAGGAAGTTTTTCAAATAATTTTATAAAACTATTCGAAACAGAAGATAATGCTACAATTGATAAAACATCAGATATTTTCACATATTACTTAAAATTGAATTTTGATTTAGTAAAAGAAGAATTAGATGATTATCAAGAAAATTTGGATGAAGAAACAAAAAAAAAAATAGATAATTATTATTCTGACAAGGTTCATACTATAAAAAAAGAAGATTTTGCCTGTGCTATAAGATTATTCACAACTTTAGTCTTATTTTTAGAAAAAGATAAAGAAGACAAAGAGAAAAAAATAAAAAATAATCATAATAATTTAGTTAATTATTTAAAAGCACCAGATTTATGGAAAGATATATACAAAGATCATGATTTTAATAAAAATTTAAATGAATTGAGAGATTTCAATGCCAAAATTAGCCAAAGTATTCCACTCTATGAAGCTTTGGGCAAGGATATTAAAGATAATGAGGATGATGATGTTAAAGCTAAAGCAGACGAAAAATCTGAAAAGGATGAAGAAGAAAACAATGAGTCTGATGATGGTGGTAATGTTGAGCCTGATGATAGGGATGATGATGATGATGATGAATTTGGCAAAAGAAGTGATGATGGAGATGATAGAGATTAATAATTTAATTTTTGCAATAAATAAGAGTATTTCTTATGTTAATATTCATTTATTAATTTAATTAATATCAATTCATTTTAATAAATAATTAATTAATTCTTTTTTTT
>JAEEGK010016660.1_pt1 | contig 16116 bp, 14 predicted proteins | sample 8958771 | NCBI WGS metagenome assembly JAEEGK01 (sample SAMN16246547, study PRJNA631951) | gut metagenome | biome: gut microbiome; feature: rumen; material: SC-attached | host: Bos | place: Iran: Karaj | collected 2018-10
CACCACCAATATCAAGAGTTCTGATGATAACTGTGCGGCCCTTCATGGTTTCAACTGCTTCTTTATAAGCCTCAAACTGTTCATCCTCTGAAGGAAGATGAGTATTGTCCATGAACAGGAATTCTGAACGGAAGAGGCCAATACCTTCGCCGTCGCACTCCATAGCTTTCTTTGCATCCTTGGGAGTACCAATGTTGCAGAAAAGCTCGAGTTTCTCGCCATCAGCTGTAAGAGTCTCTTTACCAATAAAGGTCTTAAGCTCAGACTGTTTACGGATAAATTCCTCTCTCTTAAGCATGTACTTTGAAAGAATGTCACCATCAGGATTGATATATACATCACCCTCTGTACCATCGAGGATAGCTGTATCCTTATCCTTAACCTCATCCACAATTCCGGGAACGGAGAGTACTGCAGGAATTTCAAGAGCTCTTGCAAGGATTGCTGAGTGTGAAGTTTTTCCACCAATCTCGGTAATAATACCTGTTACGTTCTCTTTGACAATCTGAGAAGTCATGGAAGGAGTTAAATCCTTACAAACAAGTACTGTACCAGGCGCAACCTTGCTGATATCGATATCTTCAATGCCGAGGAGCTTTTTAAGGACGCTTACCTTAACATCTGCTATATCAGAAGCTCTCTGGCGCATCATGTCATCATCCATCTTGGAAAACATTCCGATGAACATATCACATACAGCTTCTACAGCGGATTCGGCGCACTGGCCGGCAGCGATCATCTTGCCCATTTCTCCGGACATGGAAGGGTCCTGTATCATCACAAGATGGCCTTCAAGAATCTCTGCCTCCTTGGGGCCGATTCGCTTTCTGATGTCCTCAGCCATGGCCGAGGTTTCATCCTTAAACTTCTCGATGGCGTCCTGAAAGCGCTTCTGTTCGCTCTCAACATCCTCCACCTTAGTTGCGTCATATTTGAGCTCGTGCTCTGTTATGACGCAGATACTGCCAATACCGATTCCGCGTGACGCGGGAATACCTACAAACATTTGTAATCCTCCAAAAAATTTTTGACAAACCTCATTAACCTCGGCAGGGCCTCGCTAAGGGGGAAGATCAATCTCCAAGACCGGCTTCGATAAGCTCGATAGCCTTGTTCAGAGCATCCTGCTCGTCAGCGCCGTCGCACTGAACTTCGATCTCAGCACCGCATTTGATGCATGCGCTCATCAGCATCATTACACTCTTTGCATCATAGGTGTTTCCATTGAAGAGGATCTTTACATCTGATGCGAAGGGAGTCATTGCCTGACTGAAAACGCTGGCGGGACGCATGTGCATTCCCTGTTCATTGGTTACTGTGATTTTCTGTGATACCATAGTGTTATTTTCCTTTCTTGTATTATTAAGCTTCTACTGCATCCTTTTTAAGAATTCCAAGAAGAACACATCCAACAACTGATCCAACTACCAGAGCTACGAGATACATGAGCACGTTTCCTACAACAGGGAATACGAAGATTCCGCCGTGGGGAGCCATAAGTGTGCACCTGAAGGCCATTGAAAGAGCACCGGCAACTCCGGAACCAACCAGGAGTGAAGGGATAACTCTTGCAGGGTCTGCTGCAGCGTAAGGGATGGCACCCTCAGTGATGAAGGAAAGACCCATGATGAAGTTAACAGGACCTGACTTTCTCTCAGCCTCTGAGAACTTCTTAGGGAAGATAAGTGTTGCAAGTGCAATGGCGATAGGAGGAACCATTCCGCCTACCATGATAGCTGCCATGATCATGTAACCTGTCTCGTTCTGGTTTGCAAGGCTTGCAAGACCGAAGGCATAAGCTGCCTTGTTGAGAGGGCCACCCATGTCGGTTGCCATCATAGCTCCGAGCAGAGCTCCGAGAATGATGATAGATCCGCTTGACATTCCTGTGAGAACGCCTGAGATCCATGCATTGATTGCACCTACGATAGGATTGATGAGGCACATTACAAGGCCGATCAGCAGTATTCCAACAAGAGGGTAGATGAGTACGGGCTTGATTCCCTCAAGGGCTTCAGGAAGCTTGTCGCAGAGCTTTCTGAGACCAAGAACGATGTAACCGCCTACAAAACCTGCTACCAGAGCGCCGAGGAAAGCAGAAGGAACATCGCCGCCGGGAGCTGCAAATGTAGCACCGGTGCTGGCAAGAGCGCCGCCTACGAAACCAACTGCAAGACCTGGACGGTCAGCAATACTCTGTGCAATAAAGCCTGCAAGAATAGGAAGCATGAAGCCGAATGCAGCGCCGCCGATTGACTTAAACCATGCAGCTACAGGTGTGTTTGAACCAAAGTTACTTGGATCGATTGAGTAGTCATCCAAAAGGAATGCGATAGCAATAAGGATACCGCCACCGATAACGAATGGAAGCATATGTGATACACCGTTCATAAGGTGCTTGTATGCTTTTCTTCCTGCACTCTCATTTGATGTTGTCTCTGACTTGGTAACTGCGCCTGTGTGATGGTAAACAGTAACGTCACCTGCCTGAGCCTTCTTGATGAGATCTTCAGGACCGTGGATAGCTTCCTTGGTTGAAGCGATGATAACTTTCTTGCCATCGAATCTTCCCATATCGATGTTCTTATCAGCTGCTACGATAACAGCATCAGCATCAGCAATCTCTGCTGCTGTAAGGACATCCTTGGCTCCGCCTGAACCGTCTTTTTCTACCTTGATGTCAATGCCCATCTCTTTAGCCTTGAGCTCAAGAGCCTCAGCTGCCATGAAGGTGTGAGCGATTCCTGTAGGGCAGGCTGTAACGCCAACAAGCTTTTTGGCTGCCTTAGGAGCAGCTGCAGGAGCGGCTGCGGCCTTCTTGGCTGCCTCTTCCTTATCCTTCTCAGCTTCCTTACTATCAATTATACTAAGGAACTCATCTGCTGTCTTAGCTTCTACAAGTTTTTTTGCAAAATTTTGATCCATCAGAAGTGTCATAAGCTTTGAGAGCACTTCAAGATGTGTGTCAGCTGCTGTGTCAGGAGCTGCGATCATGAAGAAAAGATTGCTTGGGTTGCCATCTAAGGACTTGTAGTCGATTCCTGCTGGAATAGTGATGGCAGTAACACCTGCCTTGGAAACAGCAGAAGACTTGCCGTGAGGCACTGCAATACCCATTCCAATGGCTGTTGAGCCTTTCTTCTCTCTTTCAAGGATTGCTTCCTTGAAGGCAGATACATTTGACAAGTTACCAACAGCTTCATGCAGCGCGATGAGCTTATCAATGGCTGCCTTCTGATCTGCGGCATCTACGTTTAAAGCGATGCCTTCCTTTTTAAGTAAATCTGTGATTTTCATAGACCCTCCTTTTAAAAACCTCTTTTTGTAGTATCCCCTTACAAACCTTTACAAATCTTCCTCTTAAAGACTTTCATAAAGATTAAGTATTGCCTCGCCTGTGGCAAGATCATCAGAAAAGGCGGTGGCTGATCCAGCGGCGGTTCCCATCTTAAGAGCTTTGTCATAGTCCCCATACTTGTGGTAACCTGCGATAAATCCTGCGACCATAGAATCTCCGGCGCCAACGGAGTTTCTAACCTGTCCCTTTGGAACCCCAATGCGGAATTTCCGTCCGTCTTCAGAGATGAGCATTGCCCCATCACCTGCCATGGAAATAAGAACGTTCCTTGCACCGAGTTCCTGAAGCTTTTTGGCGTGAGCTTCGATCTCGTCATCGGTTTTAAGCACTGTGCCAAACATCTCACCAAGTTCGTGATTGTTGGGCTTTATAAGGAATGGATGATATTTAAGGACGTTCTTTAAAAGGTCCTTGGTCGCATCCACAACGACTTCGATCTTTTTGTCTGCCACAAGAGCAATGATCTTCTCGTATACATCGCTTGGCAGAGAATTGGGAATACTGCCTGCAAGGATCAGAACGTCACCGTCCTTGAGCTCCTTGATACGGGAAAAGAGCTGTTCCCTGGCAGATTCGGGTATCTTCGGGCCCTGAGCGTTTATCTCAGTTTCGGCCTGACCCTTTATCTTGACGTTGATCCTTGAGATGCCTTCGTCCAGAGTTATAAAGTCTGCCAGGATCCCGCGGGCCTTGACGCTTTCCTCAATGGCCTTTCCGGTGAATCCCGCAACGAAGCCCAGGGCAGTGTTCTCAAGCCCCAAGTTCTTAAGGATGGTTGATACATTGATTCCCTTGCCACCAAAGTAGCATTCTTCGGAATCTGAGCGGTTGGTCATCCCCGGAAGGAGTTCGTCGCTCATTCTGACTACATAGTCAATGGCGGGATTAAATGTAACAGTGTAAATCATGTGCACCTCCGTTTTGAGCTGTCATGTTCCGACCACCTTGATGATGGTCTTGGAATGATAGTTCCTGTTTACTTCTTTATCAGTGATAATGCAGCAGCTTCCGATGTCTGCAAAGGTCACCGAACTAATCTGCCCAAACTTGCTGTGATCCGCAAGAATATAGGAGATATAGGCGTGTTTAACGGCTTCTTCCTTGACGAGAGCCTCATCCACATCGGGAGTGGTGTATCCGGCATTTACCGAAATGCCGTTGGTTCCCATAAAAGCCTTGGTGAAATGGTACTTGCTGATGCCCTCGATACAGTCGGGACCGATGATGGCCTCTGTGGACTGCTTGCATCTGCCACCGATTATCATGGTGTTCAGGCCCTTCTCCAAAAGCTTCTTGGCATGCACGATTCCGTTGGTGATGTACTTGGCCTTGGTGTTCTCGATGTACTTGATCATCTCAAGGGTAGTGGTTCCGGAATCGATGTATACGAAGTCATCGTCATTTATAAGAGAAGCGGCATATTTGGAAATGGCGTCCTTCTCCACAACATTCATGGTGGACTTGGTTGTTACGTTGGGCTCCTGAGTGATGATATCCTGAGCACTCAGCGCCGTTGCGCCTCCAAACACCTTGAGAATCTTGCGCTCATCGTGAAGAGAAGATAAGTCTCTTCTGATGGTGGCCGCAGAAGCGCCGAACTCCTCCATGAGCTCAGTAACGGTGACTGCACCTTTTTCATTTATATATGAAACAATAAGATCTCGACGCTCCTTTGTGAGCATTTTGCCTCCCTTAGCCGGTATAAACGCGATTTGGGAAAAGACATACCGGCTCAGCCACTTATAGAATATCATCATAATCAATCACAAGCAATCATAAATAATCACAAATAATCACTAGAACTTTTATAAATTAATCACAAATTAAACATAAACAATCATCGGATAATAATCTAAAAAAAGAATAAAGCTTTGCTATAAACCATAAAGTTGCCTTTACAAAGCCCATTTCAGACACTAAAATAGTAGTATAGCTTGTATAAAGTATGGAGGTGACTGTCTTGGAAGAAGTAATTCTGACTAATGATCAGGTGGATATTCTTGGTGAAATAGCTAATATTAGCATGGGCAACTCAGCGACCACCCTCAGCATGATGGTCAGCAAAAAGGTTGACATTACAACTCCTAACGTAAAGCTCATTAAGAGAAGTGAAGCTCTTGATGATTATGAAAAGACCTGCATTTTCGTGCAGATCCATTATGTAAAGGGACTGGAAGGTAACAACGTTCTGGTTCTTAAGGAGCATGACGTAAAGGTTATGACCGATCTTATGATGGGCGGTGACGGCACCAATACTTCAGGTGATATCACTGAACTTCATCTTTCTGCTGCATCCGAGGCTATGAACCAGATGATGGGAACTTCCGCCACTTCTCTTTCTTCAATGCTTGGAGTAGCTACCGACATCAGTACCCCCATAGTTAATCAAATTGATGTTGAGAGCATTAAAGTATTTGAAAAAATGTTTGATACTACTTATGATAAGTTTATTAAGATCGCATTCAGGATGACCATCGGAGATCTTATCGATTCCGTAATGGTTCAACTGTATCCTGTGCAGTTTGCGCTGGATATGTGCGAAAAATTTACGAATAAAGGGAAGTAAACTTACAAATGAACAAGGCAGAAACACTAGAGATCAAGAAGCAGTTTACACCGGACAGGTGCACCATTGACCACATCTGCGGATGCTATGTGGATCATGAGAAGAACAAGAAGTTGACCTTCAGAAAGGCTTTTGGTTCCCTTCCGGATGAGGAGATGTACAAATATCTGGACATCTTCCAGCACACATTGGCAGGAACATTTGGTAAGAATCTGATAAGTCTTGAGTTTCCATTGGATCAGGAACAGCCAGGGGGTACTCAAGACTTTCTTTTGACCCTCAGGAACACCAAGCTTGAGGATGACGAGCTGGTGGACGAGTTCTACGACAAGATCATTGCCAATTACGTCAACGGAGAGAACTACTACATCATTCTCATCCATGCGGCTTACGACGTACCCGGCATGACCAACGACGGCATAGAGATGGAGGATGCCTCAGACAATGTATATGATTACATGCTCTGCAGCATCTGCCCGGTCAAGCTCTCCAAGGCAGGACTTGGCTACAACTACGAGAAGAATGCCATCGAAGAGAGAAACAGAGACTGGGTCGTAGAAGCTCCGGTCAAAGGATTTCTTTTCCCTGCGTTTATAGACAGGGCTACAGACATTCACAATATGCTCTACTTCACCAAGAAGCCCGATGACCTTCAGCCTGAATTCATCGAGGCCATGTTTGGCGGAAGAGCACCCATTTCCTCAGTTGAGCAGAAGGACCTCTTCGAGGCTGTGGTACAGACCACAATAGGCGATGAGGCTGACTACGATATCATGAGGAACATCCATGACAATCTTCAGGACATGATCGATGATCATGAGGCAGATCCCGAGCCCCTTGAGCTTACCAAGAAGGACGTCAAAGACCTGCTTCAGGCCAGCGGAGTTCCCGAGGACAGGATGAATTACTTTGAGGAGAACTACGCCAAGTGCGCAGGAGAGGAGGACTATCATCTCCTGGCCAGCAATATCGCCCACACCAAGAAGTTCGATATTGAGACACCTGACGTTGTGATCAAGGTTAAGCCCGACAGGACAGATCTTGTGGAATCAAGGATCGTGGACGGAAGGCAGTGCCTTGTGATTGAAGTAGACGATCACATTGAAGTAAACGGAATCAATGTTCGTACCTTTATGAACAGGTGACAGGACGCAAATACTTAAAGACTTTAAAGGGGAACAAATTGATCTTATTGTTCCTCTTTTACTTGTGAATACTTTTTTAGGTTGAATTTTTGAATAAAATTGCGTACAATTGGAAGGCACACAATGTAATTTGCGGTTTTATCAGGAGGTAACATGTTAAAGACACTTTTATCACAGGTAAAGGAATACAAGTTTCCTTCATTCATAACCCCTGTATGTATGATAGGAGAGGTTATCTGTGAGCTTACGATCCCTGCCCTTATGGGCATGATTGTTGATGAAGGAATTAACGGAGGAAACCTTGCATATATCTACAGGGTTGGTGGAATGATGGTGGCAATCGCCCTTCTTGGTCTCTTTTTCGGACTGGGAGGAGCCTATTTCGGTGCCAAGGCATCCGCAGGCTTTGCCAAGAACCTCAGGACAGCCATGTTCCATAATATCCAGACCTTTTCTTTTTCCAACATCGACAAGTTTTCAACATCGGGTCTTGTAACCAGACTTACAACCGATGTATCCAACATTCAGAACGCCTACATGATGGTGCTGAGAATGGCCATGAGAGCCCCTTCACAGATGATCGTGGCAATGGTTCTCTCATTCTTGATAAGCCCTCCGCTTGCCAGCATTTATCTCGGTGCGGTTCTGTTTTTGACCGTTATTATTCTCTTTGTAATGAAGAGAGCAACAAGATACTTCAAGCAGGTATTTGAGAAATACGATGCCCTGAATGAGAGTGTTCAGGAGAATGTCTCAGCCATCAGAGTTGTCAAGGCATACGTTCGTGAGGACTACGAGAACAACAAGTTCAAGCAGGCAGCTCTCAACATCTACAACATGTTTGTAAAGGCCGAGTTGAATGTGGTATATATGCTTCCCATCATGACTGGAACTGTGTATGCCTGCATCCTTCTTATCAGCTGGATCGGTGCGCACCTTATAGTCGGCGGACCTCTTTCAACAGGTAATCTCATAAGTCTTCTGACATATTGCATGAGCATTCTCACAAGCCTTATGTTCCTGGCTGTTATCTTCGTTATGCTGACCATGGCTCAGGCCAGCGGCAAGCGTATCGCAGAGGTTATCGATGAGAAAGCGGACCTTGCCAATCCCGAGCATCCCATCATGCATGTAGAGGACGGAAGTATTTCTTTTGACCATGTGAATTTCGCTTATAACAGCGATTCAGAAGAGCCTGTGTTAAAAGACATAAATCTCACCATCAATTCAGGCGAGACCATAGGTATCATCGGCGGAACGGGTTCTGCCAAGTCCTCGCTGGTCAACCTTATCAGCAGACTTTACGATGTCACAGAGGGCTCGGTTAAGGTCGGCGGCGTTGACGTAAGAGACTATGATATGAAGGCCCTCAGGGATCAGGTTTCTGTAGTTCTTCAAAAGAATGTACTGTTCTCCGGAACTGTACTGGATAATCTCAGATGGGGCGATGAGAACGCCACTGAAGAGGATTGCATAAGAGCCTGCAAGATGGCCTGTGCGGATGAGTTCATTGAGAAGATGCCGGATCGCTATTACACAATGATTGAGCAGGGCGGAACCAATGTATCCGGCGGCCAGCGCCAGAGACTGTGTATTGCCAGAGCTCTTTTGAAAAAGCCCAAGATCCTTATTCTTGACGATTCCACCAGTGCTGTTGATACAGCTACCGATGCCAGGATCAGGAAGGCCTTTGCCGAGGAGATTCCGGGCACAACCAAGCTCATCATCGCGCAGCGTATCAGCTCCGTTCAGAACTGTGACAGGATCATCGTTATGGATGACGGCCAGGTGAACGGATTTGGAACTCACGAGGAGCTTCTTAAGACTAACGAGATTTACAGAGAAGTTTACGAGTCACAGACCGGTGCTTCCGGTGATGCGGACTTTGACAACGCCGGCTGATGATAGCAGAGCCTTTCTTGATTATAAATGGAGAGATAAGTTATGGCAGACAATAGACAGATAAACAGGGGACCGGGCGGCAACAAACGAGGAATGCCCCGTCCCAAGATAGAAAATCCGGGTCTTCTTTTCAGGAGGATCATGGCGTATGTATTTAAGAACTACGGCGTACATATGATAGTGGTTCTTGCGTGTATCCTTATCACGGTTTTTGCTAACCTGCAGGGAACACTGTTTACAAGAAATCTGATCGATGATTATATCGATCCCATGCTGCAGAGCGGCAGTACAGATTTCGGACCCTTAAAAAGGGCGATAACCAGAGTGGCTTTGCTCTACGGAGTCGGAATTCTGGCAGCCTTCCTTCAGCAGAGACTTATGGTAGCCATCAACCAGGGTACCTTAAGAAGGCTTCGTGAGGACCTTTTTACCCACATGGAGAGCCTTCCCATTAAATACTTCGATACTCATGCCCACGGCGATATCATGTCAATTTACACAAACGATATCGATACCCTGAGGCAGATGATAAGCCAGAGTATTCCTCAGATCATAAACAGTGCGGTGACGATTATTCTGGTGCTGGGATCAATGATCATCTTTAGTCCCGTTCTTACAGTTGTGACACTTGCCATGGTGGGCGTTATGATGTTCTGCTCAGCCAAGGCTACATCAGCCTCAGGCAAGAACTTTGCGGCTCAGCAGAAGAACCTGGGAAGTCTCAACGGTTTCATTGAAGAGATGATGACAGGTCAGAAGGTGGTTAAGGTATTTAATCACGAGGAACGCAATATAGAGAAGTTTAATATGCTCAACGAGGAGCTGTTTCAGAGCGCATTCAAAGCCAATGCCTACTCGGGTGCACTTGGACCTATCAATGCTCAGCTTGGTAACGTCAGCTACGTTGTCTGCGCCATCGTAGGCGGTGTACTTGCTCTTTCGGGCAACTCTGCTGTGACTCTTACGGTTGGAGCACTTGCCAGCTTCCTGGCTCTTAACAGGAGCTTTTCAATGCCCATCAACCAGGTCAGCATGCAGTTTAACTCAATCATCATGGCTCTTGCAGGTGCAGAGCGTATCTTCAAGCTTCTTGATGAGAAGCCCGAGACTGATGAGGGTTATGTAATGCTTGTTAACTCAGAGATGAAGAACGGAGAGATCGTTGAAGCCGACCATCACACAGGACACTGGGCATGGAAGCATTATCACAAGGCTACAAACACCACTACCTACCAGCCCATGGAGGGTGATGTTACCTTCAATGATGTGGATTTTGGATATGACGATGACAAGATGGTCCTTCACAACATCGTGCTCCACGCAGAGCCCGGACAGAAGATCGCCTTCGTTGGTTCCACAGGTGCCGGCAAGACCACCATTACAAACCTTATCAACCGCTTCTATGATATTCAGGACGGTAAGATCAGGTATGATAACATCAATATCAACAAGATTCAGAAAGCAGACCTTAGAAGGTCTCTTGGAATAGTTCTTCAGGATACACACCTGTTTACCGGAACTGTTGGTGACAACATCAGATACGGCAAGCTGGATGCAACTGACGATGAGGTAATTGCAGCAGCCAAGCTTGCCAATGCCCACAGCTTTATCAAGAGGCTTCCTGAAGGATATGACACCATGCTGACAGGTGACGGCGCCAATCTTTCTCAGGGACAGAGACAGCTTCTTGCCATTGCCCGTGCAGCCATTGCCGATCCGCCTGTTCTGATCCTTGATGAGGCTACATCCTCAATCGATACCAGAACAGAGAAGATCGTTCAGGACGGTATGGACAGACTTATGAAGGGCAGAACAACCTTCGTAATTGCCCACAGACTTTCAACAGTCAGAAACAGTGACTGCATCATAGTTCTTGAGCATGGACGCATCATCGAGCAGGGAACTCACGATGAGCTCATCGCCAAGAAACAGAAGTATTATCAGCTTTACACAGGTATGAAATCAGAAACTGCTTAATAACAGAGGGGAAAAATATGACGCATTTGCCTGATTATGTCAAATGGCGTGGTGATTTAAGCTTCGGCGAACGAGGCTTTAGAATTGAGGATAACCTTGTTCTCTCTGAGCTGGTTTATATAAATTATAAACCGGCTCTGGAGGGCGGGGTTTCTTTGTCTTTAAGGGAGGCTATTGCGGAACTGGATCAGAAGGGTGTTCTTGAGAATACCAGGGCCGGATCCGGAGCAGAGGATGAGGATTTTGCAAGAGACTGTGCTGCATCCAAACGATTTGGAGAGGTGCAGCTTGTGGACTTTAAGGATATCTTTGACAGCTCCGACAGGCAGTTTGCCGCAGTGACCTACATATTGGATGACGGGACCACGGTCATTGGATTCAGAGGTACCGATTCCACCATTATAGGATGGAAAGAAGACTTCATGATAAGTTACACCAACGTGCCTTCACAGGACCTGGCTCTTGAATATGCCCAAAAGCATGTTGATGCAGCCGATGGCAAAGTGGTTATCCTGGGACACTCCAAGGGGGCTCATCTTGCTCTTTTTGCAGCGGCTCATCTCGATGAGAGGCAGCAGGAGAAGGTTGTCCGCGTGTACATGAATGACGGCCCGGGATTTTGCGAGGATGTGCTTAACAGAAGCCTGGTGGAGGGCATCAGAGATAAGCTCACCAAGATAACTCCCGAGTATTCTATTATCGGAAGATTGTTTGAACCTGATGCAGGTGAGAACATAATCGTAAGAAGTACTGCCAAAGCAATGATCCAGCATAGCATGCAGACGTGGCTGTTAAATGACGGAAACGGACTTGTTACCTGCGCGGATCACGCTCCCGAGAGCCACCTTCTCAATGATTCCATAGAGAAGTTTGTAAACAGCATGGACCTTGATGCCCGTGAGAATTTCATTGAGGTGTTGTTTGGTTCCATGGCAGATACGGGAGCCAGGACTATCAAGGAATTTGCATCACAGGGGCCCGCGGCCTTTGAGGAGTTGCTGGTCAAGATGGCCGGTAACGATGTGCTTAATATAAAGGGCAAGGCCAGGAAGATCAAGAAAAGGGATGATGACAGCAAGGGGCTTTATGTAAGGCTCTGGGGGCTTATCAATCGCAAGCAGCTTGTGAGGATAGCCATCTCGCTGATTCTGTCTGCAGCCTGCTTTGCTTTCCCTGATTTTGCCATGGAGTCACTGGTTTTCCTGGTGCTTGTTGTTACCTGTATATATGAGGTTGTACTGACTATAAGGCACCTTAAGAGTTCCCACTGGAACTTCAGGAAAGAGAGGCCGAGAGTTATGCTCTGTATTGTTCTGTGGGTTATGACCTCGGTGGTACTGGTCAAACAAGATGCCTTGTTTGTCATTTCAAGTATGATCCTGGGAGTTACATTGTTATCACTGGCTTACCAGAATATCATTAACTTCAGGATTTACAACGATAAGTTTTTTGAACGCTTCAGGTATTCCTTTGAGGGTATAGTCACACTGCTTCTGGGAGGCTACATCCTGGTGGTACCTGACATTGCGAACAGCTGGTATATGTTATCCTGCGGAAACCTTTTGCTGATCGATGCGATTTTTGAGACTCTTAAGATGATCCGTGATCACAGAAAGAACAGGGTAGAAGGTAGGAATTAAAATCTGAATAAGGACATGAAAAAGGGAGCTACAGTATCACTGTAGCTCCTTTTGAATGCTCACTTTGTAAAGCTATCTATTAGCCGATAGCCTTCTTGACTGCTTCGAGTACGCGGTCTGCCTGGAAAGGTTTTACGATGAAATCCTTGGCGCCGGCCTGAATAGATTCAATTACCATTGCCTGCTGACCCATAGCAGAACACATGATGCAAACTGCATTAGGATCTGCAGCCTTGATTCCCTTCAAGGCTCCGATACCATCAAGCTCGGGCATTGTGATATCAAGAGTTACAAGGTCGGGTTTCAACTCATTATACTTCTCGATAGCGACTTTTCCGTTCTCAGCTTCTCCGGCAATTTCGTATCCATTCTTGGAAAGGATATCCTTAAGCATCATGCGCATGAAAGCGGCATCATCAGTAATGAGTATTCTTTTTCCCATATTGAACCTCCAATAAGTATTTTTAGTTGCTGATGAAAGAAAGAGCAATTTGTGTCTTCTTAGAATATGTATTGGTACATAATCTATTGTACCACGTAATTTTATTTGTGCGCGTTAAATCGTTATGCAAATAATTAAAATTTGATAAAGTCTTACAAAAATTGTTTTAAAACCTGATACATTATTTCACTACCGGAAGAGTTGTGTCATAGCTGAAATCCCCGTGATTTACTATTTGCCACTGAATAATAGATGGGTTATTGTTTGAATTGGTTGTGCTGTTTGAATTATTCGTCGCTATCGTAATATCAAGAGATTGATTATCGGATATTGGTATACTTTCCTTTATTATACCATCTTCCATACCCGCGTCATACCCCGAATTTACTGCGGCTACGAAGGCATTGCCCTTGTGACAGGCCTCGTAGTAGGCTTTGTGCCTTGAGGAAAGATTGTCGCTGAGATTAAAGTCTGCTCTTGAGTTTACAAGTGCCAGCGTGGCAAAAGAAACAATGGCTAAAACCGTGAATATAAGCAGGATGGAAGCACTTCCCACATGGGAACCGGTGGATCTCTTTTTACCCATATCAAGCTCCCTCCTTTCCGATATACGCGTCAATTTGATTTGTCAGAATAATCAGGGAAGAATCTTCGGGGATATCAAGAATAACGTCAGAAACACCCTTAATATTCAAAATATCGATATATCCTACAGCGGCCTTACCTGAGAGCTCAACGCCGTAGGTATTAACGTCTTCATAAACCCTGGAGGCATCATCAACGGATATTTTGAGAATGGCTTCGTAAGAACCTTCCGTAAGAGAGTCCTCGATCATGTTCCAATCTTCATCAAAGAACAAAATGATAACGCCCTCTTTTCCCTGGGGATCAGCAGGGTCAATGGTCACATAGGCATCCGGGAAATGCTCGGCGATCTTTTCAAGAGAGCCCTCCTCGGCCGTGAATACCTCTGCCAGATTCTGAGACCAGATGGTGGCATTGTTAAGATCTTTGGTGTTCTCGGACAAAATATGGGCAGACGCAAAAAGCCTTACGCAGACAGCTGCAGAAAGGGAAAAGAACATGATCGCCATTATGAGTTCCATCAGGAACAAGCTTAAGTTTGAACTACGCCTCTGATCCATCAGCCTACTTCCGGCTCCTTTTTGCTATAAACAAATTATCCGTGGTTCCGTCTACAAGAGTAATGGTTACTTCAAACAGATCATCCGATACGTCCTTTACATCAAGTGAATCGATTTCCAGGATCGTCTGTCCCGACTGAGGATAGAACGCATCCAGGTCATCCCTTGCAAAGAGCTCCATCAGATTTCCGTCAAATTCATAGATGTAGGTATCATAGAGAACGCCGTTTTTCTCCTCCTGGAGAACCAGAGCATTCTTTCCGAAAATATCCTTGCTGAAAACCGCTCCGCCTGCATCAGCCTGCCTCACCTTTTCGGTGATATAGGCACTGGCAATTCTCCTGGAGTTGTTCTCCTCCATGGCGGATACATTTTTTCTGTAAACTCCTGCGCCTATGGCAATTACCGACAGGGCACAGATCACGAACATCAACATGAGGCTTATGACAAACACCGAGTCTATCATGTGCCTGCTTCTATTCTGATAATTCATAACAGGCTACCTCCTTATAACGGTGTAATCCGGGTACAGGTTGGCGGCGATGGGCTGATAATCAACAAAGAAGGTGTTCTTGTCATAGGTCAGGCCGTAATGCTCCTCCATGTACTCCAGCGTCGGCGGATACTGGCCTTCGATGGCATAGCACTGCACGATATCCCTGGCGATTGCCACCTCCAGCGACTCCTGTTGCTTTTCAATCTGGCTCTTTCCCGTGTACTCAACAGCAAACAAAAACATTACGAGAATAAGAGCAAAGATGAGAACGGATATGAACTTGTAGGCACCATCAGAAATACGAAAACTCTTCTGATTGTCAAAGCGGTTAGCCATAGACAACTCCTCTTAACCGGTTTTTATCCTATGGTGGACATGATGCCCATAAGGGGCAGGATTACCGACAACAAAATCATTCCGACAATGAGCGAAAGTATGATGACCAAGGTGGGCTCCAGCACCGAAATGAGAGAGTAGATACGTCTCTCCGTATCCTTTTCGATCCTTTCAGATACCTGATTCATGGCCTTGTCCATGGAACCTGACCTGAATCCCACATCAACCATCTGTGAGTAGAAGGAATTAAAAATCTCGGATTTCTCAAGGGCTTCCGGGAAGCTGTCACCATCAAGGAGCTTCTCTCTGCACTGTTCGATCTTATCCCGCATCCTGTCGGAGGAAGACAGCTTTTTTACCAGGGACAGACCCTCGTAGGTATCCATTCCGCTTGAAAGTGTCAGCACCATTCCGCTGGCAAAACGCTCAAGCTCCAGATCGTTCATGAGTTTCTTGGTGGGACCGAACTTAAGCATCAGTTTGCGCAGATTGGCCCTGCCGCTTGAGGTATTGCCAAAGTAGAAGAACAGCAGCGCGATCACAACCAGTATTGCAACCAGCAGGACAGAGTAGCGATTCAGTGCATTTCCCATTGTCAAAAGAGATTGCGCAAAGCCGTTCATACTGGTTCCAAGCTGGGCAAACACCTGCTGGAAGATTGGCAGGACCTTGATGATCAGCACCATAACCACCACAAGCATCATGAACACCATGATAAGCGGGTAGCTGACGGCACTCTTTATGCTGGACTCGATGTTCTCTTCCCTGTCGTAGTAATCCGCCAGGGACTCCATAACCGTGTCCATATTTCCGGACTCCTCGCCGATGGTCACCATGTGTACCACATAGTCAGGAAATACATTGCTCATGCTGAGGGCAACGTGGAATTTCTCCCCGCTGTGCAGAACGTGGCTTATGGACTCAAGGATTTTTTTGCCGGAGCTATCCTGTGTATCCTGCTCAAGGATATCGATGCCGCTTGCCGGATCGATACCTGCCTTCAGCAGAAGGGACATCTGCCTGCAAAAACTTGAGATCTCGTGACTGCTTAGTTTTCCCGGTTTTGTTTTAATACCGGTGTTTCCGCCGTATGTGATAGATGTACTTTG
>JAEEGK010016661.1_pt1 | contig 16114 bp, 9 predicted proteins | sample 8958771 | NCBI WGS metagenome assembly JAEEGK01 (sample SAMN16246547, study PRJNA631951) | gut metagenome | biome: gut microbiome; feature: rumen; material: SC-attached | host: Bos | place: Iran: Karaj | collected 2018-10
ATTATCATCATTCTTTTTCTTTATATAATTATTTATTGTTTTTTTAATATATTCATCATATAATTTTATTTTTCCACTTAATTTTAAAAAATTATTAAATGTTTTTTGATTCATTTTACTTATTTTACTATTTTTATATATTTTTCTAATTGAAAATATATTTTCTAATTTAATAAAACTTTCTATAATTAAATATTTAATATTTTCTGAAAAAATTGAAAAATAATAAAAGTTTTTCATTTGAGCAATATTATTATATACATGTTTATCAATATTTTTTCTATTAGATAATAAATATTTAACATAAACATAATTTTTATTACTTTGAAGTCTATATAAAATTTGTTTTTTAATTTCATATAAATAATATTTTGTTTTCCATTTTAATTTTAATTTACAATTTAAATACATTGAACATAAATATAAAGCATAATATTCTCTATTTCTAATTGAAAAAATATATTGACAATGAAGAATAATATAATCTTCTATATCTTCATCAAATTTTTTAATTTTAAATAAATAATGAATTCTATTTACTATTTCTTGTTCTCCAATTATTTCATATTCTTCTTTATTTAATCTATTTTCTAAATTTTTTATATTTAAATTATTTTGAATAAAATTACAAAAACAATCTTTAATTATACAATCTTTTTTATGTTTATAAAAAATTTTAAATAAATTTAAATCTTGAGGATTATTTCTAAATTCATAAAAATATTTCATATATAAATAAATTCCAAATGAATATCTTTTTTTTTCATCTAATCTAAATAAATTATTAGATAATTTATTTTTAAAAAATTGAATATTAATAGTTTGAATGAAAATAAAGATAAAAATTGAAGTTATTAAAATAATAATAAATTTAAAAATAGAATATTTTTGATTGATATAATTTATTCCATTATTATAATTATACATAATTATTTCAAATATTCCTCCATAAAAACAAAAACAAACTATTAATAGAATAAATAAAGGAATTGGTGAATCAAAATAATAATTAAATTTTTTAATTGAAAAAAATAAATATAATGAACAAATAAAAATTGCAACAACACAAATTATAAATCTTAATTTAATATAAATATTATTATTATTATTATATAAATATGTAAATCCTATTACAGGTTGAAATAAAGTTAATAATAAAGAAATAATTTTTATTATTTTATTAGAATAAATATCAATTCCATATTTACTAATAAATCCTTTTGTATCATTTAAATATAAAATAAAGAAATCAAATATAATACATATTAAAAATGATATTATATTGAAAATCATTATTATTTTTTTATTTATTTTTATTTCACTTTTAAAAAACATTTTGATATATTTATCATTTGTTTTAATATTTTTTTGTTCAAAAAATGCAATTATAATTCCAAAAAATAGATATTCATTTATATAAGGAGTAATAAGTGATATTATTGTTATTATCCATACTAAATATTTTATTTTATTTTTGATATTAGATAATTTACCTATAAATTTATTTAATTTAATTTCTTCATTTGTTATTTCTTTTTTATATAAATTGTTTAACCTGAAAAATATAGATATAAAATATAAAAATAAAGATAATAATAAAAGTAATATAAAAATACATAAATATTGATAATGTTTTGATATTATATGAAATGATGAATCAAATAATAATAATTTTGATAATAATGAATATAATGAAGTTATATTATTTTCTTTTGATTCAAATTTCCTTATACTTTGAGTTGATAAAATAAGACTATAATATTTGATAAAAAAATAAACAAAATAAAACAATTTTGAAGATGGTAAATTTTTTCTAATATTCAATAATAGTTTTAAATATGCTCTTTCTTGAATATTATTCATTTTTTTTAAAGTTTTATTATTTATTTTTTTTCATTTGTTCATATAGTTTATTTTCATAAAAATAAGTATTAAACATTACTTTTAAATTTTTATTATTTTCTCTCATATAATATTAATAAATTTTATTTATAAATTAATTGGCCAATGAATTAAGTATATTTTATAAAAAATTTATATTTAAAAAATTTATAATAAATCATTACTTAATTATAATAAATTTAATATATTTATTACTCTTTTATATTAACTAAACTCAATAAATATTAAACAATTGATTTCTAATTATATAATTTTATTTTTAATATTTTCAGATAAGTTTTCATATATAAATGAATCAGTTTTAGATATATTAATATTTCTAATCACATTTTTAAAATAATTAACTACAGAATTTTCTACATTATTATTTTTGATAGTAATTAAATTTTCTTTTTCATCTTCATTTTTAAGATTAATTTTTTTCAAAAAAAATAAACTGTTAATTTGACCATAATTTAATAATAATTTTTTTATAAATTCAAATTGTTTTAACATTTCTAAATATCGATGTAATTGAATTAAATAAATATAATACCAATGAAATAAATTTGAATTTTTTGTATTAAAAGTTTTAGCAAATTTCTTTTTTGTGAAGCAACAAAACATTAAATTCATTTTTAAATTTTCTTTAATCATATAACCTAAACTTAATTCTTCATTCTTATTAATATATGAATGTACATTAGTTGTAAATGATTTTGCACTTTTTACTCTTAAAATTAAATTCTCCCCTGATTTTTCATCAGCAATTTTTTCTATATTATTATGTACATTATTATTAATTAAACAAAAATTAACATTTTTACTATTTGACAAATTACTATTTACAATTTTAATTTTTTTATTATAATTTTCATTTTCATTTAAATCTAAATTAAATAAAGAAACTTGTTTTTTATTATTTGTTTTTTTAATAGAACAATCTAATTTAGATTGTATATCATTAAATTCATTAGTATAAAGATGTTTTAAATTAATATCAGTTCCTTGATGAGAATATTCTTTAATTGATCTAATTTTTTTACATTTATTATCATTATATTCAAAAGTATTTTGAATAATTTCTAATTTTTGAATATTTTCTCCAACAAAATGTGAAATTGCTTCAAATAAATAAACAAAAATATTAATAATACTTCCAGTAATAGCAATAACATTTTGTAATTTAACATAATATCTCGTATAATAATTTTTTTCCATTGTACTATATAAATTAATTTCATAAATTTTTGTAGAAGAACCATCTTTTATTAAATCTTGATCTGAAAAATATGCATATGTTGATTTAATTGAATCAACTCCCCATTTTGATAAATTTTTATTTGTATTAAATAACCATCCTTTATCATCATTAAATATTGTTTTTTTTAAAAAAATATCATCATTTCTTTGTAAATTATAACTAAGACAATAATATAAATTTTTATATCTTCTTATTAAAGGTTGATTATAAGAAAGAGGATTAAATTCAATTAAAGGATAATAAAAAGCAAAAAATTTAGGATGATCTTGATTAAGAAATTCTCTTAATGTATTTAATGATGTACATTTTGGATTATTTATTGAATATTGTGTACCATTTTCACAAAAAAAAACTTGTATTTCAAAATAATATAAATTTGGGCTATCCCAATAACCACCAAATTTATTATCTTCAAATTCAGGACAAAATAATTTTCCATATGTTTTTGTTAAATTTATATCTGGAAAATCACTATCATTACAAATGTGATAAGGAAGAAAATTATCTTTTATTTTTGAATGATATTCTCCATTTTCTCCTTGTTCAGTAGTATAATAATATATTTTGAAATATAATATATTTGTTACATCTATGAAATGAGCATCATAATCTTCTATTCTAAATGCAAAGAGAAGTTTCTCTTTTTTAAAATTAAAATATTCATATTGTAAAGTATTTTCGATTGACATTGTTACTGATGGATTTTTTTTATATATAAAATTATTACCAAATATTATAAAAAATAATATTGATAAAATTACTATAAGAATAGTTAATATTCCACCAAATGGTGTTCTTCTTTTTTTATTTTTACCTGAATATAAATGAAATTTTAAACCCAAAACATCAATTTCTTCAAGAAATTTTAACACCATTTTTTTTTATTGTTTATTATATTTTTTGTTTTTATTACACATTTATATCATAATAATTATAATATCTACTACTGATATAAGATTGAAATAATTAATTTTTTATTGGAATTATTTATTAAATTAAAAAAATTATTAGAATTCTTTCATTTAAAGAATTTAATATAATTTTTTTAAATAAGCTTAATAAAAATTAACTTACGAGACTTAATATAAATTTTATATTATAAAAAATTAAGAATAAATTTAATAAATAAATGAAACAAGAACTTTCACCAAACTAATTTATTTACAATTATATACATTTTTTCCTAATAAAATATAAATACCGATTAATTTTAATAGGAAAAAAATAATAATTTTCCCAAGTTCAATAAACAATTCTTATTATTTGATACATAATATGTTAATTATTCATAATCTCAATTTCATCTTTATAATCCAAAACTTCACCAAGTTTTTCTAATAAAGATGAAATCCCATTACTTTCTTTAATGGAAATATTAAATAATTTCAAATTATTTAATGAAACATAATAATCTAATAAATCTATATCAACACTCATTTTCAAATCAATTTTATTTCCGATTAAAAAAATTGGCTTTTTAAGATTTAAAATTTTATTTTCTATTAAATTTTTTGCAAAATTTAAAGATTGTAAACTAGTAACATCATAAAATATAAAATAACAATCAGCATTTTTAATAACATCATTATTATTAGTTACAATAAATTCTAATTTAAATCTTTTTGAATAAGGCTTTAAACGTAACATTTTTTCAGTTCTTTCATCATTAAAACTTGGAATATAAAAATTTTCAAATTTATGTTTACATATTTTCATAACAAAACTTGTTTTCCCTGTTTCTTTTTCTCCATAAATTAAAATTGTCTTTTCAAAATTTTTTTTTATATTTTCACCATTTAAAAATAATGGTCTATTTAAAGTAAATTTTTGTGATTGAAGTTTATTTAATTTATTATTTATTATTGGTTTTTTTTTTTCTGGTAATGAATTATGATATTCTAAGTTAAACTTTTTTTTTTGATCAAATTTATATTTTGTAATTGCTGTTGGACTTGTAGTATTTTTTGTTTTAAAACTTGATGCACCGTCATCTTTTATTTTTTGTTTTTTTAATTCAGATAATATTATATTATCTAATTTAATATTTTGAAATTTATTTTGTGTACATGAACATATACCCATATCAAATTATAAAATATTATTTTTTGACTTTTATAATTAATCTGAAATTAATTTTTTATTTCATTTTATATATTTTTATGATAGTATTTTTGAAAACATAGATACTTAAATATATATTATAAATTATATTAGGATAATTATTATTTTTTTTAATAAAAAATTATTTTTTTAAAATATTTTTAATTATTTTAATTAAATTAATTTCATTTAATGTTTCATTGATCTTTATTTAAAAATAATATTTTTAACATTAAATTTTTTATTTATATTTCATTTTAATTAGATATTAATTATATAAGATTTTTTTTTTTTTGAAATTAATATTATATGCCAAATCTAATAAAAGTATATTAATCTATATAAATTTTGCTTATTATTTATATATTTTTAATAAAAATATTTAATATTCGTATTTCTGATTTCCTTTGGATAAAATTTTGATTCAAGGTAATTAATCTTCTCCTCAAAAATTAATAGTAAATATAGAATTTCATGATAAATTATAAAATAAAAAAATATTAAAAAAAAAATAATAAATAAGTATTGGTTAATTTTTATAAATATTGTAATAACTACTTAGCCTTTAGTAATAATGATTAAATAAAAAAGAAAAATATCTCTTATTCAATAGCTTTATAATCACCAACTTTAGTCAAATCGTATTTACCCATATTTTCCTCAGCAATAAGTACCATACAAGTTCTAGAAGGAATATATAATTGAATATAATTAGGTCTATTCATCCAACTTTCATGTATAGCAGGGAAAGTATGTTCATGTCCATAAGTCAATCTAGTTTTACCAAAGAATCTTCCTTCATCAGAATCAAGTAAAATTTTATGTGGTGTTCCCCATAAAGTTCCAATTCTATAATTATCAAAACTTTGATTAGGATGGAAATTAAAAATAAATAACAAATCACCTTTTTCAAAAACAATTAATTTATCACCTTCATGTTTTAAAGTAATATATTGTCTTTTATCAGGTAAGAAATGGAATACTTCATCTAAATTATTCATAGCCATATCCCAATTATAAAGATATTTATATCTTAAATAACCAGCATCACATAAATCCCATCTTCTTCTACAATGTGCATATGACCATCCATTACCAGGTCTTGGGAAATCAACCCATTCAGGATGACCAAATTCATTTCCCATGAAACAAAGGAATGCTTCACCTCCTAAAGCAAATGTTATTAAACGAATCATTTTATGTAATGACATACCACGATTAATTACTAATGTTTCAGGAGCATTACATGACATATTCCAATAAACTTCTTTATCAAATAACCACATTGATATTGTCTTATCACCTACAATTGATTGATCATGACTTTCACAATAACCAACATGTTTTTCATTATAACGTCTATTTGTTAATGTAAATGTAATATTACCCATATTCCAATCTTCATCTTTATATTCTTTTAAAAGTTGAATCCATTTATCTGAGATACTCATATTCAAACGATAATCAAAACCGAAACCACCATCTTCAATTGGACGACATATACCAGGCATTCCTGAAACATCTTCTGCTATTGTAACTGCTTCAGGATTTAATCTATGAATAATTGTATTTGCTAACATTGAATAAACACCACCATCTTCATCGAAATTATCACCAAAGTATTCATGGTATGCACCACTGAAACCAAATCCAATACCATGATTTCTATAAAACATTGAAGTAATACCATCGAAACGGAAGCCATCAAAATTATATTCTTGAATATAGAAAGCACAATTACTAATTAAGAAACGAAGTGTTTCATATGAAGAATAATTAAATAAACGAGAATCCCATTGTGAATGATGTCCCATTGCACCACCATGGAAATAAAGATAATCAGTTCCATCCCAATTATTAAAACCATCAGCAACATTAGAACTAGCATGTGAATGGACAATATCCATAATAACAAAGAGACCATTTTCATGAGCAGTATCAACTAAATATTTTAAATCTTCAGGTGTACCACTTCTAGAAGCAATAGCATAAAAATTATTAACATGATAACCAAATGAAGCATAATTTACATGTTCCATAATAGCCATTAATTGAATAGCAGTATATCCAGTTCTTACAATACGTGGAATAACAGTATCAGCAAATTCTCTATAAGTAGAAACTTTCATATCAAAAGAACTCATACCAACATGACATTCATAAATTCTAAGTGATTTAGGTGTTTTCATATGACCAGGACATTTCCATTTATAAGGTTCTGGAGGATTCCAAAAGACACAATCAAAAATAAGACTTTCTTTATTTTGTACAAGATAACGACACCAAATAGGATTTCTATCAGCTCTTTGTCCATTTGCAAGAACAACATTACATTTAACTTTAGTATTATGTTCAATCCTTGGTTTACCATCAATACTAGGAATAGTCAATTCCCAAAAACCATATTTATCTCTTTTAGCCCAATATTGATCTCTATTCCATCCATTAAATTCACCAAATACTGCAATACCTTTTGCACCAGGTGCATATTCTCTATATAATATATCACCATTTTCTAATACATTAAGTCCCATTGTTTTATAACTGTTAGCAAAATTTTCAAGACTTTTTTCATTTCCTTCAATTTGATTTAATTGATTTTTATAATGATCTACTCTACGACGAATTGCCCATTCGTAATTTTTTAATGAAGGGTCTTGATTGATTAATTCAAAATCTGATATTTTTTTTGGCTCGTAATTATCTTTTGGTGGTTCAACTTTTTGAGTTTGAGATTGTGGAACTTCATTTCCTTTTTCATCTTTTTTTTCTTCTTTTACTGGATCAACTGGGTTTTCTTGTTTTACTATCTTTTCTACTACCTTTATTGGTTCTTCTGGTTCTTCAGCTTCCATTTTATTATATGAAATTATTTTTTTAATTCTTGGGTTATAACATAAATTTAATGGGGGAATTATTTATTTTTTACTTCATTTACACTTTTATTTTTTTTTTTTTTTGTTGGTTTTTTGATTTTTTGAGAAGTGGATGTGTGTAATAAAATTAATTTTTTTTTAGTTTTTTTTTTTGGATATTTTTCACTCTTTTTATTGTTTTTTAGAGTGGTTTATCTTATATTTTAATGTTTATTTATAGAATTGGAGAATATAATTTTTTTATAAAGGAGTTGTGATTTATTTTATATAGGAAATCTTATATTTTTGTTTTATATAATCATATTTTTAGTTATTAATTTATTTTTTTTTTATATTAATAAAATATATTATTTATTATTCATATAACATTTATATTATTCTTTATCATGACGTTAACTAAAATGAATAAATAAAATTTTTAAATTTATAAAATTAAAATTTTCAAAATTTACTATTATATATGATATATGAATTATTTACTAATAAAAATTCACAACAATAAAACAAATTTGTTATTAAAATAAATATATCCTTAATTTAAAAAATAAATAAATAATTGTTTTAATAAAAAAGAATTGTTTCCAATTTTTTGACTTTTAGAAATAATAAATTTATTTTTCCTTTAATTAATAACTCTTTTACTATAATTACATAATGAATCTATTATAAATGTATCATCCTATGATTATTACTTTTAATATATGAATAAAAAAAAATATTTATCAAAATTTCAGACTTTATCTTTTTGTAAAATTTAAATTATTAATTAATTTGAATTTAAATTAAAATTATTTGAATTATAATATACTATCACTTTCATAATATTAATTTTGTTTTGGTAATTCAATTTTTTATTTAGAATAAGTAGTTTTGAAATCAAAATATTGGATAAATAGTTCCAAACAAATAAATAGATATATATTTTTATTGTAATTTTTTTTCTGTTTTTTATTCTTCTATAATCTTATTAATTTATTTATTATTTCTTTGTACTATTATAAAATTATATTTTATTTTTTTTGAGTTTATTAAATCAAAAATAAATATATTATGTTTAATAAATAATAAATTCAATAGCATTTTCATCATTATTAATTTAATCCCTATTTTTCAAATATTTTAAATTGATTAGCTAAATATAAAAAAAATTCATTGGAAAAAAAGATAAAATTTTATACTTCATTATTTTAATTAGAATTAATTTTATAAATAAAAAAAAAATTATAAATAATTTAAAACTTAATAAATTTTCTTATTTACATAAAAAAAAATAAATTAAAATGGAAAATTCAATAACAAATCAAATAAGACATATAGGATATCATAATGCAAGTAAAAGCCAAGTAAATATTCTTTCTTCTCCAAAAAGAATTTCTATTCCAAATATAAATGAAAATAATAATTATAATATTCAAAGAAAAGAAAAATTTAAAAATTTATTTAGTGTAATTGATAAAAATATAATGTTTTTAAAAATTAATATTTCTTCAAGTATTAATAATAATAAACCTTTTGAAAGATTAATAAAAGAGAATAATAAATTAAAAACAATAAATTCAAAATTAAAAGATCAAATTAAATCATATGATAATAATGATAATGACAGTTTTGAAGGTGAAATTATAGATCAAAAATCAATTAAACAAAATCAAAATAAAATAAATTTTGAAAAAGAAAAACATAAAAAATTAAAATATAAAAATATACAATTAAAGAAAAAATTAAAAAGCATTCAAGAAAAATCAAAAAAATATTTTCCACATGCTCATTTATTTACACATAAAAAAGAAATTATTTCCTTAATGCAAAAATTATATTTTAATATGAGTAATTTTTTTTCAATTTTAAATGGTTCAATTGAAGAAACAAATCTAAAAAATAATATAAATAATAATTTTTCTCAAACAAATTATATTGAAAATGAAAGATTAGATAATGATAATTCAAGTAATTTAAATATTAAATTCACAGAATGTGAAAATTTATGTGTAAGTAAAGATGATTTTGACGAAAATAATAAAATTCAAATTCCTTTAAAAGAATTTGAAAAAATTAAAAATGAAAAAAATAAAATTGATAAAAGTTACATTAATAATCCAACAAATAATACAAATAGAACAACAAGAACAGAAGGAAGAAAAAATAATATTTTTAATATAAATAAAGGAATAAATGAATCAAATGCTATAACATATGTAACAAATAGAACAAGTTCAAATATTAGAAATAGAAATATAAAATCAAAAGAACAAAATGGAAGAATGAATGACAAATCAAATAAAAGTAATGGTAAAGTATATAAAAGAACCACAGTATAATAATAAAATAAATTAATTAATTTATAAATAAAATGAAAAAAAAAATTAAAATAAAATATAAAAATTATAAAAAAGTAAATATAAAAGAAAAAAAAACTACAAAAATAAAAAAACAAAAAAAATGTATTTTATCATAATATTAATATTAACAATAAAAAAATCAAATGAAAGTTACTGTGGTTCATACATTCCAAAAGACGAAGGTACATGTCGTCATTATACAAACTCAACAGAAATATGTTGTTTTCTTAGAGGAGCATTTAATGGACAATATCATTCAATGTGTTATCCATTTTCAAGAGCAACATATTATAAATTAGGAACATATGTTAAAATAAATGGATTTACATATAGATTAGATTGTGGTAATCAAAGAGGAGCTTCTTGTGGTAATGTTTTTAATCCTAAAAATTATAAAGATTGTGGTGTTTATAGTAAAAAAGGTAATTCTTGTTGTTATTATTCTTATTATGCTAATATTACTACTAATGATACTAATTGTGTTTGGTTAGGTACTTCTGATGTTGGGGTTATTAGTTATAGGAAAGTTATTACTCAAAATGATGGAACAAATTATACTAGTAGTTTAAATGTTATTTGTTATGGAAATTTTATAAAGGTAAATATTTTATTTTTGTTATTTATTGGGTTAATTTTTTAAAAAATGGTTTTTTTATTTTTTTTTATTTTAGAAGCTATTTTAATGGTTCATTTAATAGGTTTTTTTTTATTAAATTGAATTGGATTTAATTTTTTATTATTTGAAATTATTAAATATATCATTTTTTTATACTTCATAAATATAATTTAATTAATAAAAATATTTATAAATTTAAAAAAAATAAATATTCATAAATAAATGTTGAATGATATATATAAAAAAAGTAATATAACAAACTATTATAGGAATAATTTAGGGAATAGTAGAAGAGATAAAATAAAAACTTCTCTAAACTCTAAATCAAGTAGTAGACAAAGAAATACAATTTCTAATTTAAATAAAAATGATGTTTCAAATAATTTATATAAAAAAAAAAGAGAAATTAGTTTAAATAGTTTTGAAAATAATAATAGTCTTTCTTCAAAAAAATCAATTTTTAAACATTCAAATATTCTTTCTACTGATTTATCCAAATATTCATATAATAGTAATTCAAAAAGTTCATCTAAAGTTTTGTATCAATCAAATGAATTTAAAAAAATTATGAGTAATAATAATACAAATAGAAAAGGAAAATATTTATCATCATCAACAAATTTAAAAAAAATAATAAAAGATAAAGAAAAAGAAATAGAAAAAATATTTGAATATAATAAAATATTAAAAATTAAATACGATGGACCTCCTATAAAAAAAAAAAAATAATAAATGATTTATCAAATTATAATAAAATTAAAAATCCGAATACAACAAGAAAAATAACAAGTAATATTTTATCAAGAAATAATCATAAAGAAATTTATAAAAAAAAATTAATTCCAAATTCAGCAAAAGAAACATTAACAACTACTGAAGAAGAACAAAAAGAATTTAAAGATGAATCAATAAAAAGTGAAATTTTTTTTTCAAATAGATTTATAAATAAAAGTATTAAAATTAATAATAAAATTGCAAATAAAGAAAATAAGAAAACAGTAAAAAAACCTATTAATAATTTTAAGAAAGTTGTATTTAATATTAAAAATGAAAATGAATCAAAAAAAAAGTTAGAAAAAAAAGTATTGATTATTCAAAGATTTTGGAAAAAATGGTTTAATAATGTTTATTTAAAAAAAATTATTAAAATACAAAGTTTTTATAAAGGTTATTCTGTAAGGAATAAAATGTTAAATTTAATTCAAAAAATTATTTTAATTCAGATGTTTTTGAAAACAAAATTTTTAAAACAAAAAATTGATAATTTAAGAAAAAAAAGTGTTATAATTCAAAAAATTTTTAAAAGATATTTGAAAATGAAAAATATAAATAAATTAAGAAAATCAATTTTAAACATTCAAAAAGTTTATAAAGGTTTAATTAAAAGGAAAAAATTTAATGATTTTAGAAAAAAAATTATGAAAATTCAAAAAGCATATAGAATAATGATTATTAAAAGAAAAATAACTGATTATGAATTAGTTTATAAATTAATTGCAATAATGCATGGTTTTTTAATTAGAAAAAAAATTAATCTATTAAAAAATAGTGTATTAATTATTAAAAAAGTTTTTAAGGGATTTAAAGAAAGGAAAAAAATATATGAATTAAGGAAAAAAATTATAAAAATTCAAAAACTATTTAAAGGGATTAAACAAAGGAAAAAATTTTTGAATTTAAAAAATAATATAAAATTAATTCAAAGGATTTGTAAAGGATATTTAGATAAAAAAAGAATGATTAATTTAAGGAAAAAAGTAATATTAGTTCAAAAGACACATCGAGGATTTATTTTTAAAAAGAAATTTAATGATTTCAAAAATAAAATAATAACAATCCAAAAAATTTTGAAGGGATATAATATAAAAAAAGCCTTTAAAAATTTAAAAAAAAAAGTAATTAAAATTCAAAAAATAATAAAAGGTATATATCAAAGAAAACAAATCTCAAATTTAAAACAAAAAACAATAAAAATCCAAACGTTAATAAGATGTTTTTTAATTAAAAAAAAAATTAAAAAATTAAAAACAACATTATCAAAATTAATTAAGAAACTAGAAATAAAATTGAAAAAAAAAGGTTTCAAATTTTTAATATTCCAATATCAAAGAAAAATTACTTCTTTTAATTTTAATAGACAAAATAAAGAAGGAATTGATGAAGGATATAAAAGATTAATAAAAATATTAAATGAATATGGTTCAGGAATTAGAAATTTTCCAAGACCTTATTGTGAAATTGGAACAAATTTAAAAATATTAAAAAAAATAATTGATAAAACAAATAATTTAGATGATGATTTATTTTTATTTAAAGCATTTGATATTAAATATTCTGGAATTACAAGTCAATTAATTTTAAATGTATCTGAAAAAAAAAATAAATTATTTAAATTAGTAAATGAAAATAAGAATAACAATAATGTAGAAAAAAAATATCAAAAAGAAACTATTGATGAAAATAATGAAAATGAAAATAAAAAAATTGAAGAAGCTAAAATTTTAGCTGAAGATGTTTATGAAACTAAAAGCTTTTTAAAAAGTAAAAATATTACTTCAAAAATTGAAAAAATTCAAGAGAAAAATTTTCTTAATAATAATTGGAATTATTTTATTAAAAAAAAACTAATTATAAATTATATTGATGAGATGAATAAAATAATAAAAATTCAAAGAAATATTAAATTATTCATAATGAGAAAAAAAATTATAAATCAATTAAATAAAAGTACAAAATTTTATACAAAAGTTAAATTTTTTGAAATAATATTAAGGGAATCAATTACAAATAATGTAAGAAAAACAATATTAATTTATTTTCAAAAAATTATTCCTTTATTACAAAAAAAAAGATTTAAGAAGAAAGAATTAAAGAAAATTCTTCCTCTCTCACCACAAAAGCAAAAAATTTCATTTACTCCAATTATAAGTAGGAAAAAGAGTAAATTGGATAAAGATATAATAATTAATAATATAAATAAAAAAGTTATTAATAAAAATAAAGAAAAAGATAAAAACAAAGAAAAAGATAAAGATAAAGATAAAGAAGATGTTAATTGTAGAAAATATAGAAATTCAATTACATTTAAAAAAAGAACTAATTTAATAATACCTATAATAAATAATAAAGAAGAAAAACCAATAAAAAGAGAGTCAACTACAAAAAATAAGAATAAAAAAAAAATATTAATCCATACTAAATTATTTGATGAACCTGAATTAAATAATAGCTCTAAAAAAGAAATAAAGAATAGACCAAGTTTATTTTATAATCAAAATGATGAATTTATAACATTAAGAAGTGGAATTGATAATAAAGAATTAGATGAAAATAATAATATAAAAAATCAAAAAATAAACGAAAAGTCTTTTGAAAGTTCTAGTAGTATAATTATAAATGATAGAGAAATATATATTAATACAAACAATATTATTCCAATTAATATTAATGATCCTAAAAAAAAAAATAAATCTGCTTTTTTCAATATTATTGTTAATAATATAAAGAAATAAAAATTTAATTGTTTTATTACTGTATAAACTAAATTTAGAATAGTAATATTGTAAATTCAATATAAATGTATATTATATTTGAATATAATTATTAAATTTTATTTTGATGAACAAAATTTAAACTTTTATTAATTTAATTTATTTGAAATAAATAATAATTTTCAATGTTCTTTTTAAATTGCTGTCGTTCAAATGAAATTCAAAATGATTATATAATAAATAATGAAAATATTCAAACGATAATAAAAACTGAATTAAATAATTCTATAATATCATTAAAAAATTATAATAATAATAAAAAGGGATTATATTCAGTTTACAATAATAATAATAATAAAAAGAATAACAAAAATCATATAGAAAATAAAAATAATTTATTATTAATAGATAGTTTAGAAATTGAAAATTCTAAAAAAATTGATAAAAATTTAATAAATGTAATTAACTCAAATGAGAATTTTGAAAAATCATTACCTCCAGAAATAAATTTAGATAATTATCAACAAGATTCAACTTTTGATTATAAAGATAAAAAAATTAAATCAAATCAAAAAACTATATCCACTTCTGCATTATTACGTCTAGATACTTCAAACAATAAAAATAATCATTTAGACCAAGGTTTAAATTTCCAAATGATTGGACAAATAAGTCTAAATTATATCCATAGACCTTCCATTATAGGTAATAATTATATAACTAAAATAAGGAAAAATCATTTTTCTTCAGAATATATTAAAAAATTGAATAATTTATTAAAAATTAAAATAAATAATGGTTATTCTTCTTCTAATAAATTATTATTATTGTTAAATGAAAAGAAAAAATTTTTTATTCTTCAAGAATATATAAACCATTGGAGAAATTTTATACATAAAACATCGAAGCCATTTAGTTATAGTAAAACTATAACAAGTATATCAACTAGTGATAATAATGATAGAGGGGAGCATTTTTCTTATTATTGTAAAATAAATAAATCAAATCAAGAAAATGATTTTATTTTTTTAAGAATTAGTTTAGGATATAAATTATTAAGAAAAGTTTTTTGTGGAAATGATTTAAAAATATTTTTTTATATATTAAAAAGAAGACATAGAAGAAAAAATAAATCTAAAACATATATATATAAAAAACATTCAAAAAATATTCTTAATTTATTAGATTTTAAAATAAAACTACCAATATTATTGAACAAAATATTAATTAAAAAATATTGTGAACTTTTTTATCATAAATTTTTATATTTTTCATTAAGTTTAAATAATAATATAGAATATGATCTTGATAATAATAATGTTTGTTTTTTAGTAAGAGAAGGATATAAAAAAGGATATTTTAAAATATTATATAATGTTTTAAAAGAAAGATTTAATTATGAATTTTATAATACAGGTTTAAAATTTGAAGTTTTCACTAAAAAATTATTAACTCTTCATGAATAATTTTTTTATACTCTTGATATATATAGGTAAATATAATTATTGTATAAATAAAATATTAAATCATTTCTATTATATTTATAT
>JAEEGK010016662.1_pt1 | contig 16113 bp, 8 predicted proteins | sample 8958771 | NCBI WGS metagenome assembly JAEEGK01 (sample SAMN16246547, study PRJNA631951) | gut metagenome | biome: gut microbiome; feature: rumen; material: SC-attached | host: Bos | place: Iran: Karaj | collected 2018-10
AAATAAAGAAAAAGAAGAAAAAGAAAAAGAAATAAAAATATTAAAAGATGAAATTAATAAAGAAAAAGAAAGTAATCAAGAATTAATAAGAATGCATGAATTAAAAATGAAGGAATTAAATGAGAAATTGGAAAAAGTTGAAACAAAATTAAAAGACAAAGAATATTATATTACTCAAATAGAAGATTCAAATAATATAATATTTAACTTTTGGAAAGATAAGAATGAAAAAGAAGAAAATGAAGAAAAATTAAAAAGAATAAAAAAATATGCATCTGAAATATTGAAGGAATTAGATAGTTAAATAATCATTATTCATATCATTTATTCTTATTATTATTAAAAACAAATTATAAATATATTTTTTTTATTAAATACAACAAATAATTCTCTTATTTAAAATAAATATAATTATTAAAATCATTATAAACTTCATCTAAATTAATAGAAGTAGCAGATATAGTATAATAATAATTCTTTAAATTATAATTTAATCAATCTAAAACTTTGAACCTATTTTATTATTTGGGAAATTTATGATATATTTTTATTTTGTTCAAAAGTAAAATTTTTTAACTCAGAAGATTTAGAATATGAAAGAGAATTTAATATTTTTTTTTCAATTTAATTAAAATTTTCAAAAGGTTAATAAGAAATTTTATTTTTAATAATTTTTAGAAAAGAACATTTAAAAAAATATATTTTAAAAAAAATTTTAAAGCAATTTTAAAAAAAAAAATAAAACACTAAAAAAAAAAAATATTCTTTATCCAGTAGTAGTACCCTCAGCTTGTGTTTCTTCAATTTCCAAATTCAACTTAGCCCCAGTAATCTTTTCATATAATTCAAAAACATTTTCAGTATCAACTTCAAAATGACTTAAAGGATCAAATGAATTAGTAATAAAAATATTATCTTTAAAAGTCTTATCAATAGGTTCATAAACTTCAGAAACAGTTTCAAACATTTCTAAAACAGGTCCAATAATATCAAAAGCAGGTTTAAGTTCATCATGAGGATTAGAAGTTTCAACCATAGTAGAAATAATAGCTAAATAAAATCCTTTTTTACATACACAATGAGTAAAATTTAAACAAGCAATAAAAATATCATTTTTTCTGTTAATTTGTCTTTGTGGTAAAATAATTTGACAAGAAGGTGCATCATTAGTTTTTGGTATTGGATGATCCATAATACAAATAACACGAATGACTTTACCAACAGATTTAACTTTATCTTTAACATATGAAGGTTCAGTAATACAAATTTTACCATAGGCACATTCACCTTGTGATTTAATTCCTTTAAATTTACCTTCATCATCATATAAAATTTCTTCAACATCTCTATTTAACATATAAGTACCACCATATAAAGCACATAAACGAGAGAATCCTTCTGCTAAACCAGAAAGACCCCAAACTGGATAAATAAAAGGTGAGTTACCATATCTACCAAATGAATTAAAGAATAATTGCATTTTATCAATTGTAGTTACTGTTGGTTTTTCTAAATATTCATCATTAGTATATAATGCTATAGCATGACCCATAAAATCTCTTGTATTATCTTCAAGACCAAAACCTTTTATTACATCTTTAAATGGACCTTGTGGATTATAATCACCATATGTTTTCTTATCATTTATATCAAAATCTTGAACATAAGATAAAAATTTTCTACAACGATTCTTCTCAAAAAGACCCATTAAATCACTTTTTAATGCTTCACTAGGAGTAACTGGGACTTTATGAATAACACCTCTTGCTTTTCCTAATAAAGGTTTCTCCCATTGATATACAAAAGTACCATCAACTGCTTTCCATTCTAAATATTGTGATACATTTGTTTTTAAAAGTAATTTTACTAAATTTCCATTTGCCATTACAAATTTTGGAATTAAATCAACATTCCAATCACGATTTTCACCATATTCTTTTGGAACTTCTTTTCCTTCTCTAAATCTTTTCCAAAGATTTGTTAAGTTAAGTGATGCACTATCTGAACCATAATAATTATTTCTGTCTAATTGAAGAACTTTTGATCCTTGTTGATTACCTTCTTTTGGAATTTTGGCTAAAAGACCTGCCAACATACATTCTTTTAAACCAGTTCCAAGGACTATTACATCGTATTCTGCGTTCATTTTTTTTTATAATTTTTTTTTTTGGGATATCATTTTATATAAGATTATTAATTAATCATTAATTAATGGAGATTTTTTTTTTGGTTTATTTGATATTTTTGTTTTATTATTTATTATTTATTATTATATTATTTTTTTATTTAAATTGATAGTTATTTTTTTTTAAGTTTTTTTTGTAATCTTTGATAGTTATTTTTATGAAGAAAAATAAAATAATATATTTTTATAATATAATTAATTATTTTTAATATATAAAAAATTTAATTTCAAAATTAATTTAGGCATTGAAAATATAATATTTTATTAAATAAATATATGATTAGTTTATATGTAATTTATTATTAATTCTTTTTTTTCTTTTTTAAAAATAAATTTTTCAATAGAATGAAATATTTTATAACACATTAAATTACTATTAATATTTTTAGAAAGATAATTCATTATATATAATAAAGTAGTTATTTTCTTTTTATTCCTTATAATATAATAACTATTATTATCTATTTCTGTTTCTATTATTGGATCATTTGAATTAAAACTATTATGAAATTTTCTATTTCTTAAACTTCTTTTACTAAAATAAAGTGTTATTTTTTCTAATGTATTATAATTATTTAAATTTATAATATTTATTAAATCCTGATGATTAATTTCAATTTGTGAATTAATGATAATTTTCTTTAAAGTTTTTGGATATTGAGTAAATAGCAAAATAAATAAATGATGTACTGAACTATAATTTATAATTGTATTATTTAAAGTAATTTGAAGGACATTTAATTTTGAAATATTATTATAATCATGTGATGTTATATAATAAATAAAACTTTGAAAAGTTTCATTATCGAAAGAACCAATAGAAAGAAAATTTAAATTTGGGGGAATAATATTATATATATTATAAATATGAAAAAATTTAATTTGAATAGTTAAATTCTTTAATCTTGATAATTTCCATTCATATAATTTTAATTTATTAAAAAGTGTAAATAAAAATGGATTTTTCCTATTATCCAAGCATGAATATTCAGATAAAATATTCAATGTTTGATAATTATTAAAATTAGTCCCAAGAATACCAAAAATATTAAATAAAAATTTGACTAAAATAATCATATATAAATCATTATTTTGAAGTATTGATGGAATTTCAAATAATAATGATAATTCTATAATATCACTTTTTTTTGAAAGTAAATGAAATAAACAATTTAAATTTTTTTCAAAACCATTTACTAATTTATCTAAAATTAATGAATCAATATCATTATTTACTTCATCAAAATAAGAAAAATTTTGAACTTCATGAAAAATTGATTTAAAATTATATTTTAATGAATCTAACAGTTTAATTAACATTTGAGTCGAAAAAAATTCTTCAGGAGGAAATAAACTTAATCTTAAAGTTCTTAAATTTTCATTTTTATAAATAAACCCTAAAATTGTTTCAAAAGAATTTGAATCTAAACAATTAAAATCACAAGTAAACCTTATTGAATTAGGAGAATTAAGTAAAAAGGATAAAAATTGAAAATCTATTAAATTAATTTTTTTTTTTTTTAAACATTTTATAATATCTGCTTCCATTTCATCAGGAATAATAATACTAATACTATATAAATTGTTAATTTGAGAAATAAAATAGGAATAAATAACGATTAATTCAAAAATAGGAGAATATTTATTTATAAATTGTTCTTTTGTGATTTTAGTTTTTGAAAAAAAAATTGTATCATAAGATGATATATTTAATTCACTTTTTTCATTGTAATAATTATCGTCATCTTCATCATTTTTTCCTTCAAAAAAAGGATCAAATATTCTTTTATTATTATAAAAACCAGAATAATATGTATTTCTTAAATATTTTTTTGAATAATTACTTAATAAATTTAAAGTTTCACCAATTACTAATAAATAATCACTATATATTTCTTCATTTGATAAATCAATTTCTAAATCTATTATATTACAAAATAGCCAATTTATATTTAATAAAACTAGAATAGTATTATTTATTGTATTTTTATCAATTACATTATCACCTTTTTTATTATCTATTGTAATTATTAATTTTTTAATCATTTGAAATTTCTTTATTAAAATTTTACATTCAATTGGAATAATACTATTTTCATCTTCTTTAAATTCTTTAAATTGATATTCATTTTCTATTATTTGAAAATCATTTAAAAAACTTTTTGCTTGATTAATTGGATAAATTTTTTCTTCTGATTTTTGATTTGAAACTGATTGTTGTTCAATAAAAGTTTCATTTTTTTTATATTTTGTTAGATTATAATTTGTTAATAAATATTTACTAATTATATCAACATTTTCAGCTTTTATTTTTTCTATTTCTTTTATAAAACTTTCTTTATCTCTTATTTTTTTTTGTTTATTAATTTTATAAAAAATTTCTGATAAAATTAAAGATAAATCCGTTGTTTCATTATTAGTTAATTTAATTTTATTATTTTCATATTTTTTATTTAAAATTCTATTTATTGAATCATAAACTGACAATTTATTATTTTTTTTTTGACACAATTTCAATGAATTATTAAAAAAATCAAATGAAATGTCAGGAATATATTCATTAAAAAAATTTTTTATATCTTTTCCTAAATTATTATTTCCTATTATTGATACTGTTTTCATTAATATAAGTGTTTCATTAGTTCTTCTTAATTCATCCATTATTTCAATTTCATTCTTATGATCGATTATGATAAATGATGGATAATTTTTTTTCATTTTTGATTTTTAACAATAAAATGTTAAATAAAATATTATTTATTTATTTGTTCAATTTTAAATTAAAAATGTCTAAAACAATTTCATATATAGTTGATGAAAATACAAAAATAAATAACTATGAAAAAAATATTAATGATAAAGAAAAAGAAATTGAGGATTTTTTTTATCAAATTCAAAAAGAAAATGAAGAATTAAAATCTGAATTAATAAAATATAAATTAGAATTAGAAAAAGAAAGAGAAATCACTCAAACTTTAAAAGACACTTATTTAAATATAAATTGTTTTGATGATCCTACAAATAATATAGATGTAATAATTTATGAAAATATAAAATTTATAAAAGAAGAAAATGAAAAAAAATTAAATGAATTAAACTTATCATATGAAAATTTAGTTAAATCAACTAAAAAGGAAAATTTACAAATTAAAAATTCAATAAGAGAGACATTAGAAAATTTTGATAATAAATTATCAATTAGTATAAATAGTAATATGACTCAAAGCATTTTTGATGATATTGAAAAATATGAAAATAAAATTGAATCTTTATTAGAAATAAATTTTAATAAAGAAAAATATTCATTAATGCTTAATCAAAAATTTGAATTAGTAACTGAAGAAAATAATTTTTTAAAAGGAAAAATAATGCAAGAAAAAATAAATTTAATTGAAAAAATATCTAATTTTAATATTGAGAATTCTTTAACAAACATGGAAATAATAAAAAATTTATTAAATGAACTTGATGAAGAGAAAAATAATTTTTTTAATAATCAATTTTTAATACCAATAGAAAGTTTGAGTCAATCTTTAAATGAATCAAGACAAAATGAAAAAATATTAAAAGAACAAAATGAAAAAATGAAAATTATGTGCGATGAATTAAAAAACAAACTTGAAAATATTATAATAGAAAAAAACAATATAATTGAAAAAAGTAAAGGATTATTAATTGAATCAGAAAAAAAATATTCTAAAGAAAAAGCCTTATATAGTGAAATTTCAAAATTAAAAAAAGAAATAGAAATTTTAACAAACAAAAATGATTATTTATTAAAAACAAATACTTCATTAAATGAACAGATTGAAAATATAAATAATAGAATTGAATTTCAAATAAAAACTAAATCAAATGAAAATGATATTTTAATTAATCAAAAAAATTTAATGATTGAAGAATTAAGTAATAAATTAGTTAAAAGTAAATTTGAAATTGAGAATTATGAAAAAAGAATTGAAGAATTAAATGAAGAAATTAATCAAATTAAAAATAATCTAAGTGATGATTCGGATAATGAAAATTATTATCAAAAACAATCAAAAAATCAAAGAATTAATAAAAATATTAAAGTAAAAAATATTAACTTTGATAATGAATTTATAACTATAAAAAATGAAAAAGAATGTATCGAAAAAAATTTTAATAATTTAAATAATGAATATAATATGTTAAAAAATAATATGATTATTCTTTCAAAAGAAAAAGAAGAATTAGAAAATAATAATAATAATTTAAAAAAGCTATTATCTCAAAATGAAAAGAATAAATTATTAAATAATGATAATGAATTATTAAAAAATATACAAAAAAATATAAGGCAAATATATCAAATACATTTTAATAAAAATGAAATTAATTCAAAAAATGATTTAATAATGTTAAAAGAAATAAATGAAAAATTATCTCAAAAACAAGTGATCCAAACTTTAAAAATAAAAGATGAATTCCCTTTAGAACAAAGTGAAAACAGTCAATTTTATGAAAACCTAATATTATATATATCTAATTTAAAATGCCAACACAAATTAGAAATTGGGAAAATAATAAATGAATATGAAAATAAAGAAAAAACTACAATTGATTATTATGATAAAAGTGGAATAACTACAAATATAAATTCAAGTGTAAATACAATTGGAAATAATTATAGAAAAACAATTGAAGAATTAAAATCATTTCTAGAAGAAAAATATGAGCAATTGGAAGATAGAATAAGAACTTCTTGTTCAGTTGAAGATTTAGAAAAAATTTTATTAGAAATTAAATATTTATATGAACAAATTATTGAATATATTATTCAATCTTTTTATAATTCAAAAACAGATTTATCTAATAATAATATTTTAACTATTCAAATTCAATTAGAAAAATATCATCAAATTATAAATAATACAAATGGAAATTTATCAAAAATTGAACAATATATTAATAAAAAGATTATTGAATATAGAAATCAAGGAAATAAAATTGAAAGTTCATTTTCTATATTATTGAAATATGTAAATGATGCAAAATGAAAAATTATAAATATAAACAATTATAATTAAATTATTTTTTTAATTTTCAATTAAATTTTTTTCAGTTTTAAAATATAATAATGTAACATTTATTAATAATTTTATAAAATGTCAAGCAAAAATTCATCTGAACATAATGAAAATGAAAAATACATTGAAAATGAAGAAATAGAAAACATTGGAATAAAAAAAAATATATCTCAAAATCAAGATGAAGATGAAGATGAAAATGAAAATGATGAAAATGTTAATGAAAATTTGAAAAACATTAATAAATCACGTTCATTAATATCACCAACAGAAGAAGAAATGAAAATAGAAAAAGAAAATAATGAAAGTGAAAATGACAAAATTAAAAATGAAAATAATGAAAATGAAAAAAATGAAAATAATGAAAATGAAAACAATGAAAATGAAAAAAATGATAATGAAAAAAATGAAAATGAAAAAAATGAAAAAGAAAAAGAAGAAAATGATATAGATCCATTATTAATTAAATCACAAGAAAAAGAAGAAGAAGAAGAAATAAAATATAATCCAGAACCATTTTTAACTCCAGATATGAAAAAAGGAAAAATAATTTATTATTCAAAAATGCAAAAAGCAATTGAACAATATAATAAAATAAAAAAACAAATAAATAATATTATATTAAAAGAACCACCGAAAAATTATTCAGAATCATCACATAAAATAGGAATAATGTTAGATAATATGAATAAATTAAATGATATTTTAACAATTATAATTGAAAATGGAAGAATATTTAATAATAAAAAATTATATAGTAAAAATAATAATGTTAAAAAAAAAACATTTTTAAGAAAAAATCAATCTTTAGCTCAAATAAATAAAAAACCTCAAACAATAGAAGAAACAAATCAAAAATTAGTGAATATGTATAAAAATGAATATGAAAAAATAAAAGAAAGATTAGAACAAGTAACAAGTAAAAATTATGTAGAAAGCAAAAGAAAAAGAATAGAAGAATTAAATGCAGAAATAGAATTATTAGAAAAAGATAATAAATCATTAAAACGTGACCAACAAATTTCAGAAAGTTTATTAAAAAAAGAAATTCATGGTGACTCAATATCAAATCATATAAAAGAAAAAATGAATGAATGTGAAAAATATAATAATATATATAATAGTTTATTAAAAAAAATAGAAAATGGAGAACAAATGGAAAAAGATAATGAAATTATAATAAAAAATTTACAAGAAAGAGAAGAAAAATTAGAAGCAATGGCAAAACAAATGTATGGAATATATGAATTTGATAACGTCAAAGATTTAGAAAAAAAAGAACAAAAGAAAAAAAGTGAAATGGAAAAATTAAAAAAACAAATTGAAATTATTGATAAAGCTTTAATTTCAAATAAGAAAAAATATGAAAATGAATATAAACAAAATGAATTTTTTATTCAAAATTTACATAATTCAAAAGATGAATTATTAACTGTTTTTAAAGAAAAAAAAGATCAATTAGAAAAATGTGAAAAGAAAATTAAAAATATAGAAGATGAAATTGAAAAATTACATTTCTTAGATGGTCAAGTTAATATAAGTGAAATAAAACCAAATGAAGAAAAAAAAATAATAATTGATAAAGAACCAATTAAATTAACAGTAAGTAATAATACAGAAAAAGAAATGATAATAAAAGAATTAGAAAAAAAATCAAAAGAAGAAGAATTAATTCATGAACAGCAAGAAAAATTAAATAAATCAATTGTTTTAAAAAATATTTCTTTAAAACCAAATTTTTCATTTACACATGGATTAATGACAGATGAAAATAAATTAAATAAATCTTTAAATATAAGACAAAATTATGTAAAAAATAATTTAGATAATGATGAAATTAAAGAAGATATAATTATTGATAATAATAAAGAAGAAGATAAAAAACAAAATGAAGAAAAAGATAATAATACAAAAAAAGTAGAATTACAACCTGAAAATTTAGAACCAATAACAATTGGTAAAAATAAAAAAGAAGAAAATGTTTTAGAAAATTTAAGAAGTCAAGCTTTAAATACTGCAATTATTAATAAAGAAGATTTAGAAAATAAAGATTTAGAAAATTTAGAAAATCATATTAAAAATGAAGAATCAGATTCTAATGAACAAGAACATATTTTTAATAATATGTCTCAAAAAATTGATTTTGGAGATAAGAAAAATAATAATGATGAAGAACAAATTGTTAATGAATATGAAGAAAAAGAAAAAAAAGATGAAAAAGATGAAAAAGAAATAAAAAAAGAAAAAGGAAATAATGATGATGATTCTGAAGATGTTATAGAAGAAATATATTAATCTTTTTTATTATATTATTATAAAAATTTTTTTTATATTTTTGAAAAAAAAATTAAAAAAAAAAAATAAAAAATAATTTAAAAATAAAAAAGAAAAAGAAATAAAACAATAAATTAAAAATATCAATATCTAAAAAAAAACAAAAAAATCCTTTATGAATCAATCTTAACAAAAACTTGATCTCTAGAAAAAGTTTTAATAGCTTCTTCAATCTCATCTAATTTTCTATACAATTCATCTTTCTTAGCTTTGGAAGCTCTAGTTCCCATAGAAATAGGTAACTTCTCAATTAAATCCATAATTTCTTTTTGACTTTCATATAACCCACTTAAAGTCTTTTGTCTTTCTTCTTCACTTAACAATCTAGTACCTTTAGGATACTTACTTTCAATTTTTTTTTGTTGTGCAATTTCTTTTCTAATTTCAGCTTCAATTCTCATATTTTTAATATATAAAGGTGTCTTACCATAACTTTTATGATAAGGATTTTCAATTTGTTTTTCTGGTTTTACTTTATTAGGAACTTTCTGTTCATGAATTAAATTTTTATTTTCTTTAATATAATTTCTTGGTGTTTTTGGTAATATCATTCCTAAATCTTTTGATGATGGTGTTGCTTCTTTTAATTGTGCTTTTTTTATACTTTCATATTGAGCATTCATTTGTTCTTCTATATTTTGTATATGTTTCATTTCTTTTAATTCATGATCATAATTATCTTTTATTTCTTCTAATTCTTCATATTTTTTTTCCTCTTCTGGATTTGGTAATATTTTCTCTTCTATTAATCTTTGTTTGTAATATTCTTCAAACATTGATAATTTTTTAGATGGGTCTTCTTTTGTAAAATTTATTGTCATTCTTGGTTGAACTGAACGTGATGTTGATGACATTGGTCGTTTTTTTATTTTGTTTATTTCATTTTCTAAATTTGGATTTTCTCCATATTTATTTTTTGTTACTTCTTTTTCATTTTTTACCCATTTTTCTGTGTGTTGAAATATTTTTGAAGGGATGTTTTTAAATTCTTTCATTTTGTATGGTTCAGCTTTAAAGTATTTTTTATATATTTATTCTTACGTGGTATATAATTTTCTTTTTGTTCTTTTTTTATTCTGTTTTTTTCTTGTTGTAATTTTATTCTATCTAAATTTTGAGACATTAAATTTTTTATTGGTTTATGTGTATCTGGATATAATATATCTTTTATTTGGCAATATTGACTTCTTGGTCTGCTTATCATACTTCTCATTATTTTTATCTATTTAAAATTAAATTAAATTTTAATTAAATTTATATAATAGAATTAAAAAAATGAATATTAAAGATAATAAAAGTTATTTTTGAAATTATGAAACAAAAAAAATTAAAAAAAAAGATTTTTAATGAGATATCATTAAAATAATATGTAAATAAATGATTATATTTCTTTTATATTTAAATAATATAAATAAAAAAAATAATTATCTTTATTTAAAAAACTAAAATAATCAAAAATTGTGAAGATACAAAAGGAGGATTTTATTAATAATAACTAAATAAACTTTTTATTTTGATATTATTCCTAAAAAAATAAAAAATAAATTGAAATAATTATTTCTAAATCAAATTTTTAATTAATATATTTAATTTTTATTTAAAAATTTTAATCCTTTCAAAATAAGTTAAATGTTTTAAGTTTATAAACTAAAACATATTTTTTCAAACAATTATAATAATATATTATAACTTATTTATTTAAATTATCAAAAAAAAGAAAAAAATAAAAAAATAAAAAATTATATATATATAATTCATATTTTTAATAGTTGATTTTTTTGTTACATTAAAAGTATTCCTATATATATTTAGAAAATTATTTATTATGTCAGAAAGGGATAAAATAAATAAAAAAAACGAAGATAAAATAGAAAATAATATTAACATAAAAAATGGATAATAAAAAACAAAATGAAAAAGATATAGATTTTATTTTATCAAATTCAAATCAATTAATAAATCAAAATGAAGATTCTAGTTTTAAAATGATTGATTTTAATATAAATCCTTTTAATGAAAAAAATGATAATAATGAATTAGAAGATAATAATAATAGTTCAATTGAAGATGAAGAATTTATTTTAGCAGAAGATGATTTAAAAAATACTTTTAAGATCGAATATAATAATTACTTGAAAAATAGAGAAATAAATGATGTAGAAGAAAGTAATATAAACGGTATAAACTATTTAAAAAATGACCTTAAAAATGAAAATAATAATAAAAAATTAACAAGAGTACCTTCAAATCCTTTACCTTTATCATATATGAATAATATGAATTTAAATCAATTATTTTCATTTTATCAAAATCCAATAAGTAATAGTTTAAATGGAAATAATTATATAAATACAATTAATTTCCCAAATGATTCTTTTTCTATGAATGGCAAATCTGGATGGATTTGTCCTAATTGTAAAAATTTTAATTATGAAAGTATGAATATATTTATTTTTATTATTTTAGTTAGAGTTCAATGTAATAGATGTGGAAGAACTTCTAGTCAAATTATATTTAATTCTAATCATTCTAGTACAAATAATTTACATTCGAATAATTTATATTTCAAAAATCAATTTTTTGGAAATAATTTTTGTTTAAATATGAATTTATTTGATAATAATTATTCATCGAAAAAACAAAGTGAGAATGAAAAAAAGAAAAAGAAACCTTTTATTGAAAGAGAAGGAGATTGGATATGTACTAAATGTAAAAATTTAAATTTTTCTTTTAGAAATAGTTGTAATAGATGTAATTTAATAAAAAAAAAGAATAAATAATAGATTAGAATTTCATTTAAATATTAAATTATAAATAGAATAAAAATAGGTAAAATTAAATTTTTAGAATATTAATTTGTCTAGTGAAAAAAACAAGAGTATATTAATTTTAAAAATCACTAAAATATATAAATAAATAATTGATAAAAAAATTTACAAATAGGAATTTAAAACTAATAAAAATTAATATGAAATAATATAAATATATAAATAAACCATTTCATAATTATCTTAATTACAATTCCTTATAATTTTATAAAAATTATTTTTGAAAAAAATAAAAAATCCATTTATTAAATTATAATAAAAAAAAATTAAATTTACATACCAAAAACGCTATTCTTTAATTTTTTAAAAATAAATAAAAAATAAAAAATAATTAAATGAAAACAAATAAACTTTTAATATTCCTTCTCATAATTTCAATAATAACAGAAATAAAAACATGGGATTATGTAAAAGGGGGAATGGATTGGCCAGAATCATGTCAATCAAATATATATTTCGATCAAGGACCTTTAGATATATCACCTCCATTTATATCAATTCAAAAAACTTTAAATCCTAAATTTCAAAATATTTCATATTCATTTCATTATTCAAAATTAAATACTGATTATTTATATTATAATGATGGTAATAATTTAATTGTTGAAGGAGATTTTGGTTATATTATTTTAAATAATGAAAGTTATTTTTCTAATCAATTACATATTTATTCTCCTTCTCTTCATACAATTGCAAATCATAGATATCCTATTGAAGTACAAATTATTAATGAAAATAATAATGGTGAAAGAGTTATTATTTGTTTTCTAATGAAAGAAAGTACTACAAGTTTTAATTTATTATTATCTAAATTAGGTTTTGATAATGAAAATAATATAAATTTACAACCATTTACTTATAATAAAATAAAGGAACAAATTAATTTAATGAATTATGTTAGTGATTCTAATGAATTTTTTATGTATGAATCAAGATCAATGATTCCTGATTGCGATAAAAAAGGAATTGTAATGATTGCATCAAATACTCTTGATGCTAATAAAATTCAAATTCAAAATTTTCCTCTAGTTGTTAAAAATAATAATAGAATTATTCAACATAGAAATGGAAGGGAAATTTATCTTACTTTTGATTATGATAATACTTCTCTTTTAAATAAAAAAATTGAAGATAATGAAAAGTTAGTAAAAGAAAATGAAGAAAAAGAAAAAATGGAAAGTAAATTTGAAGGGAAAGTTACTATTAAAGATGATAATAATGATAAAATAAATAGTACTAAAATTACTAAGGAAATTCCTTTTAATATTATTGAGGCTAAAGCATTAAATAAAGATAAGTTAAATAAAAAAATTGAAGCTAGATTTATTGGTGAAAAAATTTATGATATAAATGAAAAAGTTAAAAATTTAATAATTATTGATAAGGAAATGCCAACAACAATTTTATATGATTTATATCAAAGATATCTTGATTCAATTACAAAAAGAAAAACTAAATTTATTAATAATAAAACTTCATTAATTCAATTAAGTCAAGTTGAAAATAAATTTAATAATATATTTAAAATATTAGAAAAATTAAATTTTACAAAATCTTCAATTGAATCTGAATTAGAAGAATATAATATTACAGCTAATGAATTTGAAGCTAAAGAAATTAAATCAAATATTCATAAAATAAATGAATTAATAAATCAATTTGAAATAACTCAAAAAGATATTCAAGAAGAAATAGAAAATCGTTCAATTGAACATATTTTTTCAATAGTAGATAATTTATTTAATGAATTATATGAAAAAAATAATGAAACAACAAAAATATCAACATATACTTTTGTTTCATTAATTCATTTTATAATAGATTTAAATGATATTCCTCAATTAACAGAAGATGAAAAAAATTCAATGTTAAATAATTTTACAAATTATTTATTAAATAAACAAAATACATATTATAGAGTTAATCATATTACAAAATTAGATTTATATAGAGATATAGATGAAGATATTATTAATACTTTAGCTTTTTTGACTGCAGAAAGAGTTATTGGCTTAAATTCGACTAATTTAATTCCTTTATTTTTAAATATTTTTGTTATTTGTAAAGTCAAATTAATAAAATTATCAAGTGAAGGTTTTACAGATGAGAAAAATAAAGAAAAAAAAGATGAAATTGATATTGATTATGATGCATATCAATATTCAAGAATAAAAAAAGAACAAAAATCAATAGAACAAGATTTAATAAATGAACAAGATGAAAAATCATATGATATATGTAGAAATAATACAAATGATTTCCAAAGTCCAATAAATATAAATTCACCATTTGTACAAGAATTATATTCATTAAATATACATTTAAATTTCGCCTTATCAAATTTCACAATGAAAAATGATAAATGGAAAATTTATGCAATAGGCTCTTTTGGAACAATAAATTGGAAAAATAAATCTTATTCAATAACACAAATTGATTTTCATACAAAAAGTGAACATGTTTTCAATAATATACATTCAGCAATGGAAATGCAATTAATATCATATGATGGTGCTGCAATTGGAATATTTTTTGATTATAAAAATATTAATAAAGAACATACACTTTTAGATTCTTTTGGTTTTGGTCCTGATAATAGAAATTATGCATTTACTTTAAGAAATTATAAAGATTTATTTATTGATGATTCTATTAAAATAAGTAGTATATTAATTCAATTAAATAGAATATTAAATAAAGAAAATTTACAATTTGTTTCTTATGAAGGTAGTTTAACTAGTGGAAATTGTCAAAATGGAATTCGATGGTTTATTCTTTCTAATAAAGAAGTTACTAGTAGAGAACAAGTTGAGTATTTTAAAGTTTTATTAGGAAGAGAATCTAATGTAAGAAAAACACAAAAAATTAATAATAGAGTTGTTTCTTCAATGTAAAATAAATAAAAAAATGTTATTAATTTTTACTTTTTAAAGATATATATTAATTAAAATTGTATTTATAAAATATTATTATATTAAAAAAAAATGTTTAAAAAAATTTAAGTAAATAAAAAAAAAATTATGTCAACACACAAAGATGAAAATGGTTTAGATAAAAATTATCATTATGAACAAGGAGAAAATATAATAATAGAAGAAGATGAAAATGAAAATAGTAATGAAAACAATTTTGAAAGTATACCTCAAATAAACGAAAGTAATGAAAATAATGAAGAAGGTGAAAATATAGAAAATAAAATGAGTTCAATGAATGAAGAAGATGAAGAAGAAGAAGAAGAAATTGAAGATGAAAAAAATGAAGAAGAAGAAGAAAAAGAATTAACAAAAGAAGAAAAAGAAAAGAATATGGAAATAAAAGAAGCATTTAATGTTTTTGATAAAGATTGTGATGGATTTATTACAACAGATGAATTAGCAACAGTAATGAGAACATTAGGACATAATCCAACAAAAGAAGAATTAGATGAATTAATTAAACAATATGATAAAGATGAAAGTGGTACTATTGATTTAAATGAATTTATGGATTTAATGAATAATAAATTAAAAGAACAACAAGAAGGACAAGAATTATTAGAAACTTTTCAAATTTTTGATAAAGATGCTGATGGTACTATTTCTGCTGATTATTTAAAATATATTATTAAAGCTGTTGGAGAAGAATTAGAAGATTATTTAATTGAAGAATTAATTGAACAAGGTGATAGAGATCATGATGGGAAAATTAATTATCATGAATTTGTTAGAATTATGAC
>JAEEGK010016665.1_pt1 | contig 16112 bp, 12 predicted proteins | sample 8958771 | NCBI WGS metagenome assembly JAEEGK01 (sample SAMN16246547, study PRJNA631951) | gut metagenome | biome: gut microbiome; feature: rumen; material: SC-attached | host: Bos | place: Iran: Karaj | collected 2018-10
CGCAAATTGCCATTTTTTGCGCTTTTTTGACAGATGCCACCCGTATCCGCCATCCCGGTTGTCCGAATTCAGCCGGCAGAACGGAAAACCGGCGCGGATTCAGTCCGCGCCGGTATCATTCCGGGAAGCTCCGCGGCATGACTCCATGCCGCTGTTTCCGGTTACTGCCAGGGGGTGTAAAAGCGCTCCGCGCGTACCATATTCCCGTCATCGCCAAAGGTGACCTTCACATTATCCGAAGCAAAATCCGGATATCCGCCGGCTGCCAGCATCGCGGCAAACTCCGCGGCGGTATGCTCGGTCGGCTCATCCAGGATGTCGCCGGTTTCCGGGTCAATCCCATCCACGAAAACCATATTTTCCGGGATTTCCAGCGTCATGATGGCAATCGTGTCCATATACTCATGCTCGAAGGAGGAAACGCGGACATAGTCCTCCCGGATGGTCAGGTCAATCTCACCGTTGACGGTTGCACCGAACTCATCCCGCTCCAGGGTTTCCACCGGAATAACCTCCTGGCCGATGGTCAGCAGATCGCCCACTTCCAGGCTGTCCAGGACGTCCGTATCCAGGTAGATCGGCCGTTTCACTTCGGCTTTCACGGTGTTGGCTTCCGCGTTGTATTCCGTCAGGTTGGTCGTGAACGTTTGTCCCGCAACAGTCTTCTGGTTCACAATCGGAGTGTTGGCCGGAATGAAATCCAGGTCCGTCAGGAAGTCCACGCTCAGCCGCAGCTGTTCTTCCGTCAGGTTCTTGTCCTCCGCGGTCATGGACGGCGCCAGCACAAACTCAACGCAGTATCCCTTGTAGATCGAGAAGAACGCGATATAGTCCATATCCTCGGTTTCGTGCCGGGCCACCAGCAGCAGGGTGCCGTATCCGGTTTCACCGTAGGTGATCTCAACAAGTGGATCATCCTCAATATAGGTCTGCTCCAGCTGGGCCAGTTCATCCGCCGTCAGGTCATTCATCCGTTCCACATCATAGTATTTCTCATCAAAGGCCACGGACAGCTGCATGATCGGCGCTTCCGGATCCTGGGAGCGGATGATGGCTGTCACAAGGCCGGGAGTCACCAGGCCGGGAACCGGTTCATATCCTTCCGGAATGCCGCACTGCAGGGTGAATTCCCCGTTGATACTGACACTGCCGATGGTTACCTTGCCCGCGGATTCCGCCACGGCGGAAACGGCGCAGAGCATAATCATGAGGCTCAGAATAACCGCAATCAGCTTTTTCATATTTCTCATCCTCCTGCCATTTCCTTATCTTACTTCACAACGTATTTCTTGCTGATAAAGCCTACGTTTCCGGTACTCTGGTCTTCCACCTGGTACCAGTTTTTCAGTTCCTTGATCACCAGCAGCTTATCATTCTGCTTGTAGGTCGCCATGATCTCCGCGGACAGGCTGGGAGCCCACCGCAGATTGACCCATCCGCTGGCGCGGGAAGGCCGCACAGTCACGGTGAAGGGTTCCACGTCCTTCGCGCTCCTGAATTCCTTGTTCACATCCGCCAGGGTATCCGTGGAGGTGGAAGAAGAGGAAGAGGAGGACGATGGATCCGGCTTGGCCGCGGGCTTGCTCTTCTGCAGGTAGCGGTTGGAAACATAGCATGCGTATGTGCCGTAACCGTATGTGGGATGATTGAAGGTGTAATCAATCAGCGCCCATCCGTTGCCTGTATCCAGGTAGTAGCAGTGGACCCTGGCGCCGTATTTCAGGGAGCCGATTTTCTCACCGCCGGGGGTAAAACGGACGTTCAGGCTTTTGCCGTTTTCCGTATATACATAATAGTAACCGGCAGTAGTATCGATCGTTTGGTCCTCAGCCGTCACAGCGGGAATCAGCAGCATCAGGGACATCATTGCAGCAAGGATCAGGGAGAAAAAACGCTTGGTCATGATGGGTAAACCTCCTTCTTATTCCTGTCTGTCCGGATTACAGGTGCACCGGGCATTTCTTGGTCGGCTGGTTGTTTTTCCGGATCACCTTGATCCAGTCATGGTCAATCTCAAACTCGGTGATCTTCACCACATATTCATGAACCGTCAGGGATTCCGGAAGCTTGAAGTTGACCGTCTTCCAGTCCTTCTCCTTCGTGACGTCACCGGGTTCCAGCGTCTTTTTGTAAGTCATCACATAGGTGTTGCTGTCGTCCTTGCTGTTGCAGGGAACCGGTTTCCCTTCATTGTCGAAAACGGAAACCTCCACCTTGATGGATGTAATCGTCAGGTCGCTGACGTTCTTCACCTTCAGCACCGCGTCCGCACCCTTCACCTTCGCTTCCTGGATCTTCAGCGATTTCTCCCAGTGCCCGACCAGGACCGGGATGGAGGTCTGGAATCCGCCGTCCTCCGTCGTGCCGGTAATCACGGTAACGCCTTCGCTCACACCGTAAATGGAAATCCGCTGCGGCTGGTTCCGGATCGGCTCCACCGTCGCGATGGAGGGATCGGCGCTCACCCAGGTCATGTTATGGTTTGTGGCGGTATCCGGTTCAAGGATTGCGGTGGTGGTGGAGCGGGTCCGGAGGTCAATATACGCTGTGTCGCGCTTCATATGCACGCCGGTCACATGCTGGTACACCTTCACCTTCACCTTGGCCTGGCGGTTGGATCCGTCGGTGCTCGTCACGGTCACCCAGGTTTCACCGGCTTTCACTCCGGTAACGGTCCCGTCCTCGCTGACCGTCAGCACCTTCGTGTTTCCGCTCTTGAATGTTACCGCCGGGTTGCTGGCATTGGCCGGCTCCGTGTTCCAGGTCAGCTGTGCGGTTTCTCCGGTATATACCACCGGCGCTTCACCGAACGACACCTTCGTCACCGGCTGCTGTACATGGACGACCGCCGATGCCTGGACCGTTCCGGTCTGTTTGTCCGTGCATATGATCGTGCAGTCTCCCAGTGCCACGCCGGTCACACGCCCGTCCGCGTTCACCCTGGCAATGTTCTCATCGGAAGATGACCACACCACATTCTTGTTGTTCGCGTCCTTCGGAAGAACAGTAGCCCGGATCACGGTGCTCCGTCCGGTATCGATGGTCACCTCCGGCTTGTCCAGCGTGATCTCCTCCGGGTTCTGTTTCACCTCAACGCTGATGCTGGCCCGGATATTGCTGCCGTCCCTGGCCATGGCGGTGATTCTCGCGGTCCCGCGCTTCACACCCGTCACGTTTCCGTTTCCGTCTACTGTGGCAATCTTTTCATCCCGGGAAATCCATTCAACTTCCTGCATCGCGGCATTTTCCGGCAGGATGGAGGGGGTCAGGCGGATCGTCTCTCCGACCGCCACCGCTTTATCGGAAGCAGTCAGGGTAATCCGGGTCACCGGCTGGTAAACAATCACCCGGTACTGCGCCGTTACGGAAGGATCCTGCTCACTGGCAATCGTCAGGACGGTCTCCCCGGCGTTCCGCGCATACAGTGTGGTTTCACGGATCCGGGCAACATCCTCATTATCCACTGACAGCGTGCTTTTCCTGTTTTTCAGGTTCTGCGGAAGCACGGTAACCCGGAGCCCCGCGCTTTCCTTCACAGGAACCAGGATCACCGGCAGCGTGTTCTTCTCCGCTCCTTCTGCCCGGAACAGTCCCACACTGGGATCATCCGCTTCATAAACCGGGAGCTTCGCGGTATTCAGCTCAACCGTGATTGCTTCATTCCCTTCCGCCAGCGCAGCCATACCGATCATGAGCACTGCCAGCACCAGCAGGGGAACCAGAATCTTCTTCATTCCGAAGACCTCCTCATATCTTTCCATCGTGTTCCGGAAAAGTATCGGATGGCCGGTACATCTTCCGCGAACATTATTTCACCGGATGTCCATCAGATGTCCATCTCCGAAAAAAGTTTTTTCAATTAATTTTTCTTGCCTCTGCGGTTGCTTTCCATGTATAATGAAAGTTGTTATATTCCCGGATTCCGGGTGACCCTTTTTTGGCAAAGGAGCTGTACGCAATGGAAGAGAACGCGGTACGCAGTAATTTTATCTGGGACGCAATTGACCAGGACCTGGCGGAAGGCCGGTATACGGAAATACATACCCGGTTTCCCCCGGAACCGAACGGATATATGCATATCGGGCACTGCAAAGCCCTGATTATGGACTTCCTCACCGCGGAGAAGTATGGCGGAAAGTGCAACCTGCGCTTTGACGATACCAACCCCGCCAAGGAAGACACGGAATACGTAAACGCCATCAAAAAGGATATCCACTGGCTCGGTTTCCACTGGACCGGCGGGGAATTTTACGCTTCCGATTATTATGACAAATGCTATGAGATCGCGGAGGAGTGGATCCGCCGCGGCCTGGCCTATGTGGATGAGCTCAGTAAGGATGAAATGCGCGAATACCGCGGCACCCTCACTGAGCCCGGTAAAAACAGCCCCTGGCGTGACCGTCCTGTGGAAGAAAGCCTGGACCTGTTCCGCCGCATGAAGGCCGGTGAATTTCCGGAAGGCAGCAAAACCCTCCGCATGAAGATCGACATGGCTTCCCCGAATATCGTCATGCGCGATCCGGCTATGTACCGCATCCTGTACAAGGAGCACTGGCGCACCGGGAACAAGTGGTGCATCTATCCGATGTACGATTTCTCCCACCCCATCGGCGACGCGCTGGAAGGCATCAGCCACTCCATGTGCTCCCTGGAGTATGAGATTCACCGTCCCCTGTACGACTGGGTCGTGGAAAAGAGTGCGGACATGCTGCCCGCCCGTCCCCGCCAGATCGAGTTCTCCCGCCTCAACATGACCGGCACGGTCATGTCCAAGCGCTACCTCCGCCAGCTGGTGGAGGGCGGCTATGTGGCCGGCTGGGATGATCCCCGGATGCCCACCCTCTCCGCCATGCGCCGCCGCGGCTATCCCGCGATGGCCATCCGGAATTTTGTGGACACCATCGGCATGAGCAAGGCGGATTCCACCGTGGACTACGCCGTGCTGGAGCACTGCGTCCGCGATGTGCTGGGCGACACCGCCCCGCGCGCCATGGCGGTGCTGAATCCCCTCAAGGTGGTCCTCACCAACTGGCCGGAAGGCGAAACAAAGACCGTTACCCTCGAAAATCACCCGGATCATCCGGAAATGGGCGAACGCACGCTGGCCTTCGGCCGGGAACTCTGGATTGAGCAGGAAGACTTCATGGAAGTCCCCGCCAAGAAATACCAGCGCATGTTCCCCGGCAATGAGGTCCGGCTCAAGGGCGCCTACATCGTCCGCTGCGACGAGTGTGTGAAGGATGCCGACGGCAATGTCACCGAAGTGCACTGCACCGTGGACCTGGATTCCTTCTCCGGCAGCGCCGGCGCCGACCGGAAGATCAAGGGCAAAACCCTGCACTGGGTGCCCGCCGGGGACTGCATCCCCTTCGAAGCCCGCCTGTATGATCCCCTGCTGAACGATGAACTGCCCGAGGATGAGGAAGAAGCCGACAAGAAGGACTTCATCTCCCGCCTGAACCCGGAAAGCCTGAAGGTCTGCCGCGGCTTTGCCGAAAAGGTCATCGCGGATGCCGAAACCGGCGCTTCCTTCCAGTTCCTGCGCACCGGCTACTTCTGCAAGGATCCGGATTCCACCGCGGAACTGCCCGTTTATAATCGTTCTGTCGGTCTCAAGGACACTTTCGCGAAGCAAAAGTGACTTTGAGAACTCTTCACTCTCAACTCTTCACTCTTCACTCAACCAAAAGGAGTTGTTTTCCATGACTGTTCGTACCCGTTTCGCCCCCAGCCCCACCGGTTTCATGCACCTGGGCGGCGTGCGCACCGCGCTTTACGCTTATCTCTTCGCCAAGCAGAACGATGGCCAGTTCATCCTGCGCATTGAGGATACTGACCAGGAGCGTTTTGTGGAAGGCGCCACCGAAGTGATCTACGATACCCTCCGCGCCTGCGGCCTTAACTGGGATGAAGGTCCCGATGTCGGCGGCCCCTGCGGTCCCTACATCCAGTCCCAGCGCAAGGATACCTACCTTCCCTACGCGAAGCAGCTGGTTAAATCCGGCCATGCCTATTACTGCTTCTGCTCCAAGGAGGAAATCGAGGAGCGGCGGGCAAAGGTGGAAGCGGCGGGCGGCACCTGGAAATACGACAAGCACTGCCTGCACCTGAGCGAGGAAGAAGTACAGCAGAAGCTGGATGCCGGTATCCCGTGGACCATCCGGATGAACGCGCCCACCGAAGGCGAAACGAGCTATACCGATGCGGTTTTCGGCGAGATGACCTTCCAGAATTCGGAAGCCATGGACGACATGGTCCTCATCAAGCAGGACGGCATGCCCACCTATAACTTCGCCAACGTGATCGATGACCACCTCATGGGTATCACCCATGTCATGCGCGGCATGGAGTACCTTTCCTCCACGCCCCGCTACAATTACCTGTACACAGCGCTGGGCTGGGAGATTCCGACCTATATCCACCTGCCCACCGTCATGCGCGACGCCACCCACAAGCTTTCCAAGCGGGACGGCGATGCCTATTATTCCGATTATATTGAGAAGGGCTTCCTCACCGAGGCGCTGATCAATTACCTGGCGCTGGTTGGTTGGAATCCCGGCACGGACCAGGAATTCTTCACCCTGCCGGAGCTGGTAAAGGCGTTTGATATCCACCGCATCAACAAGTCCCCCGGCATCTTCGATGTCAACAAGCTGGAGTGGATGAACACCCAGTATGTGGCCCAGATGGACTTCGAGAAGTACCTGGCTGCGGCCACCCCGTGGTTCGACAAGGTGCTGGCCGGGAAGAACATCGACTACCGCCGCCTGGCGGAGCTCATGCAGAGCCGCACGGACATCTTCTCCCGCATTCCGGAAAAGATCGCCTTCCTGGCGGATATGCCGGAATATGACACCGCCATCTTCTTTAATAAGAAGCAGAAGAGCGATGAAGCCGTGGCGAAGGAAGTCCTGCCCCTGCTGATCCCGGTGCTCGAGGGCATCAGTGACTGGACGGAGCAGAATATCCACGATGTGGTCATGGAGAACATCCAGGCCTGGGAGCGCAAAACCGGTTCCGTGCTCTGGCCCATGCGCATCGCGATTTCCGGTCAGGAATCCACTCCCGGCGGCGCGTTTGAAATTGCGTACCTGCTCGGCAAGGATGAAACCCTCGCCCGCATGAAAAAGTCCCTGGCGCGGCTGTAAGCATCCGGCTTCCGGCCTGCTGCCGCAAGGCTTTTCCCCGGTGAAAATCCAAAAGGGGTGTCAGCAAAAAAACTGCTTGACACCCCTTTTCCTGTCTGCTATAATATCGCCTGCGGCTAAAGCCGATGGGGAATGGTGTAACGGCAGCACCTACGACTCTGACTCGTATTGTCTAGGTTCGAATCCTAGTTCCCCAGCTTTTCTTTTTCTGGCTCCGTTGTCTAGAGGCCTAGGACGCGGCCCTCTCAAGGCTGAAACACGGGTTCGAATCCCGTCGGAGCTGCTTTTTTTATGGTCTTGCGGGCAGATGCCTGCAGGTTATTTTTTTGTCCGGATCTCCTTTGTATGGATAGAAAACAGAAAACTTTTTCAGGCCTTAAACCAAAGGGCAGAAGGGACATTCGCGGATGCGAATGTCCCTTCTGGTATGTCCCGCGGAACAAAACTGACATATGAATCGTTATATACATGTAGGACCTGCTGAAGGTCCTGTTCAGATAAAGGAGGGATACCCATGAAGAAACTCGTTGCAATTTTGTCAATCGTGATGATTCTGCTGACCTCGGCGGCGCTGGCACAGGACTATGCGACCCCGACAGATATAAGAGCAACGCCGACTGATATGAGAGCAGCTTATCGTGAGACGGTTCAGAGGCCCTCATTCGAGACCTTCGGGGAAGCCCTGAAGGCCGAACCTGCCGATGAGGCATTCTACAGCGACAAATCCTGCGCGACGATCGCGCAGTCCGACGGCGTTTACTACCGCTTTGTGGCGAAGTATGACAAGGAAGCCAAGCGTCTCTGGGCTGAATGCCAGAAGGCCGATAATACCAGCGAGACGGATCCTGTACAGGCATTCCGGGATTACATCAACAGGCTGCCTGTCAAATACGACGGAGAATTTACGGAACAGCCGCTGGAGCAGGGAGAACTGGATCAGCTGATCGGAAAAACCGTGGCTGAAGCAAAAAAATCCGGTTACTCCTTTGTTCGCGGAGAGCACGAGGAAGGCGCGGCGGAAGCCGTCTGCGCCCTGTCCAAGGGGTACTTTAACTACCAGATCACTTTCAATGAATCCTTTGATGTGTATCAGGAGCATGACCTTCAGGGCAGCTATGATGACCTGACCATCCAGAAGGTTACCTTTACCTCTCCCATGTTCTCCGCCAAGGCGTGGGGAATCTGATTCAGCAAACGAAAGAAATATGATTGACAAAAGAAGCCCGCTGTCATCAGGCAGCGGGTTTTCTCATTTCTGTGTTCAGCGTCCTCCGGTTTTCTCCGAGAACGCCCTGATCAGCGCGTTCGCCGGCTTGCCCCAGGTACAGTATCCGTTGTCATCTGTCCCGGCGTATTCCGGATAAAGCCGGGTTGCAGGCCAGTCCCACCAGCCGGTTCCCCGGACAAACGGATAGCGGTCCACTGCGTCCAGGAATGCCCTGTACCACTCCGCCTGGGTCTCCGGGCTGACTCCCGTCCCGTATCTCCAGTCATTCGGACGCTGTGCGCTTCCAAACCTGGAAGGGCATCCGCATTCCATGAACATGAACGGCTTCCCTGCCCGCTCCGTTGCGCCGCGGATCCGCTCAAACTGCCGGTCCAGGTCATTCGCAGGATAGTACCCGGAGGAGGAGATCACATCCACGGCGTCCCACCAGTTCACATGCTCCTCCTGGTATTTGTCACAGTTATAGGTCAGCGGCCCTGTGTATATTTCACGCACCTCAGCGATCAGCCTGCGCCATTCCGCCTCCCGGTGATCCGTTCCCACCATCTCGCACCCGACGCACAGCATATCCGCCTTGTTTTCTTCCGCCATGGCAGCCACGAGCTTCACATGTTCCGTCCAGGCAGCGAACCATTCTCCCCAGCCTGGCTCCACCGGCACCTCCTGGTCAAAAAAACGGATATATGCCCGCCAGTATCCGTCCCTGCAGTTCACCATGGCCTTCAGGATCACCTTCAGGCCCAGTTCCCCGGCATATGCGCAGACATTCCGTACGTCTTCGGCAGACATCACATCCGGATGCACTGAATCCATCCGCACAGACCAGGTGTGATCCTGCCAGGCGCATACGGGCAGAATCACCGCATTGCAGCCTGTGGACTCCGCCAGCAGGCGCAGGGAGTGCCTCCAGGCCGTTCCCCGGGTAAAACCCTGCTTCTCACAGAAACCAAACGTATACGCGTTGATAAAGTCCATTTTCTTTCCTCCCGCGGTGTTTCTTTGTCCGTTATTCCCCGCAGGCCGGTTCCCGTTCAGGCTTCCAGCCTTCCAGGGCTGCCCGGCCTTCCGGAGTCACCGGCCGGATCCATTTTCCTTTATACAGGTGCCTCTGCATCAGCACATAGCGGATCGGTTCATCCACATAGCACAGGGCAAACACCGCCAGTGTCGGCCACTTCAGCACCAGGCCCGAAACGCATACACAGGGCAGCACCATCAGCCACATAAAAATGATCTCCAGCACTGTTCCGGTTGTGGCGTCCCCCGCCGCCCGGAAGGTATCGTTCTGGGTCCAGTTGCCCATGCGGATCAGTGCGGCTCCCAGGTAAATCGCCAGCATGCCGAAAGCCAGGCGGAAGCTTTCCCCGCTCATGCCCATCACTGTCAGGATCGGTGTATGCAGGGCAATCAGGATCACCCCCAGCAGTCCGATAAAGCCCTGGCACAAATAGACCAGCCGCCAGGCGCGTCCATATGCCACATCCAGACGTCCCGCGCCGACTTCCGTTCCGACCAGTACCGAGGAGGCATTGGAGAATCCGGCAAAGAAGCCGATCACCAGGCCTTCCAGTGTCCGCAGCACAGCCAGCGCGGCAATCGCCTCCTCCGGCTGCCTGCCCAGTACGATGTTGATTACCATATTGCCCAGTCCGATTAGCACTTCGTTGCAGATAATCGGAAAGCATTTCTTCAGATAGGCTGTCACAAACGGGCGTTTCCAGCGAAAATGCCGACGGACTGCCAGCAGGTATCGGTGACCGCTGCGGCGGGCTGCAATCAGGATCACCGCGCAGTTCACTGCCTGGGCGATCACGGTTGCCAGTGCGGCTCCCCTCACTCCCATGGCCGGCGTCCCGAGGTTTCCGAAAATCAGCACCCAGTTCAGAAAAATGTTTGTGCAGACGCCGGCCACAGAGCCCCACAGCGGAATCCGTACCTTACCGGTACACCGCAGCAGCGCCGCCATTGCCATGGAAAACACAATCAGCGGATAGGCGAATCCGGCGATGCGCAGGTACTCTGTCCCAATCCGCCGGATCGATTCCTTATCGGTATACAGCCGCATCACCGTTTCCGGAAAGCAGATGGCCAGCAGGCCGAAAATCAGCCCGACAGTCATCATGCAGGTCAGCGTCAGCCCGTAGGAGCGGTTGATCCCTTCGTCATCCTTTGCGCCCCAGAACTGGGAAAAAAACAGCATGCCGCCGCCTACAAAGCCCCAGTAGCAGGAAAACATCAGGGAGGAAAACTGGGCGCACAGGCCTACCGCTCCCACCTCAGTCTGTCCGAGGGAAGCAATCATCATCGTGTCCACCATGGAGCCGGTTGTGGTGAGCAGGTTCTGCAGGGCAACCGGTACCGCGATGACGGCTATTTTTTTCAGGAAGGATTTCCAGGGATAATTCGTTTTCATCTGTGGTAACACCTCAGGGCGTTTTGGGGCATGCAAACAGGGATGTGCGGAGATTATAGCAAACGTTTGCTTCCCCCGTCAATGAACCGCCCACCTTTTCCCCGCCTGCTTATTGTTTACACAGCGTTCACATTCGCGCATTGATCCTCTTTTTTCTTTTGTGTATAATAATATGGTCGGGTTAAGCCCTTACTCTTAATCACGGAGGAATAAAATAATGATGAAACGTCTTTTCTGTATCCTGCTGGCGCTTGCCATGCTGATGAGCGTGTCTTTCGCCCTGGCAGAGGATACTGCTGATGCCGCCGCGGAAACTGAAACCGCGGAAGTTGTCTCCGAAGAGCCGGTCCTGCTGGTGACCGTAAACGGAGAGGAAATCAAGAACGATAACGACTACCTGCTCTATATGCAGTCCAATTACATGAACTGGGCCGCTTCCAACGGCTATGATACGGAGGATGCCTCCCTGCTCACAGCCATCAACCAGCAGTCCCTGTATGATACCATCGGATATTTCCTGACCCTGCAGAAGGGCAAGGAACTGGGACTGGATCAGTTCACAGACGAAGAGAAGGCTGCTTTCGAGGTTTCCGCAAAGGAACAGTGGGAAGGCATCGTGAAAAGCTTTATCGACAGCGCCGGCAACATCACCGAGGAATCCTCCGAGGATGACAAGGCCGCTGCCCGTGCCGACGCGGAAGCCCAGCTGCTGAATAACTACGGCTATGATGAAGCCCGCTACATCCAGGAATATGGCGTACAGGCGATCAACAACACGATTTATGGGCGTGTGCGCAATCACCTTTCCGCTGACCTGAAGGTGACCGACGAAGACGTGCAGACCTACTTTGAAGATCTTGTCAAAGACGATCAGGAAATCTACGCGGACGACGCCGGTACCTACGAATTCTACACCCAGTACTACGGCCAGCCTTCCTACTATATGCCCGAAGGCTACCGCGGCATCACCCACATCCTGCTGAAGGTGGACGACGAGCTGCTGAACACCTGGAAGGACCTGAGCGCCCGGCTGGAAGAGCAGAAGTCCGCGACCGAAGAAGAAACCCCTGCTGTCGAAGAAACGCCCGCCGCGGACGCTGAGCCCACGGCCGAGCCCGAACCCACCGAAGAGCCCGTCACCGAAGAGATGGTTGCCGCCGCGAAGGAAGCCATCCTGGAGAGCGTGAAGGCTACCGTGGACGAGATCAAGGCCAAGCTGGACGCCGGTGCCACCTTCGACGACCTGATCAAGGAATATGGTACGGATCCCGGCATGCAGGATGATACCATACGTGCAGAAGGTTATCCGGTTCACAACGACAGCATCCGGTATGACACCGCCTTCAAGGATGCCGCAATGGCCCTGGAAAAGGTCGGTGATGTCAGCGAACCCGTGGTTGGTTCCTTCGGCGTGCATATCCTGCACTACCTGCGCGACATTCCCGGCGGTGCCGTGGAACTGACGGAGGACATGAAGGAAGAATTCCGGGCAACCATCCTGAATGAAATGATCAACGAAACGATGCATACCGCTGTGGATCAGTGGATGGATGAAGCCGAAATCGTCTACTCCGAAGCCGGCGAGCCCTGGAAGCTGGCGGTTGATGAAGAAGCGGATGCAGAAGGAGCTGCGGAAGCTGTCCCCGCAGAAGAAGCCGCAGAAACCGCTGCCCCTGTCCTGCCGGCTGAATAAGGTCTGACATGTATCAAAAGAGCTGTGAGAATCTCACAGCTCTTTTTCATATATCACAGCCGGGCCTACCAGTCGGAGTCCCAGTCCGTATCGCCGGAATCCCAGCTGCTGTAATCAGATGAAGAATAATCGGAACTGGAAGAACCATAGGAATCCCTGTCACTGCCGGAATAGGAATTATACTTTCCTGCCTGATAATCCTTCCCTGTCTCAGACTGTTCAAACTCAATGATTCCCCAGGCCGGATCATATTCCTTCCCGAGATACTCCACGTTTGCAGAAGGAACGCCTCTGGTGATATACCAGTTGGTCTCACCTGCATGAAACCAGGAACTCCCCTTGTGGATATAATAACTGCTGTTCAGTTTATAGTATCCGCTGCTGTACCAGCGCCCGGTAAAAGCAGCCAATGCCAATATACCGACAAGAAGAACAATGAGAAAGATAATGGCAGCGCCTTCTTTGCCTATCGTTTTCTTTGGCGGAAAGAAGTGCCTGGTCCATGAATCGTCCCTGGTTTCGTATGCCGGTTTTCCGTCCGGATAAATATCCCGCTTATGGCATTCATCCAGCAGCTTCTGAAACAGTTCCCTGACGGCATGCGCCTCATCCGGGCCGCTGTAACGGGTGGCCCGTTCCCCGTTGGCCTTGTTCTTATAGACAATATACCGGCCACCGTCCTCATAAATGCCGAAGGCCCTGGCTTTCTGATAGTTTTCCCCGATAAAGAAGCGCATACGGTGAAGCGGCATTTCCCGCTTTTCACAGTATGCCAGCAGTTCCTCTATCGTTTTCGGTGTCCTGTTCTCCCCTCCGCAATGCGGACAGACCTGTTCATCCTGCTCAACAAGCTGATTGCAGAACGGGCAATGCTTTTTTGATGGCATAAGCTTCTCTCCTCTGTCCGATCAACAGGCGTTTGGCTTCTTCACTTCCTGCTCTCTGTAAAATGAGTCCACAGTGTCCAGCAGAATGCGACCCCTGCGTCTTCCGGTGCATCGTATTCAACATAGCCGGTTTCCTCGTATTTGATGCATTCTCCGGAATCGAGCCGGATACCGATTGTCCAGTCCACATTGCCGTCCATGGTATCTTTGCCGTTAAGGATATGGAGATTATCCCAGCCTGTCATTCCGGTTGCAGCCGCTGTTTCCCGGATAAAAGCCGCATCTTTCCCGGACAGATCCACCAGCCGATGTTCCTCCTGGCATTTTCCAAGATCAAAACCGATTCCTCCGTAAACTGCTTTCTTCTCAAAATCAACCACCATCCATTCGTTGTCCATGCCCAGGTGCAGTTCCCAGATCAGAACAGAAATACGGCCGATATCCTCTTCCCGCAGTTTTCCGGAAGCCTGCCGGTAAATATCAGTGTAATCTGTTCCATGATCCGTATCCACCTGCATCCCGTTAAGCGAAGACAGGGAGGCACCGCCGGACTCCTTCGGAGGTTCAGCGTTCATCACAGGAGCACACAGCATACAAAGGATGATTAACAAAAGGATCGTCTTCATATTGCAACCTCACAGTGTCATTCTGTTTACGTCTTTCCTCAATAATATAGACGACAGGCAGGCAAAAAGGTTCCCCATCCTGACAGAGTCATTGTTTTTTCTCTGTACACACTTCCCGTCTTTATCATCAGATCCCTGTGTGATATGATGATAAAGACTGAAAGAAATCTGAAAAGCGAACCATCCGGCAGTAAAAAAGAAGGAGACACCTGTATTTCATGAAACGCATCTGTATACTGCTTGTGCTCTTCCTCACAGTCCTGCTGACAGGTTCTGCGCTGGGCGAATCTGAAAGCTTTCTGGTGATAGCCGATATACATTTCACGGAGGATGCGCAGGAAAATCACAGTGCCGCCCGGGAAGCCATGATCCGGGCTGCCCGGGGAAAGGATGCTGTGCTGCTGCTGGGAGACAACACCAGCAATTCCCGTTCCGGTGAACACACCCTGTTTCTGCAGTGGGTACAGGAACTGTCGCAGCATACAGGAACAGAAATCTGGCTTATCCCGGGCAATCATGACTATACCTCCTCCTATGGTCCGGAGGAGTACACTGTTCAGTACCAGGCCTTCGGATGGGATCGGGCCTTCAGCCGTGATCCCGCCTCCGCAAGCTATGCCGCCATGACGGAAAAGGGCACCTGCCTGCTGATGTTGGATACCAATCAGTTTCAGCAGGGACATCTTCCCCTGCCTTACGGCGGCATTCCCGGAGACATGCTGATCTGGATTCAAACCGTTCTGGAAACCCTGCCGGACGGAACTCCGGTTCTGGCCTGCGGCCATCACCCCATTCTTCCGCCGGAACGGGATGAGCTGACCCCGGGAGCAAAAGCGCTGGCTGCGATTCTCCGTTCCTACGGAACAAACCTGTATCTGTGCGGTCATGAGCATGGCTTTGCCACGACGGAGAAAGACGGCCTGCGGCAGATCACCATCGGACAGCCTCAGTCCTGGCCCGGCCTGGCCGGTCTGATGATGCAGGAGGAAGGGGCTTTCCGCTGGCAGCCGGAACCGCTTTACGATGAAGAATCCCCGGATTTCATCGCGATGAGGGAAAAATCCCGTTCCCTCGGCCGGGAAATGGCAAAGGGCACGCTGGCAGGCACACCGTACGACGGGGATGAAGCCGCCGTCGAGTGGTTCTCTTCCGCCTTCATGCTGTTTGCGGACGGCGACATGACGCCGGAAAAGAGCGCCCGCCTCCTTGCGGATGAAAACTGCGCCAAATGGCGCCGGGTGGAAACCCGCACCGTTGTGAAGGACTGGATTCTCGGCCTGCTGGAAAACCCGCCCGAAGATGTGAGGAATATAACCCTTCCCCTGTCCCGGAAGCATGCGCTCACGCTTCCCTGAGCCATCCTCTTTTTCTTTACAGCAACTCTGCCGGATAAGGAAAAGGAGCTGTGAGTTCAATCTCACAGCTCCTTTTATTACAATAATCAATTGTGCATTGTGCATTATGCATTGTACATTGAATTAAGCTCCCTCGCCCTTGCTGCGTGCCTTGGCCCGCAGGGAGTGATCCAGCTGGCGCTTGCGCATGCGCAGGCTCTTGGGGGTGATCTCCAGCAGCTCATCGTCATCGATGAACTCCAGGCATTCCTCCAGGGTCAGGGGATGCACGGAGATCAGGCGCATGGCGTCTTCGGAAGCGGAAGCGTTGCGCATGTTGGTTACGTGCTTCGCCTTGCAGACGTTGCACACCAGGTCACCCGGGCGGGCATTCTGGCCGCAGATCATGCCGGCATAGACGTTCTCACCGGCGCCGATGAACAGCGTGCCGCGCTCCTGCGTGTAGAACAGGCCGTAGCTGGTGGAAACGCCGGTTTCGAAGCAGATCAGGGCACCGGCGTTGCGGTGCGGGATATCGCCCTTCACAGGCTCGTAGCGTTCAAACACGGAGGACATGATACCTTCGCCGCGGGTATCGGTCATGAACTCGCTCCGGTAGCCGAACAGGCCGCGGGAGGGAACCAGGAACTCCAGGCGCACCCGGTCCAGGCCGCTCATATGCTCCAGCGTACCGCGGCGGCGGCCGATCTTTTCAATAACGGCGCCGGCGGATGCCTGGGGCGTATCCACGATCAGGCGCTCGATAGGCTCGCACTTGACCCC
>JAEEGK010016667.1_pt1 | contig 16111 bp, 10 predicted proteins | sample 8958771 | NCBI WGS metagenome assembly JAEEGK01 (sample SAMN16246547, study PRJNA631951) | gut metagenome | biome: gut microbiome; feature: rumen; material: SC-attached | host: Bos | place: Iran: Karaj | collected 2018-10
AATTCGGTCATGGGAATGAAAGCACTTGAACTACTCACCACCGAAACGGAAGAGTCTATTTTCTAAGAGTGGATTGTGTTTTCTAGCATAGAACTCGCTCATGTGTACAATCTGAATAAAGTCGGTCTGAAAAACTTCGAAAGGTTAGTAGAAGAACATGGTATACTGAGTATAGCCGGACATAGCCACACATTGAACGACTCTGTGAAAATCGTGTGGTATAACCAGACAAGAGTGCTGAGACTCTTCACCCATATTAATGATGAAACACTCGTCACTAAATATGTAGAGACGATCATCAGAAGAACTTTCGGCACCAAAGATGCAATGAAACTCGCAAAACCCGTACCAAAGAATAACAATGTAGCGAGGAATTGAAAAATGAGTATTTTGACTGAAATACAGAAAACAGCAGCCAATGCTGACGAAAAGATAAAACATCTTTATGAAACGGCATTTCCCGAAGGAGAGAAAATCCCTTGGGATGACCTAATGCGACTTAATCAAGTAATGATTTGTCATTAATCAAAGATATAAAACTATGAAGAAAGTAATCGTTATATCAACCAGTTTCCGTCCGGGCTCTAACAGCCACGCTATGGCGGAGCAGTTTGCCAAAGGGGCAGAAGCCGCCGGGCATCAAGTGGAGTTTGTCTCACTAAGGGGCAAGGAAATAAAGTATTGCGTCGGTTGCCTGTCGTGCCAACAAACAGGAGCCTGCATCTTCAAGGACGATGTACCCGCCATTATGGAGAGTGTCCTCAACGCCGATGTGGTCTGCTGGGCAACGCCCATCTACTACTACGAGATGAGTGGCCAGATGAAGACCCTCATCGACCGCATGAACGCGATGTACACAAAGGACTACCGCTTCCGCGATATCTACCTGCTGACCACCGCCTTCGAGAACGAGGCTCACGTCCCCGCACGCGCCGAGAGCGGCCTGCAGGGCTGGATCGACTGCTTCGGCAAGTCGTCGCTCAAAGGCCACATCTTCTGCGGCGGCGTGGGTGCGCCCAATGAGATTGCGGGAAATGCCAAGCTGAAGGAAGCATACGAAATGGGCAAAAACATTTAAGCCATGATACTCTATTTTTCGGGCACGGGCAACAGCATGGCCATCAGCCGCCAGCTGGCGGAGAGACTTGGCGAGCAGGTGATGCCGCTCAACTTGGCGGTAAAGCATGACCTTTCACAGGAAAAGCAAATAGGTCTTGTGTTCCCCTGCTACTGGTTCAATGCACCGCGTGCTGTGACCGAGCTGTTGCCGCGGCTGCAGCTGCCGAAGGAGGCATACGTTTTCATCGTCATTCCCTGCGGGGCGCAGGCGGGCAACGCCATCTGGACGGTTCGGCGGATGCTGGCTTCCAAGGGTGTCGAGGTGGCCTACAGCCACAAGATACGTGTGCCCGACAACAGCGCCGTTGGCTTCGGCCGCAACCCCAACGACCAGATGTGGAAGTTTGACCGTTATGCCGGACGCCTGGAGCGCATCACCGCCGACATTGCCGCCGGAGTGCGCCGTTGCCACTATGCCTGGTGGGGGTTGGCAGGAGCCTTGTGTGCCCTCCCCGCTGTGCAGCGCCGCACGCTGCCCATGCTCACCCCGGCTGTAAACGTCGACAAGTGCATCGCCTGTGGCATCTGCAAAGATGTCTGCCCGCAGGGCAATATCACATTCACCGACAGTAAAGCCCGTTGTGGCGACGACTGCACCCAGTGCCTCGCTTGCGTCCACTTCTGCCCACAGCAGGCCGTTGAGATCAACAGCAAACCCACTCCGAAGACCCATCAGTACCACCATCCCCTGGTGACGGTCAATGACATACTTGGGAATAACAACAAGCAATAACGGCGAATTGCGTTTATTGCTACGCCGATCAATAGTTCACAAAGCATAACATAAAGAAACATAATGTTACAAATGAAACATATCGCATTAATCCTCGCCGCCTGCTGTATGATGCTTACAGCTTGCGCACAAAACCCAAATAATCAGACAAACAAAAAACCAAGCAATATGAACAAGACTTTAGTAGCTTATTTCTCGGCCACAGGCACCACCAAGGCCGCAGCACAGAAACTCGCCAAGGAACTTGGCGCCGACCTCTATGAGATAACCCCCGAGGTACCATATACCTCAGCCGACCTCGACTGGCGTGACAAGGGTTCGCGCTCCACGTTGGAGATGAAGGACAAATCGTCGCGTCCGGCCATAAAAGGCCGCTGCGAGAATATCGCCGACTACGACACCGTGTGGATCGGCTTCCCCGTGTGGTGGTACACAGCCCCCACCATCGTTAACACCTTCATCGAGGCCCACGACCTCGGCGGCAAGGTGCTCAATGTCTTCGCCACCAGCGGCGGCAGCAACGTCACCGGCTCGGCCGGCGACCTCAAGAAAGCCTATCCGCAGTACAAATGGGGCGAGAGCCGCTTGATGAACTAACCCGCAGAGAGTAATTAACATAAAGGAAGACTCTATTATGAAACAAAGTAGCAAAACTAACAAGATAGTATCGCTTCTGGCACTCGTACTTGTGCTTTCCGGCTGTGGTCAGCAGAAGAAAGCTACCGACATGCAGTACCGTCCGCTGGGTAACACGGGCCTCATGGTGAGTGAGATAAGCATCGGCTGCGGTGGGTTCGAGAAACTTGACAGCGCCGCGTCGCTTGAGCTGATGACTATGGCACTCGACAGCGGTATGAACTATATCGACATCTACGACGCCAACCCCAAGACGCGCTCCAACATCGGCTATGCGCTGCAGGGTAGGAGGGACGAGATGATCATCCAGGGCCATATCGGCACCATCTACAAGGACGGGCAGCACACCCGCACACGCGATGTTGAAGAGACCAAGGCCGGGTTCGAGGATCTGCTCGCCAGGCTTGGCACCGACCACATCGAGGTTGGCATGATACACATCACCGACAGCCATGAGGAGTGGGACGAGCTCGACGGAAGCCCTTTCCTCGACTATGTCTTCCAGCTGAAGAAAGAAGGTAAAATCAAGCATATAGGTGTCAGCAGCCACAACGCCGAGGTTGCCCTGCGTGCCGCCAAATGCGGCTGGATAGAGGTCATCATGTTCTCCCTCAACCCTGCCTTCGACCGCCTGCGCGGCGGCGCCATACCATGGGACAAGGGCGCTATGGAGAACCTGCAGGGCGGCATCGACCCTGTGCGTGTTGAGCTCTATGACTACTGTGCTACTCACAATATCGGCATCACGGTGATGAAGACCTTTGGCGGTGGTGGCCGTCTGCTCGATGAGAAAACGTCGCCCCTCGGAGTGGCCTACACTCCCGAGCAGTGCATCGCCTACTGCCTGGCCAAGCCCTGCATAAGCACCTGCATACTCGGTATAGACAACCTCGATGAGTTGAAGCGCGACCTCCATTGGCTACACGCCTCCGAGGCGGATAAAGACTACTCTAATGTGGGTCCACGTGCTGCTGCCGACAAGGGTGGCGACTGCACCTACTGCAACCATTGCTCACCCTGCTCGGTGGGTATACCCATCGCCAAGGTCAACGAGTTGCTCGACAAAGCCGAGCGTGACGGCCTCACCCCTGAGCTGCAGGCGCAGTATGACGCACTGCCGCACCATGCCGGCGAGTGCACCCATTGTGGCTCCTGCCTTAGCCGCTGCCCCTTCGGCGTCGACATCCCCACGCGGATGGACAAGGCCAAGGAGGTGTTCGGGAAATAAGGTGTTTCCTTCGGAGTCCCTTCGGCCCCTAGGGAAGAACGTGCCATTCCACCACGCTTGGGCGTGGTCGGTGGGCTATAATGCGAGAGGGTGACCGGCGAGGGTGACAGTGCTGTAGACGTAGGAGCCGTCGGGGGCGATATGTGTCTGGAATTTAACGCTATCCAGTAGTTTGTCGCTCCCAGGTTTGAACAACGCAGGGAGGTCTTTGGTCAGCCCTTGTCCTGTGAATTTGAGGAAGGCTTCTTTCTTTGTCCAGAGGGTGGTGAAAGCCAAGGTGGGCTGTCCGGCATGCAGGATAGCGTCGAACTCGTCGCCACTGCAGCAATAGCGACAGAGGTCGACATCCAGCTGCTCGGGGACCGCCTCGACGTCGCACCCCACAGGGCTGTCGCCGACGACACAGAGCGCGGCACCGGGGCAGTGGCTGAGGTTGAAGTGAATGTCGGGGTGGTCTTTGAGCGTCGGTTTGCCGTGAGGGCCAAAAACGAACTCTTGAGGGGTGCGGATGCCGTACTCCTTCTCCAAGGCCTCCATCAAGAGCAGATAGACGGCCAGGGAAAGCCGACGGTCGTGCTCCTGACGGTAGCGGAGAGCAAGCCGTCGGCGCTGGGGGCTGACGGCTTGCAAAGCCTCTTCCATGTCGAGCTCTTCGATATGGTCGTTGAGGTAGATCATTCGAAGAAGCCGAAGGCGGCAATCTGCCGCATCATCTGTATGATATATTCACTGGAAGTGTCGCTCCAGTGGAAGCCCAAACGGTGCAAAACGCTGCAGGTGTAGCGGTTGTCTCGCTCTATCATGACGGCCTTCTGTCCGTGGGTCACGTCCTGATAGGCCAGCATGGCCGAGAGGAGCTTGGCTTTCTCGGGGTCTTGGCCGGCAATCTCGATGGCCTGCTGGAATTCGGCAGCTTCCACAAAGCGCATCTCGCGCCCCACCTTCTCCATGAGTCTGAGCACATCGCCCAGCAGCTCGGTGTGGTTGTTGAATGGCTGGAAGACAGTGCATTCCTTCGGTGTGGATGCCAACAGCACTACGGCATGCGAGGTCTCGTCGATGGGCGACATCTCGGTGTATTCGTCATAGCCATCGTAGGGGCAGCAGCCAAGAGTGTAGAAGATCTTGAGGCGGCCCATGTAACTATTGCTGTTGAAGTTGGCCTGGAACTCGCCGTCCGAACTGCGTGGGGCAAGGTTGCCCACGCGCATTACCTTGGCACTGAGTCCGTGGTGGGCAACGGCGTCCAGCACCAGGCGCTCGGCGAGGAACTTGGAGTGCATATAGCGGTTGTCGAGGAACTGGCCGAACCAGAGCTTCTTCTCGTCAAGCATGGGCACCTGTTTGCCGTCGCCGCGGTCGACCCATATCTCGCCGACGCTGGTGGTGGAGATGTGCACCAGGCGTGCGCCTGTCTTCAAGCAGAATTCCACGCAACGGCGTGCGCCGCCGATGTTCACGTCCTCAATGTCGGTGCCTTTGGAGTAGTGCTTGACGTTGGCTGCGCAGTTGAAGACGGTGTCTATGGCAGGCTGTCCTTCAGGCAAGGCCTGTGTCATGTCTTCCGTCACATCGCCGTTGACGACGAAGAGGCGGGTGCCGAAGAGGTCGGCATAGGATTTCTCGAAGTAGTAGAACAGCAAGTTCTTCAGTCTGTGCTCGGCCGAGGGTTGGTCTTTGCCTCGCACCAGACAGGTGATTGTTTTGGCGTCGGAGTTGATGAGCTCGCGCAGCACATGGATGCCAAGGTAGCCGGTGGCACCGGTTAGAAGGACGTTGCCCAGCTGCTGCCGCTCGCCCTTGAGGAAGGTCTCCACATTGTTGTGCTGCAGGATGGCATCGATGCCGCTGTAGTCGAACTCCTCCACCTCGGTGTCGGTCTGCTCGCCGGCGAGGGCATCGCCACTCACGAACTGTGCCAGGAGGCGTGGTGAGGGATGGCTGAACACGTCGCCATATGCCACATGTTTACCTGCCTTGTCGGCCTCGATGACCACCTTGGTGACCATCAGCGAGGTGCCACCCAGCTCGAAGAAGTTGTCTGTGGCGCCCACCTTATCCATGGAGAGGATGCCGGCGAAGATGTCGCAGAAGAGCTTCTCTACCTCGTTGGCTGGCGCCACGTATTCGCAGCTTTCGGCCTGTATCTGCGGTGCCGGCAGGGCTCGGCGGTTCACCTTCTGGTTCTGGTTGAGCGGTATTTCCTCCAGCTGCATCGTGGCGGCGGGCACCATGTAGGGCGGCTTGCGTTCGCGGATAAAGGTGTTCAGCGATTGTATGTCGAGTTTGTTATCGCACACCACGTAGGCAGCTATGAACTTGCCGCCGTTGGGGTAGTCGAAAGCCTGCACGGTGGCGTCCTTGATGCCTGGATATTCGCGTATGACGGCCTCAACTTCCTTGAGCTCGATGCGGAAGCCGCGTATCTTCACCTGTCCATCGCGGCGGCCCACGAACTGTACATTGCCGTCTTTCAGATAACGGACTATGTCGCCAGTGCGGTAGCAGCGTTTGCCCTCCCACGTGATGTAGGTGTCGGCGGTCTTCTCGGGCAGGTTGAGATAGCCGCGGCTAACCTGCGGGCCGCTCACCAGCAGCTCGCCAGCGGCGCCCAGAGGCAGACGGTTGAGGTCTTTATCGACGATGAACAGCTGCAGGTTGTCGAGGGGCTTGCCGATGGGGGCGTTCTGCTCGAACTCTGTCAGCGGGTAGGTGGTGGTGAAGATGGTGCACTCCGTGGGGCCATAGCCGTTGTGCATCTGGTAGGCTGTGGGCGGTGTGAGCGGCAATATCTTCTCGCCGCCCACCGAAAGGTGACGCAGCGAGTGGTTGTCGCAGTTCATGGCGAACTGGCAGCCCACCTGGGTGGTCATGAAGGAGTGGGTGACGCCCTCCTCGTTGAAGTATTTGTTCAGGTCGGGCAGGTTCAGGCGTATGTCGTCGCCGACGATAACCACCGCAGCACCTGTAGTGAGTGCTGGATACATATCCATCATGCAGGCATCGAAACCGTAGCTGGCATATGCCGCCACCTTGTCGCCTGGACGCAGGTCGTAGTAGTGCCGGTACCAATGACAGAAGGCCACGAGGTTGCGATGTTCCAGCTGACAGCCTTTGGGCTTTCCGGTAGAGCCAGAAGTGTAGAGCATAATGAACAGGTCTTCTGGCTTGACCTTTACTTCAGAGGGCTTGCCTGGGATGTCTTTAAGTTCCTTGGTTAATACTACTGGACCTGTGTATTCGTTCACTTTCTCCAACAGTTCTTCTTCAGCAATTAGCAATTTTGCATCGGCATCTTGCATCATGAAGTTCAGGCGCTCGGACGGATAGCTGGGATCAAGTGGCTGGTATGCGCAGCCGGCCTTCAGAACGCCTATGGAGGCCAGCACCATCCACTCACCGCGTCCAATTAGGATAGAGACGACATTGTCTTTGCCGCCTTCGACTTTTGAACCCACAAAGGCAGCGATGGCATCAGTCCGTTCGTCAACCTCGCGGTAGGTGAGACGCACGTCGTGATAGACTACGGCCAGACTGTCTGGAGTTTCTTTTGCCTGACGGCGGAAGAGGGAGACGATGGTCTCGGTGGTGTCGTATTCCACAGCGGTCTGGTTGAAGCTGTCCAGAAGGCCGACACCAGAGTTGTCCAGCAGCGAGATGCTGCGAAGCGGCTTGTCGGCAGTGGCAGCGAAGGCGCTCACGGCGTTGCTCACGCTCTGAGCAAGACTCTGCATCAAGGCCTCGCTGTATTGTCCGTTGTCGTATTCGATAGCCACGCTGGGTACACCCTCTACCTCGGTGATATAGAAAGCGATCTTGAACTTGGGAACATTCAGCTCCATAGTCTCGTCGACCAGCACCTGCTTGCCGCCCACGCGGTAGTCGCTCAACACGCCAATCTGGTAGGCAAACATGATATCGGCCTTGAGACCGTAGTCTGCAGCGATACGCGCAAAGGGGTAGTTCTCATGGGCGAGGGTCTGCTCAAAGGTGTCGGCACTCTCATGAATGAACTCTTGCACACTCTGAGCTCCAATTTTGGAGTATAATGCAAGGGTGTTCACGAACATGCCCATGGTGTTGGCCACTTTCAGGTTGCTACGACCGTTTGAAATGGTGGTGATACACACCTCGTCGCTTCCGGAGAAACGCGAGAGACTGTAGAAGACTGCGCTCAGCAGTACAGCAGATGGATTTACTCCTTGTTGTTTGGCCAGGCGTGTGGCATCGTCCCACACGATGGGTGCCCAAACACGTCCGTTCTCGCCTTGTGGGCGAGGGTTGGTGAGGTCGGGAGCCAGCTCCGTCACCTCCTCTACTTCGCCCAGACACTCTTTGAAGAAGGTTGCCGACTCGGCGAAGGCTTCGCCACTCTCTGCGGCTTTCTGCTCGGTGACAAACTGAGCATAGGTGCAAATCTCTGGCTCTATTTCCTTGCCGTCCATCAAGTCGCATATCTCGTGGATGAAGAGGTCGTAGGAATAGCCGTCGCACACCAGATGGTGAATGTCGCAGTATAAATAGATATTCTTCTCGGTACGGACAGTGGCGAAGCGGAAGAGGCGGTCTTTCGCCAGATTGAAGGGACGCACGAAACCATGTCGGAAGGTGAGGGCCTCTTCCTCACTCATGGTCAGTTCCTCCACTTCCACCGGCTTTTCACGGTCGCCCATAACCTGCACAACACCATCGTTTTCAGTAATGAAATTCACGAATAGGGCAGGATGGTTCTCTGCAGCCTTCTTCGTGGCAGTGTGCAGAGCAGTGGTATCAGTATCCTCTGGGAAAGCAAGGCACACAGGCGTATTGTACAGCGTGGAGGTGGGGTTCTTCATGCAGTCAAAATAGACGCCTGTCTGGGAATATGAGAGTGGGACGGCACCATTAGAACCAGTGGTACTGGCCATACTGGCTGTACCAGTAGCCTCCCCTCCTGATAGCATTGCGGCAAGAATCTCGTTCTCGATAGTTTGGATGCTCGCTCCTTTAGAGAGAACCTTGGCATCCAGCTGAACACCAAAACGTTTGTAGATTTGCGTAGCCACCTTGATGGCAAGGATGGAAGTGAGGCCAGCCATGCGTAGGTCGGTGGTGAGGCCGAAGGCATCGGTATTCACCACGCCGGCAACCATTTCCTTGAGTTGCTCTTCCAGTATGTTAAGCGGTACGTTGGTTACTTCTTCTACCTCTAAGCCACCGCCAATCACAGGTTCTGGTAATGCGCGCCGGTTTACCTTCTGGTTCTGGTTCAGAGGGATGGCATCAAGCTGCATCGTGGCTGCCGGTACCATATAGGGGGGCTTCTGGTCAAGGATGAAGTTGTTCAATGCGGTGATGTCTATTTTCTCGTCCGACACGACATAGGCGGCTATGTATTTGCCCCCCGCGGGATAGTCGAAGGCCTGCACGGTGGCATCTTTGATACCGGGGAACTGGCGAATTACGGCTTCCACCTCTTTGAGTTCTATGCGGAAACCACGTATCTTCACCTGTCCGTCTTTGCGTCCCACAAATTCGATGTCTCCGTTTTCACGGTAACGCACGATGTCGCCAGTACGGTACACTCGCTTTCCATTCCACTCTACAAATGTAGCTGCGGTCTTCTCCGGTTGGTTCAAATAGCCTAAGCCCACCTGTGGACCGGCAACGATAAGTTCACCGGCACAACCCCAGGGCACTTGTTTCCCAAAGCGGTTTACAACATGGAGTTCCGCAGTGTCATTTGGCTGTCCGATTGGGATATTGGGCTCATTCTTGTCTACATAGTGGCTGCATACATAGCAGGTAGTTTCCGTGGGACCGTAGGCGTTGAGCAACGCGTAAGAAGGAGGATCCAGGCTCATGAGTTTCTCTCCACCTGTTCCCAACCATTTCAAACCTGAAATGTCGGGATAGTTGAGTGCCATCTGGGTGGCCATTTGGGTGGTCATGAAGCAGTGGGTGATGCCCTCCTTGCTCAAGTATTCGGACAAAGCCTCCAGATTGAACCGAATGTCATCTTGAATGACATAAATGGTAGCTCCGGCCCATGCACATGCCCAGAAGTCGCATTGGTAGGCATCAAAGCCGTAACCAGCGTAAGTGGCATAGCGCGAGCCTGCTTTCAGGTTTATGTGTTGGGTATGGAAATTGGTAAAGATGCGGAAGTTTTCTTCGCTCAGCATTACACCCTTGGGCGTACCTGTTGTACCGCTGGTGTATAGCAGCACCAAGGCATCCTTACCGTCGTAGGCAGAAGCATCTTTCTTCATGAACTCCAGACGTTCTTCTGGATAACTGCTGTCAAGCGGCAGCTGAGTAAGTCCTGCTTTGGCAATGGCAAGGGGAGCCAGTATCATCTTCTCGTCACGAGGTACGGAGAAGCCAACTACGCGTTCTCCACAGCGAACGGTATAGGAAGGGTCTATAGTGTCGGTAAGCCTGTCTACCTCGGCAAAAGTGAGACGCTTGTCACCGGCAACACAGAAGATGTCGTTGGGGCGCTCGGCAACATGTTGCTTAAAGCGTTCCACAAGCGTCGGCAGTTTGACTGGTTTAATGTCAGGGTTCAGCTCATTCAGCCATTTAATCTGCTCCGGCAAGGCATACTCCAACTGATTGACATTTTGGGCGGTGAGCATCGAACGAAGGATAGCGGAGTAGGATGCTGCCAACTGGGTCATGAAGGCCTCGGAATAATTGCCTGTATTGTATCCCAGTTTAAGTGAGTAAACGCCATCGGTCTCAAATAGCTCAGCGACCAGCTTCCAACCTGGCGACACTTGCCGCAGGTCATGGTAAGGCAGCATATTATCTCCAAGATTCAACCCACGCTTGCTGTTTAACACCGAGCCCTGATAGACGAACAGCACTTGGTTGTTAAGGCCGAGGTCGTTCACGGCATCAGGATAGGCATAATATTGCAGTCGCTCGGTGGTGGCCATCTGCTCGGCAAGTGCGGCGAACATCTCTCCCAGAGATTCATCGTTGTGTGTCTGGAGAAATACCGGCAGTGTGTGCACCATCATGGTGACTGAAGATAGGGTGCGGCGGTCGGTACGTCCGAAGAAGGCGGTGCAGTAGGAGGCTTTGTCCTCGGCGCCATAGTTGGCAAGCAGCAGGCCCCATGCAGCCTGCATGAGGACACTCTCTTTCACGTTCCACTTACGTGTGATGTCCTGCACCTCCTCTTTGGAGACGGAGAGGGAATAGTATTTGCAGCAGATTTGTGCGGGGACATCTCCCAAGGTACTTTCTGTCAGAGGAAGAGAGTCGGTCTCAACAGCATCACAGAAATTCTTTGCATACCATTCGCGAGCCTCAGCCATCTTGCCCTCGTCGGCGCGCAGAGCCGCCTCTTCTTGTGCGATAGCGCCACCGTCCATCGTTTCACCGGCGGGTTTCTTCCCATTATAACAGCGTTCTATCTCTCGCAGCAGTACCACCAAGGAGAAACCGTCGGTGATGACATGGTGAAAGTCAATATAAAGCCAAGCCTGCCCTTCATTAGCCCGATATATCTCGCAGCGATACAACTTTTCTCCGTAGATATCCATTATCTTGCCGAAAGTGGGTTGTACCTCGTCAAGGCTGCCTACTGCAATTATAGGCACCGCCTCATCTATATCGGAGATTGTCCCACTTTCCACTTCCGGCACACCATCTCCATTCAAGACGATGCGCGAAGCCAGATATGGATGGGCACAGAGGGCCTCATAGACAGCCATGCGTACTTGTTCTACATTTACACTCTCAGGTATATCAAACAGTACGGAGTTTTGGTAGTTTGTCTGGCTGTCATTATTGGTGACGCAGGCGTAATAGACGCCCAACTGGCTTTGGCTTAATGGCGATTTCATATTGTTGGTTGTTTTGTTTTGTTAAAATTTGGTGGAGAACATGGTGGGGGTGATGACCAGCGAAAACCAAGCCCAACGCAGGTATTCGCTTTCATCCGTCTGTTTCAGGCGGGCCATCGTCTTGGTACCCGCCATTTGGGTGTAGCCTACCGATAGTGCAAGGTGGTCGGTGAACGCGTAGGAAGCCTCCAGCTCTATACTGTGGCCGAGGGTGCGCTCCAATCCAGTCAAGTCCGTAGCCACGGCGAGATAGTGGTAGGTAGCACTACAGGTGAGGTCCTTCAGGGGATGGCCATAGACACCGGCAAAGGCATTCTGCAATCCGGGCGAGAATCCGTTGATATAGGCACTCTCATAGAAGTAGTCCATCATGCCGTAGAACTTGGTACGCGAGCCATAGAGAGGCGTGAAACTCTTGTCTACGCTATGCAGCGGCAGACCCAAGGTTCCGGGCCGCGGCACAGGGACATAGTCGTCGCCACTCAAGTGGTCGTAGCCAGCATTAAACCCAAAGTACTTGGAGGGATTTACCGTGGCTTTCACACTGGCCATCCATGCATCGATGGGTATGGAATGCATAGATGCTGCATTGACATCATTGCCACGCTGGCGGTAGTATGATCCCTCAAGCGTAAGTATCTCGGGGGCGAACTTGATGTATCCGCCAAACAGTTGCTGGTATTCGTTGTGGGGTGGATTCTTGGCGTCGCCTTGCACGCCGGCCTGCATGCCGACATTCATGAACAGCAGGGAGGCCCCCAGCGGAAACTTGGGCACATCGTAGTGATACCATACCGTCTGCATGTTCTTATAGGCCTTTGCCCCGTTGACGTAGTAGGTGTTGGCGTAGACATTGTCTGCATCCTGGTTGTAGGCCAGAATGGCATGCAGCTTGTGTCCGTATCCCTCGTATCCCAGCAGCAGGACATCGTGCGACAGTGCCGCCATTGCAAAATCGTTGGGGCCTATGATACGTTCGTCGTCATACGTCAGCGCCACACGGCCTATCTGTGCAAAGCCTCCCCATGCGCCTTTTATCTTCACCCATCCCTCGTAGAGGCCGAGCGACATGTTGCCAGCCATGCCCCATACGGCACTGTTCTGGATAACGCCACGCATCTCCAGCCAGTCTCGCTCATAGCCCACTGTCATGCGGAAGCGTCCCATCACGAAATTCGAGTAATCCTCAACCACTTCGGTCTTCGACGACGGCAGACCACCGCTGCAGTCCTCGCCGTGCGCCAGGTAGTTCACCCCGATGTTAATCTTGTTCTTCAGCGTGTCGGGCTCGTCGGCCATAGCCACTGTCGTCGACAGCAGTAACAACGCCGCTATGCTTATTAGCTTGCTTTTCATCGCTCTATTCGAAGTTAAAGATGTTGATGAAGCCCGTTAGCTTGAAGACGTTCTGTATGTCGTCACTCACATTGCGCATCGTTACCTTGCTGCCGCTCGCCTTGGCGGCTTTCAGTATGCCTATCAGTATCCGCAGGCCGCTGGAGGCTATATACTCCAAGTCTTTGCATTCTATATCTACATCCTTGCCGTTGCTCTGCATGAGTGGCTTCAACACTTCTTCTGCCGTTGTGGCGGCTGCGGTGTCCAGTTCTCCCGATAATGTGGCGACATATTTGCCGTCGATTTCTTTAAGCTCTGCATTCATGGTATTTTGTTTTTTTTGTTTTTATCTGTTGATTGTCTTCACCAGCGTCAAGATGTTCCTGCCGTCGGTGTATTCGTAGTTTATGCTGTCCATCAGTTCCCTCACCAGCAGGATGCCCAACCCGCCTATCTGGCGCTCTTCGGCCGCGAGGGTCGTGTCGGCCTTCTCCTTGGCTGTGGGGTCAAAGGGCACCCCCGAGTCTGTTATGGTGGCCTTGAGTCTCTTGCCGTCGAACATCACGCCGACCTCTATGCTGCCTTCCGTGCCGACATGGTAGGCGTAGTTAATCACGTTCACCACGGCCTCCTCTATGGCAAGCCTTATCTTCTGCGCCGTCGACTTGCCTATGCCCATACGCTCCGTCGCCGACTTGATAAAGTCGCTGAACCTCGCCACCTCGTGCACGTCGTTCTTAAGCACTATGGTCTCGGTCATTATGCTCTCGAACTGCGTCGGCGTGTATCGTATGGCCAGCATGGTCAGGTCGTCGCTTTGCTCGGCGTCGCCTACGAACGCGTGCATGCTCTGCTCGGCTTCCGCCAGGACGGCCTTCGTCGTCAGGTCGCTGCAGGCGGCCAGCACCGCCTCCACGCGCTCCATGCCGAACAGCTTGTGTTCTTTGTTCATAGCCTCGGTCAAGCCGTCGGTGTAGAGGAACAGCGTGCTGCCGCCCGCCAGGTGGGTCTCCTGGACGTTGTACCTTGTCTCTTCAAACAATCCTACCGGCAGGTTGGCGGCGCAGTCGATGGTCGTGGGCTTGGTGCCGGCAAGCAGCAGGAAGGGCGCGTCGTGGCCGGCATTGCAGTAGCGCAGATGCCCCGTAGGCAGGTCGAGCACCCCGATGAAGAGGGTGACGAACATGTTGGCCTCGTTGCCCTGACAGGTGGTCTGGTTGATGGTGTGCATGATGCGCGCTGGGTTGCTCTCGTGGGCCGAAGCCGAGCGGAACAAGGCCTGCGTCACAGCCATCAGCATGGCCGCCGGAGCCCCCTTGCCGCTGACGTCGCCTATGCAGAAGAAGAGCTTCTCGTCCCTGACGAAATAGTCGTACAGGTCGCCACCCACCTCGCGCGCCGGCGCCAGGAAGCCCTCTATCGCCACGTCGTCGCGCTGCATGTGGCTCGCAGGCAGCATGCTCTGCTGTATCTGGCTCGCGGCATGCAGCTCGCCGCCTATGCGCTCTTTCTCGGCGTTGGTCTTGCGCAGCCGCTCCAGGTTGCGTGTTGTGCGCCACACGATGAAGCCCATCAGCATCAGACCCGCCAGCGACAGCAGCAGCAGCGCCAAGTGCGTCTTGCGCAACGGGGCGAAGATCTCGCGGTCGCTACACACGCAGATAAGCGTCCAGCCCGTGATGCCACCCACGGGATAGTAGAACACATGCTGTTTCCTGTGTTTTCCCTCTGTGAGGGTCAGGTAGCCCGTCAGCGAATCGTCGCTCCTCACCAGCGCCAACGCCTGATGGTATACGGGGTCGTCGTCGCCCGAGATGAGCTTGTATTCTCGCGACACAAGGAAGCGTCTGATCGAATTGTAGCTGTTGGGCGTGTCCATGATGTCGCTCAGCCACTCAAGGGATATGTCGGCAGCCACAACGGCTACGATATTGCCTTTGTCGTCGTGGGCGGGCGACGAATAGGTCATCACCACCGACTGTGCCCCGTCGGGGTCATAGTAGGGCTCGCTCCAGTGGTCGCTGTCGTGCTCCACCGTGTAGCTGTAGGCCTCGAGCTTCGTGTAGTCGTGGTTTTTCGAGCCAAGCTGCATCGACTTCACCGACCCGTCGGGACGACGGCCGGCATAGGGCTCGAACCAGTAGCCCTTCTCGGGATAGTAGTTGGGGACAAAAGCTACCCCGCACCCATGCAGGAACGGGTTGTGCTCCACAAGTCTGCGCGTCGACTCGAACATCCATGCAGGTTCCTCGATGTCGCCGGTGACTACCCACGTGTAGTTGTTTATCACCACTTCGGCTTTCGACAGCTGCTTGCGTATGTTCATGGCTATGCCGTTCATCTCCTGTCTCACCAGCCGCTCCATCATCGACTGGATGATGTTCTGGGCGTTGTAGTACAGCACACCTGTCGTCAACTCAAGCAGCAGTGCCGCCACAATGATGACAGTCAGGCTGCTGTGGGTCTTGAGGTAGAGTCTGAACCTCTTCCACATGTTTTTCAGGGCTTTTTCGTTCGGCATAATTGTCGATATGGTGTATGTTTCGAATTGCAAAATTATACATTTATATTCGTTTATGCAAATTTATTTGACATATAAATCGTTTTTCCCCTTTTATTCTACTGATTTCGTGCCCTCTCCGCATCCTCTCCGTATCTGCTCCGGACTCCCTCCGACAAAAAACCGTTAAACAACCGTAGAACAGTCGGAGCGGGTACGGAGCGGGTACGGACCGACACCGGTCCGCAGTGCCCCCTATAAAAAACATTTGGCAGTTCGGATAATTATTGTATCTTTGCACTTTCTTTTTGCCGGTTGTCAGATGCCCGCCGAAGGAGATAGTAATTTGAATATTAACACTTTTATGAGCTTTGGGGACGGTCCCCAGGGCTGCGGTAAAGTAATAGAAAACAATAAAAAAATGAACGAACACATCATCACTAAGCGTTTCGATCTCGGCGATGGCCGCATGATTGAAATCGAGACCGGCAAGCTGGCCAAACAGGCCGACGGCGCTGCCGTTGTCCGCATGAACGACACAATGCTTCTGGCCACCGTCTGCTCGAAGAAAGAGGTGGGCGAGAACGTCGACTTCATGCCCCTCACCGTTGACTATCAGGAAAAATACGCCGCTATGGGCCGTTTCCCTGGCGGTTTCTTCAAGCGCGAGGCCCGTCCCTCGGAGCATGAGATCCTCATCGCCCGCCTGGTCGACCGTG